>Ga0315904_10001079_pt1 | contig 43394 bp, 58 predicted proteins | sample LakEriMetagenome_6_FD_203529 | JGI IMG/M metagenome (GOLD analysis project Ga0315904, IMG submission 203529) | Freshwater fungal communities from buoy surface, Lake Erie, Ohio, United States - Buoy 12 MA120 | ecosystem: Environmental > Aquatic > Freshwater > Lake | place: USA: Lake Erie, Ohio... | reverse complement strand
GCGTCACCGTGTCTCCGGCCTCGGCGACCAACTCGCCACACCAAACGCCGGACTGCGACGACCGAACCACGACCCACTTCGCTGCCTTCTTCTTTGATGCTGCCATGCTGTCTCACTTTCTGGGCTGTTGCCCGTTGAATGCCCGGTGCCGGAGTCGAACCGGCTTGCACAGGGGAACACCTCCCTGTGCGGCGGCGGGGCCTTGGCATATCCCCACTTCGCCGATCCCCATGCGGGGTAAGTGCGCCGCGTGTCACCGTCCACGCTGACCGGGCGAACCCCCCGCCGTGCGTTTCCGCAGCGGGCGGGGAGGAAGAGAGAGAGTCGGTTGCTCACGGCGGTAGACGGGCCGTGGTCGGGACGGGTAGACCGTTATGCGGCACCAGCGATGACCGAGACTGGACGAGGCGGGTGGAGGGAGTAAACCGCACCGCCGCCCGAATCCGACCAGCGACGTTCCCGCCGCTGGCCAGTGTGGGAAAGGTGTTTCAGAACGGAATGTCGTCGTCCTTGACGGTGGCGTCCTTGCTCGCCGAGATGGGCTGCACCCTCGTGTTGATCGTGCCCGCCAGCGGGGCGAACCCCGTGATCTGCGCTCGCACGCCGCCGTCCCGCTTGTCGGGCTTGTGTTCGATCTTCACTTCAAGGTTGCAGCCGATGTAGTCCTTGCGGTTGAACTCGCCAGACGCGAAGGCGTCCGTCTTGCCGATCGCGTCTGCCACCTTGCCCAGTTTCCACGCCATCGTCTGCACGATCCAGTCCTTCATGGTCCGCTCGGTGCCGTCGTCCATGTAGAGTTTGAACTTCAGTTCGATCATCGGGTTGCCGGTCTTGCTGACCTTCTCCTCGGCGGCCAGGATGGTCGCCATGTAGGAGCCAGCGGGGATGATCTCGCCTTGCGGGGCGTTGGGGTCGTATCGGAAAGCCATGTGTGTCTCTCAGGGGGTGATGGGGGTGACGCGGGTACGCATGTGGGCGATGCACTTGGCGATGGTGTCGGCGGGCATGTCATCCCAGTCGTTGGCCTGGGCAACAGCCATCCACTTCTCGACGGTGTCGGCGGGGATGCCAGCCTTGACCACCAGAGCCGCCGCTTCCTCGGCCTGTTCCTTGGTCGCCAGAGCGACGGGCACGGCGGCCGCTTCCATCCGCTCCATGCCGTATCGCTTGGCGAACTCGGCATAGGAGAACGGCAGCACCGTGTCCTCGGGGAACTCTTCGACGCGGGTCTTGATGACCTGAGCGAACCGGTCCTTGCCCCGCTTCTCGATCTTCAAAGCAAGGTCGAACATGTAGTCCAGTTTGCTCATGCAGTCGAACGTGTCGCCATCTTGAGCCAGCGTCTCGCGGCCTTGGCTGTCCCGGCCCTTCACCCACTTCGCCTTCTGGTGCGAGGTGATGACGACGTTCAGGTCGAGCCTGGTGAGCAGAACCATGAGAGCCTTGACCTTGCGATCTGGGATGGCTTTGTGCTTGCCGTAGTCGGTGCCGGTGATGGCCGCCTGCTCGTCCAGCATGTTGTTGTACACGACGGTCAGCGGGTCGATGACCAGCGTGCGGTAGTCGTGCGGCTTGGAGAGCAGGTCACGCACCAGTTCCATCAGCGTCTCGAAGTTGGTGGCACCCTCACGCGGGCCGAGGTAGATGCCGCCCACCGCATTGAGCTTCTTGACGTACTGGTCGTTCTCTGCGCCAGCCTCCGTGTCAACGAGGACCGGCTTGGGGAACTGGATCGCCGCCGTGGTCTTGCCCACGCCAGCAGGTCCGAACACGAACATTTTGAGCCGCTTCTTGATAGCGGTGGGCTTCTTGGCCTTAGACAGACTCATTGCTCTGCTCCTTCTTGTCACGTTCACGCTGGATCACCTCGGTCCCACGCTCTTGCAGCGTGACGGCCCCGGCGTCGGTCAGCCATATCATCGCTTCGTCGCCCACGGTGTTGACCCAATCGGAGATGGTCAGCATGAGGTGGGTTCTGATCTCGTTGGCGGCGGGCATGTTGTTGCCGACCCGCCCCATCAAGTACCCCGCGTAGAGGTCCGCCAGCACGGTCGCGGGGACCGTCACCGTGTTGGTGGTCTTGTTGATCTGGATGAAGTTGTGGCTCACTTCGCACCCCCTTCGGCCTTGGCGATGGCATCCCCGAGAACACCAAAGGCTTGCAGGGCGGTTTCCTGATCCGTCGATGCTGACGGATGGACGACCATGGACATCGTGCCCAGCAGCCGCTTCGCCTCGACGCACGCCGCCAGCAGGTCGGGGGCGGCCTCGGCAAGCTGACGGTCGGACTCGGTCCACTCTCCAGACTCTTTGAGGTCGAACCACAGTTCGCCGCCGTGGCCCAGCGAAACCTTCCACGGTGCAGGGGTGTGCTTCACTTGCCACCCCCATTCGCCCGATGCCACGCCGCTTCGCGTGCGTCCATCTCGGCTAGTTCCGCACGGGTTTCCGCCGCTTCCGCGTGAGACTCGAAGTACGTTTGGTACTTCTCGTCGCAACTCATGCAGTCAGCGAACCGGGCGTTGCCACCGGGCACCGATTCCCACACTTCGTAAGCGGGCCGGTGACACCGAGGGCAAGTACATGTCTGGCTTGTCTTGGTCATGCGTAACTCCTGTTTGATGCCTCACGTTGGGCGGCAAGAAAAGCCACCACGTCGTCATGCAGGTACCGCACTTCGCGGCCCAGCCTGATTGCTCTGAGTTTGCCAGATGAGCGGTAGTGCTGGAGCGTGCGTTCGCTCACGCCGAACATCGCTCGCAGTTCGTGGGTGGTGTAGACGGGCTTGGCCTCGAACTTGGGTGCCGACAAGGGGACAACCGTGGGGCCAGCGGCCTTCGGTTCCTTCGTTGCGTTGTCTCGCATAAACGGGCCGGTCGGCGTTGGCCTGACCAGCCCGCAGGGGGAAGGGTGCTACTTGGGGTCGCGGGTGAGCGCGTTGAAGACCACCTGGTCATCGACCTTCTGCATCACGTCCATCGCCAACGTGAACGCGGCGAGCTTGGTGAGACGGAACTTGTGGGCGATCTCGGACAGCCGCGCGTAGTCGGCCGCCGGGACGCTGATCGTGCGGGTGTACTGCTGGGTGGTAGTGGAACTCTCGGGCATGGCGTAAGTCTACAGGGAGACTTACTGGCCGTCAATAGGTATGGTGAGATTTTTCGCTTTTCGTGACAGATCAGCCGCCGTTACCTCTACTGGGGAACAATGATCACCAACCGGAGACTACCATGAAGAAGTACCGCGCAGTCAATATCAGCCAGCCATCGTTCGAGGAGTGGACAAAAGCGGTCGATGCGATGGGCTTGACCCAGCTCGACGCGGCCGAGGGCGTGCTGTTGTGGTGGGCTCGCCTGCCCTTCAAGGCGAAGTTCGCTTTGCTCCACGGCGACAAGCCCGAGTTCGTGCGGGAGTTCCTGCCCGACCTCGTGCAAGCAGTCCAGGCGATGGCTGACCCCACCCCACCACCGCCACCATCACCCGCGACCAAGGCAGCCGACGTTGCTGCCCAGAGACGTGTTCGATAACGGCCACGTCGGCGTAGACCTCGATGATCTGTCCCTCGTCGGGAATGAACCGGCCCGTCGTGGTGATGAATCCCCGAACCGAATCACCCACGCTTCCGAAAATGCAACCCATGCCCGGACCCTCCTATCAGTTGCCTAGCAGGATACCACGCACGAGTATAACCTCAAGTACAATCCCCCAATCAGAGGTGACAACAGGTAGTCACCCCGATGGTTTTTGGGCAAAAATTGGGCAACGTGGGTGCATTTGTGGGTATCTGACCGTCGCCGGGTGTACCCCTGAACCGCGTCCTGTGCCTTGTGACCGGGATAGTGGGGCGCAGTAGGGGGTGGACCATCGACCTGTCGATCCGGTGGTTGCGGGTTCGAGTCCCGTCCGCCTCGTATAAAAAACGCCTCTGGCACGATGCCAGGGGCGTTTCTGCTTCCGGGGCGAGTGAATACTCAGGCCGGTGTGGGCAAATGTTGGGCAAGTTTCGCCAACATTGAGGTGAGTTGGGCGACCTGTTCCTTGAGGGCCGCGACCTCATCGACCGTCGTGCCTTGTGGCGTGACCACCGCCGCGACCTGTTCGGCCAGGGGCTTGACGTAGTGCTTCTGGGCGACGGCCGGGTCGTGCCCCATCCACGCCGCGACCGTCAGCACGGGGTACTCGGCCATCCATTCAGACTCGCGCGACTTCCGAAGGGCGTGAAACGCTTGGGGGTAGGGCGGCACCCCCGAGATGCGGAGGATCGCCCGCATGAGGGCTTGGGCGGAGACGCTGGAGCCCACCCGGCACACGCTCGCCGTGCCTTGTGGGGCGGTATCGAACGCCTCATCGAGTGCAGCCCGGAGGCGGGGCTCGATGGGGACTTCGCGGTAGCGGTGCTTGGTCGTCGGGGCCGCCTCCCCCCGGTTGTTAGCGGGTGGGTGGATGCGGAGAACCCCGGCCGCCAGGTCAACGTGCTGCCAGCGGAGGCGGATCGCCTCGTTGAGGCGGAGTCCAGCCCAGCGGCACAGTGCCAGCAGGGCGCGGGCTCCGGCGTGCGGTGCCGCGTCCGCCATGCGGCGGAGCGTTGGCTCGTCGATCATCCGCCAGTGCTGGCCGACATCCACGACAGCGGTAGACTCCAGCCGGAAGGGGTTGGCGCGGATGTGGTCCACTTCCATTGCCGCCGCGAAGATCGCGCGGGCGTTTCGCATGTGCTTGCGGATGGTGTTGGTTGCCAGTTTGAACTCGGCCGCTCCCTTCCGCTTGGATCGCTTGAACGTCCTCCCCTCCAGCGCGGTGCGGAACTGGCGGGCGTGATCGGTCGTCACTTGGTCGATGCGGGTGTCGGCCCCGATGACCTGAGCGAGCAGCACGGCGGAGAACTTCAGATCGGTGATCGTCGATTCTCGCGCGTCGGTCTTCCCCTCGATGACATGATCGCACCACTCGCGCAGCCCCGGTGCCTTGTGGCCGGGCTTCTCACCCAGGCCCATGCGGACGGCGAGTTGTCGGCACTCGCGGAGAGCGGCGGTGCGTGACATTTCGGACTTCGGCCCCAGCAGCACGCGCTTTCGGGCGTAGGGACCGACAGCCCAAGCGGCACGCCAGTACGCGCCGCACGATTCGAGTCGAACAGTGGTATACATAACCGCCGCGCGTCGGCGTTGGCCGGACGCGGGCGGGTGGAGTGTCAGTCTTCGGTGCCGACGCTGGGGTTCCAGGAATCGACCGCCTTGTCAATCGCACGCCGGTAGTGGTCGGGTTCTCCGCCAGACTCGCGGAGGAACTGTTCGCAGTATTCACGAACGGCATCCTGCCACTTGGCGTATCGCTGGCCGTTGTCGGTGCGTTGCCACACCCCACCAGCCCAGACGATGACATCCTCGAACACCTCGCCGCAGCACTTGAATCGGGTCACGGTCAACACTCCACGCGGCAACCCGTGCCGCTCGGCCCCCTTGAATCCGCCGCCGTGCCTTGTGGGGCAAGGGGCGGGGATGGTCACTGACAAGCCTTGAGCGCGGCCTTGGCCGCCCGGTACCGCTGCGCCAGTTCCCATTTCGCCGGGAGCCCGTCCTCGTCGTCGTCATCCTCCGCCGTCATCTTGGCCGCACGCTCCTGCAAGTAGGCGAGGGCAAGCGGCAGCATGTCATCCAGGGCGTAGTAGAGGGCCGATGCGTTGGCCGGGCTCACCACGTACATCGGGGCATGGTGGACCGTGTAGCGGTAGAACTTCCGCATCGGGTCCAGCGGCGGGCAGCACGAATCCATCGCATCCTGTGCCGCCTCTTCGGCCAGTTCCCGCGTGGGAAAGGGGCCGTCGTCCAGATTCTCCACGATGCGGCCGTTGTCGGTGATGGTGAAAGTCCACATTTGCATAGCAACACTCCACACGCCCGGACCCGCCGGGCTCGGCCCCCGAAAGCCCGCTGTACCTTGTGGGGCACGGCGGGCGGTGGATCATTCGCCGAGGTCCGCCGCAAGCCGAGCGGTGCCGGGTTCGGTGGGCGAGCGGCCCAAGGCCACGGCCACGGCGGCGGCGGTGCCTTGTGGGGTGGGCTGGCCGAGAGCTCGAGCGCGGGCCAGGTAGGCGGCCCGGATGCACTCGGCGTCCTCATCGTCGTACTTGGCGTGATCGGCGAACCGCACCAGCATCCAATCCAAAGCCGCCAGCATGTCCGGCGCGGCCGCCCGCAACCGATCCGCCTCCATCTGTGCCTTGTGACTGTCTACCATCGCTTGATACTCCACTATCGCCCCCGGTGTTGGGCAACACGCCCGCGCCGGGGGTTTTCTTGCGAATACGGGGCCGGGCCGTCTCCGGCGCGCCCCGCTGTGCCTTGTGGGGGGTCAGGCGCAGACAGTGTGCCGCACGTCGGGCGATTCCTTGACGCGGCGGAGTGCCTTGGCGGAGTATGCGGCCGAGAGTGCCACACTCCACCCGGCCGGGTCAACTACCCCCGCCTTGATCGCGTCCGCCTTGGTGAACCCGGTGCCGTTGAACTGTGCGCCCCACTTCACCAGCGCGGCGGCGGGTTCGGGGAGGGTTGCGGGCTTGGGTGCCGGTGCCGGGGCTTGGGGCTTGGGCTCCGCCTTGGGGGTGGGCTTGGGTGCCTTGGGTGCCGGTGCGGGCTTGGCAACCGGAGCCGGAGCCGGAGTAGCAACCGGGGCGGGCGGCGGTTCGGTGGGCTTGGCCTTTGCGGGCTTGGCCGGAGCAGGGGGCGGCGGAGAAGGGATATCGGCGTGGTATCCGCCGATCTTGCGGAGTGCCGCGTCTACCTTGGCCAGCGTATCCCCTTCGCAGTTGATCGGCATCAACAATGCCCCCGCCCCGTGAGAAGTGGCCAGGGACATGGGCTTGTTTGCTGCGCCGATGCAAAGCGTAACGGGCTTCACCTCCGCATCGTCGGGGTACGTTTCTTCCAGTGCCAGGAGCAGTTCGGCCAGAGAGCGGGGGTTGACGGTAATAAACCGATCTCCGCCCACCTTGGCCACTTCGGCGATGGGCGGATACGCACCCTCAACGGCGGGGGCGGTCTGCGCCTCATCTCCGCGATGGGCGGTAACTTTCTCCCCGACGATCTCCATCCGGTCGATCTTGCCGCGCTTGAGCAGTTCGCGCGGGATGATGGTCGATGCGGTGCCCTTGCTGATCGGTGCCCAGATCAGCCGCCGACCGTCTGTAGTGGCGGCATAGCCGCCAGGACCGTTGGCGTGCACTCCGGTGATCGTGTAGCGCGACACTTCGGACGCGGCACACTTGGCCAGGGCTCGGACGGCGAGCGCGTCGGATTCGTTGAGGGTGAGGGTGTTCGGGGTGTTCGTCACGGTCAATACTCCACTGTCAGGGACACGGAACCCGCCCGACGTTCGGACGGTGAAGACCGGGCGAGCTCGGTGGAGCGCGCCGGGTGGGTGGGTTAGCGAACAAAGACTCGGTAGATGGACCAATCCGCGTGGATGGGCTTGCAAGCCTCTTCGGCCAGCATTTGGGCGTAGTCCTCGGTCAGAAACAAAGCCCACCCGGTCGGCTCGGACTGGAACCACGAGGTATCCCCTTGGCGTGCCAGATATCCCTTGGCGGTGCGAATGGCGTAGTAAGTCACGGTCGATACTCCACTGTCAGGGACACGGAACCCGGCCGACGTTCGGCCGAGGGAATACCAGGCGAGCCCGTTGGGGTTCGCCGGGTGGGGCGGGTTGGGTTAGCCCTTGGCGTAGAGTCCGCTGGTATTCTCCAGCATCCGGCGCAGGTCCGCACGCCACTGCTCCACAGTCCGAGAGAGGCAGAGCCGGCCGACTTGGGTGGTTTCGTGAGTCTCTTCCAGGGACACGAACACGCCCGGCTTGCCGAACTCGGACAGAACCAGGGGCGTGCGGAAAGTACCATCCGATGCAAGCCGCTTGGCATCGTCCGCCAGGTTGGCGCAGAGGTTGGGGAAGTCCGCCAGGTCATACGGGTTGTCGATGTTGACCCAACGGCGAGCCAGTCCAGCGTGCGGGCTTTGCATCTTGACAGCGAACAGGCGAGGGGCGGCGGCGGGCTTGCGGGGCTTGCGGGTTGCGGTCACGGTTGAATCTCCACTGTCAGGGTTGCGTTGTCGGCCGGGACATTCCCGCCGACCCCAATAGCGTACACTCTATCGGATTCCTGTCAAGGTCTAGCACAGTCTAGTGGTGCGGATTCCACCCTCCAAACCACCGAACGCCGCGCTAAGATTCGAGGGCGATTCGGTGGGCCGCGTGTATGATCCGTCAGTGTAGGTATCGGGTTGAAATCGCTGATTTGCCCCGGTAGAATCATGCTTTTACGTTGACGAGGTTGCACAGCCCAATCGGTTGCCGCAGCGCGTGAACGTACCCGAACAGAACAGCCCCCGCAAAAATACCCGCTTGACCCGCTCCGCTCGAGTTGGTCCGCGTCCGTTGGTCGTTGTCATCCTCCCGACACCGCGCGAAAAAGGTAGACCCGCAACCGCCCTACAACCGCCCAGGATCGTCGCGGATCGTCGGTTGGGGCGGTGAGCCGCCCATCGTGCTGATCGACACCAGCGAGCCGATACGATCAATCGGCGCGGCGTCTACCGCTTCGGTTCGCTCGTGTGGTGTGGGTGTGTAGGTGTTGAGGGTCGGTGATCGGCCCTCCCGCAACCGACCGCACGAACCGGGTGGAGTCATCCAGTACACGTACACGCGCGCGTATGTGTACGAATAGCAACGTGCAGTGATGCCGGGTTGCCCAAGCCATGCCCAACAACCAAGCGTAAGTGTCGATGGTTGCGAGGGTTAGCATCGGATACGGTAGCCGATGACGTAGTTCCTTACACGTGCGCGCGTGTTCTTCCTCCGCGTGCATGCGTGCGCGATCATCCTCCGCGTGCGTGCGAGGCCCCCCGAGGGGGGGAACGGCCCGCTGTTGATGTATCGATTGACCCCCTCACAAAATTACTACTTGAACGACAAGGGGTTCATCGGTAAGCGGGCGGGTTGTAGCGGGAGGAGGTGGACCAGCGGGGCGCGGGTTGGTGTTGTTGATGGTCTTCGGTGAAGACGACAGCGGCGAGTTTGGCGAGGCGGGCGCGTTCGAGGGCGTCGGGGTCTGGGGTGGAGAGGGCGAGGTCGGTGAGGCGGGCGGTGACACCGGCGAGGGCGTCGATGCGGTCATCGTGGTTGAGGCAGCCGCGTTGGTGGGTGAGGGCGGCGAGTTGGTGTTGGAGTTCGTAATCGCGGGGGCGGGTGGGGTGGGGTCGGAGGGCGTCGGGGTGGATGACGAGTCGGTGGTGGGCAAAGAGGGGTTCGAGGACGCGGAGGATGCGGGCTTCCTTCTGGCCGGTGGCACGGGCGGGGATGACGGCTGCGGACCAACCGAGCCCGGCGAAGGGGTCATTGGGGGTGTTGGCGGGTTCGATCTTGTGACGGGCGACAGCGGCTTCCAGGGCGGAGCGGAGGACACCGAAGGCGTCGATGTTGGTTTCGTAGTGGAGTTCGCGTGCGTTGTAGGACCGGAGGGTGGAGGCGATGGTGTCGAGGTTGAGTTGGGACATGCCACCGGGGAGGCCGAGGACGGTGTGAACGAAGATGGCACCGTTGAGGGATGAGGCGAGGGCGAGTGCCATCTCGTCGGTGCCGGTGCCTGCGGGGTCCAGGAATGCGATGGTGCGGGCGTAGGGGGTGAAGGTGGGGGAGAAGGCGATGGGTCCGTAGCAGCGGTCGGTGCCGAACCCAAGGGATTCGAGGTCGGTGAGGGCGGTGGATTGGTTGGTGGGGTCACGGTGGCCCCAGGAGATGCTGGTTGGCCCTTGGGTGGGGGGCATGGCCCAGACGATCAGGTCGGCGAGGCGGAGCGGGTACCGTCGCTTGGAGGCGAGGTTGACGACGCACATGGACTCCATCAAGAAGTCGGTTTCGCCTTCGGCACGCCGTTCGAGGATTTCCTCCTCGGGAAAGCGGGCGGGGAAGACGGGCGCGTTGGCTCGGCAGTTGGCGGGAGCGGTTGCACCGTCGCGGACCCCTTGGAGCATCCGGGCTTCGACGATAGGGGAGAGGCCGATGAACTCTTGGTCGGTTTCGGGGATGGCGATGGGGTAGGTGCGGAAGCGGTATCCGCGTCGTTCGAGCTTCGGGTAGATGGATTCTTCGTGCTTGACGGTGCCGACGTAGACGATCTCGACGGGGTCGATGGGTCCGCCGGTCGCGTGGGCACGGTGCGGGTAGAGGATGTTCTTGAACTCGCGGGTGAGGCGGGCGAGTTCTTCGCGTGCTTCGACGGTCTTGGTGTTGGACTTGGTTTCCACGTCGTCCGGGAAGATGCTGTGGGCGCGGTTGCCTTCAAGCTGGCCGCCGATGCCCATCGCCTTGACGGACTCCTGCCGGGCGGGCTTGCACGTTCCCACGTCGAAGTAGGTGGCGGCGTCCCGTTGAGACTTGCGCGGGGCCAGGTCTTGCAGGAACCACACCGCGTCCAGCCACTCGCGGATGAGGGCGAGGGTCTTCTTGGCCTCACCTTCGGACTTGGAGGGGATCAGAATCTTGCGGTCGGGGTCGCGGCGGAGCCGGAAGGCGGAGAGGACGGCGGTGACGAGGTGGGTCTTGCCCGCACCACGGGGGGCGAGGATGCCCCGGCGACGGGAGGGGATGAGCAGACCGGCCCCGTAGAGGACCATGTCGTGTTCGATCTCGGAGAGGGGATGGTGTTTGTCGAGCCCGCGGTCGGTCCAGATCGCGTTGAGGAAGAAGGGCAGTTCGTTGTGGAGCCGAGCGAAGAACTCGGCTTGGGCTGCCCGGTCGATGATGGTGGTCATGCGGCTTCGTCGTCGAGGTCTTCGGCTGGGGTGACGAGTGAGAGGGGCTTGATGGGGACGACAGGCTGGCCGGTGGCGGCCTGCATGGCGGCGATGAGTTGTCCGGCGGGGCTGGCCGGTGCGGAGGACGCGGACGCGGTAAGGCCCAACTGGGCGAGCCGCTTGAGGATCGCGTTCATCTCGGAGGCGTTGACCTTCCGCATGAGGGGCTGGCCGTCGTCATCGACAAGCGGCATCCCGTCCGGGCCGGTTCGCTGCACGCCGACTTCGAGCCATTCGGCGAGGGTGCGGTCGGTCGCCTCGGCGATAGCCTTCTGAACATCAGATGGTGACATGGTGAACTCCAAAAACACCACCGCCCCGCCACCACAAGTCCCGAAGGACTCATGGTGGAACGGGGCGGCAGCGCGTTCGGTTGCCCGATCAGGGTGCGCCTTTCGGCGGTACATTCTAGCCGTGCTTCGCCAGTCGAACCCACTTGCACCGGCGGCCATTCAACTTCACAAAGCCACACTCAAGTACACCGCAGTCGATCAGCGGTTCGCATGAGAGGGCCACGGTGCGTTTGTTCTGGCCCAACTGGCGGGCCACTTCAATGACGCTCACGGGCTTGCCGTGCCGGAGAAGGTTCGTCACCTCCTCCCCGATGTTGCGGGCGGTCTTGCCCAGCCGGATCGCCTCTTCGATGAGTTCGGATTCGGTCGGGCCGTTCGACTTCAAGGTCTTCGTCCGGGTCGTAGCCATCAGGAAATATCCAAGGTGGGAGGATCAACCAGCCGGGGGACGACGGAGCCACGGTGTCACCCCCGGGCACTGGCCCTTCGTTGCGTGTGTCCAATCGAGCAGCATCGCGCCGACAACGAGTCGGGCGGCGGGGACGACCTTGTGGCCGTACCTTGTCAGCCCCTGCCATGCGGGCGTGACAACGGCGAGGCGGTCGCCGTCCGAGTAGAAGCCGGGCGTGTGGCGGTGCCCCATGCACACCACGCGGGGGGACTTCTCGCCAGCGTCGGCGGCGTTGACAACGTGGTCGATCAGTTCCAGCCCCAAGGCGGACGCGCGGGTCCACGGTCGCTTCGACGTTGGCATGTGGTGCGTGACGACAACCCGGTCGCCGTGGATGTCGAGAAGCATCCGCGAGGCGGACGATCCCCACCCGCCCGGCGGGGGGATGTCGGCACCGAGCATGGCTCCGATGCCGAGTTCAGACTTGCCGGTGTGACACTCCGTCCCCTCGACGACGTACACCGTCTGGGCGTACTCGCACAGGGGTTGAAGCATCTGCACGGCGGCGCGGATGTGGTCGGAGGTTTCGACCGACCACACCTGCGTCGTGCGGTGGTGGTACCCCTCGATGAGGTCGCCGTTGAGGATGATGCCGAACGGGCCAAGGGACTTCGCCCACTTGAGCATGTCAGCCCATTGGGCGTTCATCCACGATTGCACGCGGTTGGGTGACACCCGCACGCCCTCGGAAGTCTCGAAGCCCTTGGGGACTGGAGAGACGACCGAACCGGCGTGAAGGTCAGAGACGATGAGCCAGCGAAGTGGGGTTGTCATGGGGTCACTGGGGCTTCATATCTCAATTCTCCGTCAACGATGGAGAACCCGGGGCCAAGCGTGATCGAGGTTGGTTGCCCAGTTCCGCTTTCGAGGCCCAAAACGCTGGGTCCAGTAATGTCGGGAAGCGTGCCGCCGCTCACTGGCATCGCTGCTTCAAGCCGTGCTATGCGATCAGTCAGTTCGTTCAGTTTGCGCTCGACCGCCTGAGTGAACGCCGCGAACAGCGGGTCGGTGCTGGCCTGCCGGGGGAGGCGTGTCACCGCTGGGGCTCCAGACTCCGGGCGGGCAAGTCCTCGCGGAGCGTGTTCCAGAAGTAGGACAGGCCCACCGCGTTCTGGAAGGGGGTCACGCTGCGGATCGCCTGCAAGTCCTCGCGGCTGAACGAATACTCCGGGCTGAGGCTGGGGGCGACCGCACCGCGAACGGCGTTGGACGCGCCGGTCACAAGCGAGAGGGTCGGGTTGCCGAACAGGATGTGTCCCTGCAAGCCGCTGTTGCGGGCGGGTGCGAACGGCTGCTGGCCCCAGACGTGGAAGCCAACGGTGTCCGCCGCCAGCGGGAACAGGCTCGACCACTGCGAGCGGGCGAACATGGCCGTGGCAAGGGACTTGGCGGACAGACGATCCTGCAAGAACTCATCCCGGTCCTCACGGCCAAGGGAGTTCACGTAAGTGAGGGCGACGTAGCCGAGCAGACCACCGATGGAGTTCACCAGCATCGTGCCCGCCTGCTCCCAGCCTTCGCCGTTCATAAACCGCTGGGCACCCCGGAGTGTGGCCTTCTGGTACGCGACGTTGGCGAACGTGCGGAACTGCATGATCGTCTTGCCGATAGGCGTCTGCATCCAGAGCGTGCTGTTGCCGAAGTCGTTCTCTTGGTTGACCTCGCGCCGCATCCGGTCGAACGCGGACTGGAACGCGGCATACGCCTCGTAGTCGTCCCACTTGTCCAGACCCAGATGCTCGATGGCGTTGTTGGACTTGAGCTTGCCGTGCGTGCGAATCTGATCGGCCACGCGGTCGGCCTTGTCGCCCAACCCCATCCGCTCGAAGATGGCGGTCGGAGTCTTTCCGTCAAGGATCGCATCCCCGATCCGCTGCATGGCGGTCAGGGCGGCCATTCGCTGGTTGAACAGGTTGATCGGGCGGGAGAATCCAATCCACGAAGTCACACGCCCGATGTTCCGCATGGCTGTCTCGACGCGGCCACCAGCCAACTGGTTGCTGGCGGCATCGTCATCGAAGCGGTTGATCATCCGCTCGGACACAGCCTCGGCACCCACGCCGAAGTGGTACTCCAGTTCCCGCACAGTCTCGGACGGCAACTTGCCAGCGCGGGCCATTGACAGAAGGCTGTCCAACTGGGGCACCTGCTTGCGGAGAGCCTTGGCGTTCTCGGGGGCTAGGAACTTGAAGGTGTCCGCGATCTGGGCGAACCCGTTCACGTTCATCACCACGCCGTAGGACGCCTGCCGGGCAAGGGCCAGAACGTCATCCACGCGGCCCCGCAACTTGGTCGAAGGCGGGAACAGCACCTCGCCCATGACGTGGCGATAGCCGACAGTCAGGCGGTCGATGTTCGCCTCAAGGTCGCGGGAGATGGCCAGCATGTCCGCGCCGGGCTGCAACGCCTTCTTCTGGGCTTCCGACCGGATACGACCGAGCAACCCGTCGAAGGTGTTGACCTCGGCATACCCCTTCGCCCGGAACGAACGGAAGATTTCAGACGTGGCCGATGCGCCAATCGCCTTCCGGCGGTAGACCGTCATCAGCACGTCAACGTCGTTCTCCAGAATGTCCTCGATGGACAGCCGACCGGCGGGGGTCACGATCTCGGTCGTCTCGTCCAGAGCCACACGGGACCGGGCCGAGTCGATCCGGCCAGCCTCGGATTCCTGGTCCACCATCCGAGCCAACGTCGCGGTGATCGTGTCCTCTGGCACTCCCTTGGACCGGAGAATCTGGGCCAGCACGCCGCTCATGTCGGACGGCATCTGCACCACGCCGCCGACAGACTCGAACCCGAGTTTGCCAGCGACCATCCGCTCGACCATGCCCGCCGCCGCCGCATCCAGAATCTTCGGATCGATGGGCGGGAAGGCGTTGGGCTTGAGGCGGTTCGCGGCCATGTGCCGCTCCATCGCCTGCCGGAACAACTGGACCACGTTGTCCATCCCGTGCCGGTTGATCGCTTCCATCGTCCGCGTGAGGTTGTACACGCGATGGACGTAGTTGTCGTTGGGGTTGACACTCTCCATGCCCGCGACAAGGTGCCGCTGCTGGAGGTTGAGAAGTTCGCTCAGTTCACGCCGAACCGCATCGGCGGCCTTGTTGATCGCCGGGTTCTGGGTGTACTGGCCGGGCTGACGACGGGCGGCCTTGGCAACCTCTTGGTTGAACTCGCGGCGGCCCCGGAACATCAGGTCCACGCGGCCACGGCCGGTCGCCGCCTGCTGCTGGCTCCAATCGTTGAACGCCTCATCCATCGACCGGGCGTGCGCGATCTCCCGCTTCTGGACGTTCTGGCGGACCCACGAATCCGCAGCGGAGGACATATTCACCGTGCCGTCCGCTCGAACAAGCGAGTCGGAGAACAGCATCGTGCCGAGTTCCCGCACGTCGTCCACCAGCGAAGTGCCGACCTGATACGCAAAGTCCCAGCGGGGTGCGTTCAGGGGACGGGCAGGGGCAGCCGCCCGCATCTCCGTCGCCACGAAGTCGCCCGGTTCGACCGCGCGGTCCACGGTGGAGATCGTCTGGCCGGGCGTGGTGGCACCCACGGCCACGGCGGGTCCGTCGTTGGCGGGCGGAGGCGGAGGCGTGCTGTCGGAGTAGGCGTCGAAGAGGGTGGGCTGGGTCGGGTCGAGGGCGGGGGGGATGTTCATGTCCGCCGGGTCGATCAGCACGTTGCCCGGAGTGTCATCCAGCACGTTGCGGATCAGGATGTTTTCGTCAACCGACCGGATCAGGTTGGTCAGGACCGTGCGAGCATCAAAGATGCTGTTCAGGCCCATGCCGAGGTACAGGTCGCGGGCGGACACTTCGGTCGCCCCTTCGGCCGCACGCTTGAGAATCAGGTCGGCAGCCGCCGTCCGGCCGTACAGCAGGTCGATCTCTTCGGCACGCTTCTCGGGGGTGCTGTTCGCCCACCGATCACCGAACTCGATCACCACCTTCCCGTTGTCCTCGCCGACACGGACTTGGAAGTCCTCGGGCACGTACCGAAGATCGCCAAGCGGAAAAGTTCCAGACAGCAGGGCGTCCTTGCCAGCACGCATGGTCGCGTTCGGAATGTCGATCTCGGCCAAGCCAGCGACCTGCCGCTCGGTGTTCGGGAACGCCCGCCGGACGCGGTTGACGACCACGCGGCTCAGGTCGGGGCCAAGCGTGAACGTCTGCGTCTCGTTGGTGTCCAGCACCGCGTTGGCCACGCGGGACAGACGGGCCTCGACAAAGTTGTCGAACTGCTCCACCTTCCCCGGCTTGAACGTCGTCCGCTGCTCACCCTCGGGCGTGAGCGGCAAGCCAGCCGCACGGGCATCGTCACCCGCCACGACCAGCGGAACCTCGCTCAGACGCGCCTCGATCTGCGACCGCACGGTCGGGGGCAAGGCCGCCAGCGAACCGCCGACGATCATCGCCATCGCAGCGGCGGAGGCAGCGTCACCCACGCTTTGCCCGGAGGCGACACCCACACCACCCACGGCGGCGAACTGACCACCGCCGGTCAGGGCGAAGCGACCGCCACGGGATAGGTTCTGGCCGAGCGGCCCGGTGATACCCGCCGCCGCACCGGAGGCGAAGGCGGTGGCCAGGGCCGAGTTGTCAAGCGTCGGGTCGTAGGCAGCCCGGAGCGATTCGGCAGCAAGGTTCACGGTGCCACCAATGGCACCTTCCCGCAGCAACAGCGAAAGGCGGCCCGCTCGCGTCAGGGAACGCATGGCCGTCGCGGCTCGGCCAAGCGGGACCGCCAATGCCACGACGTTCACAGGGTCGATGAATGACAGGCCGGAGTTCAGCATCTCACCGGCGAAGCCAGCGGACATCATCCGCTCTTTGGATTCGCGCGTTTGGATGAACTCGTTCCGCCAGTAGTCAGCCTCTCGCTTGCTGGGGGCCTGCCGGAGCGATTCAAACGCCTCCGGCGGAACACCCTCTGCGTACTTGAAGAATTCCTCGTCGGTCTTCCACGGCACCGGCTGGTTGTCGTCCTCGACGAACATCCGGCTCAACATGCTCGACGCCGCGTTCGCACTGGTGGTCTGCCACCAATCCGAGATGCGGAAGTTGAAGATGCTGGTTTCGGGAGTCTCTTCCGGGATGACCGTCGCCGCTCCTGGGCCGCCGAACTGAGGGGCGATGCGGGTGCGGGGGAGAAACGGGTCGCTCATGGTTGCGGTCGGTTGAGGGCGCGGATGTACGGCTCATCGGCCGGTCGCGGACGGAGGGAGTCGCGTCGTGCTTCTTCCGCACGATTGCGGGCGTCGACAATTTTCTGAGACAGTTCGGCCGGGGTCGGCCCGCGAAGGGCGGCCTGATACACCCGACGCTCGCGCTCGGCTTCCTTGGCGTCCTGCAACGCAACGTAACGGTCGGCACTCTGGCCGCCCAGCAGGGCGTTCAAGTCGCCAATCGTGACCATCCGGCCGGTCGTGCCAAACTGGTTCTCGTCGGTGCGGTACACCAACTGCCACTGGTCGGTGATGTTCCCATCGCCAACCGGGGTGAGATAGAAGTCCTTGTGGGTAAGTCCGCCGTTGCTGCGAGAGAATGGCGGGTTGTCCTTGAGGAACTGCTTGGCCATCGACGTGCCGACGCGATTGAACAAAGCAGCCTTCGCGTCTGCACCGCCCTTGATTCGCGGGTCATTGACCAGGGCAAGGTCGGGTCCGACCAGCCGGTAGTTCTCCTGCATCGTCTTGACGGCAGCGGCTAACGCCGATTCGTCGTTGTCGAAGCCGAGACGCTTGGCGTTGAACTCGCGCGACAGTGCCGAACGAACATAGTCCGTCTGGTTGGCGTCGTCGGGCTTCCAGAAGGCCAGTGCCCAACTGGTGTTGGTCAGTTCCCGGACGGCATTGTCCAGCTTCTCAGGCTTGAGGTTGAAGTCCACGCCACGGGCCTTCGCCTCGGCCACCTGACGCCAAGCGGCAACCACCTGGTCATCGGGCACATTGGCAAGCCCGGCGGGCGTGATCGGCGTGGAGGCGTTGATCCGTTCGGCAACCGCCCGGAACAACTTCTGCTGAGGCTCGCTGCTGTGTGCCGTCTGCACGGCGGGGCCAAGCGAGTTGAAGATGCGGAACGAGTTCGTAAACGACTTCGCAGACTCGGGGTTGCCGGGCTGGTCGGTCGTTCCCAACTGGGCGTTTGCGCCAGCGGAGATCAAGTTGGCAAGGCCATCCCACCTGAGCCCGGTCGTAGACAACCAAGTGTTCAGCCGAACCGCCCGCTCCGCCGGGGGGACGCTCTGGTCGCTGAGAATCGCACGCCCGCGTCGGTCCACGGCGGCGGCGATGTATTCGCTGCTGTCAACCATGCGAGGTTGCCCGTTGCTGTCAAGCACGGGTTCGCCGTTGCTCGTCATCATCTGCACCTTCGGCGGGAGTGATGCCCATCCGGTCCCGCTGACAAGGGTGTCGAATAACGACTCGGTGTTCGCCTTGGCGGCGTTCAACTGGGATTGCTGAGCACGATCTTCCAAGTCGCGGGTTTCAGTGGCGATGCCGCGCTCGATCTGCTCCGCGATGGGGCGAAGGGCGATCTCGCTCTGGCCAGACCGGCGAGCGTCGTTGTAGAACTCAACAACGCTTCCAAGCGATATCGCTCCTGTGGAATACTGATTCTGGATTCCAGCGACCGCCTCGCGGAACTGGGTGGACTGCTGGTTCTCCCTTCGGGCAGCAACGTCGTCCAGTTTGGCCCTGACCAAAGCCTGCTCCGCCATGAACCGATCCGGCCCGATCACCGCCGTCAGATTTTGGACCACGTTTTCCTGACCGAGTTCCGCCGCTCGCATCATGGCAGGAATGATCACCTCCTTTTCGGCTTCAGCCTGCGACACGCGGAACGTCGCCATGTAGCCCTTGACAGCCATGTCAATCAGGCCACGGTCGTTGCTCATTGCCCCGCTCATGGCCAGATCGTTCATCTGCTGGCCAATCTCCACGCTGGCGGTCTTGGCCGCTTCTTCGGTGGCGCGGATCGAGTTCTCCAGCAGCACGGGGGTCGCCCGCGCCCGGTAGCCAATCGCCTCCGCCTCACTCATGTTGGCGGTGCGTTCGGCCATCACCCGCTCGATCAACTGCTCGTCAGTCTCTTCGCCCTGACGGGCGATCCGGCCAGCGGCAATGTCCGCCGCGATCCGGGGAAGTTCGTTCTGGGCGGCGGTCACGCCCTGCGCTCGCATCAACGCCTCGGCCGCGTCATCCTCAGCCTCGGTACGGCGGGCCTCCGCTTCGGTCTGGGCACGCTCCTGGGCAGCCACCTGACCGGCCATGCCCACGGCACCCGCCAGACCTGACAGGGCTTGCGCGAGGTCTGCGGCCCGCTGGGCGGCCGAGAAGTCCCCATTGCTCGCCGTCACGCCCGGAGCCGTCAGGCCGACCCGAGGGCCGTCCGGCGTGGGCAGGCTTCCGCCCGTCCGCCGCGTCCCCGACTCAGGGGCCGAAGTCTCAATCGCGTTGGGAGGCAGCGTCAGGCCGCCGAACCGTCCGCCGAAGCTGCTCATTACGGGCCTCCCATAGCCGAGTTGATGCCGGAACTGATCTGCATCCCCTGTGACATGCCATTCATGGCACCTTGGAAAGCAGACAAGAATACCGACTGACGACGGCTGTTCAGCCCGTCGATGTTCGCCGCCGTCTGGCTACCCGCCGACTGGAGGGCCATGCGGACGTTCTGACTAAGGGTGTTCTGGTCTGCCGCAGCAGCGGCAACCTCCGCCCCGGCCAGCGCGTCAGGCGTGCCCGCCGCAGACAGACCGGCCAACGCCGATGCCGCCCGTAGCCGACCTAATGCCCTCCGCCTGGATTCCAGTTCGTTCTGCTTCTGTTGAGCGTTCTGCGCCGTCAACTGGGCTTGCTGGATCATCAACGCCCGTCGCTGGTTGTTGACCGCATTGCCGATAGCATCGTTCGCAGCCGAGGCTTGGCTTGCCCCGATGATGCCCTGCGCGATCGCCATTGTTCCGCCCATATGTTCACCTCTGTAGTGGAACCGCGTCCATCGTTCCCGTATAGGACACAATGGAGAACGGACGGCCACCACCGGCCAAGCTCTCCAGAAACACCTTGGTCTGCTCTGGATCGCCGCTGATCCAGAACGTGATTTGCCCCGTCGAGACAGTCCCGGCCGGGGCCGTGAACGTCCGCGTGCGGTCGGCCCTGAGCGGAGTCACCGCCCGGATCACGAAATCCCCGCTGTTCTGGAACGCGAAGGTAAACTCGCGGAGCGTCGTGTTGGCCGACAAATCTGCGAATCCCTCTATGTTCCGCAAGTATGGGCGCGACAACTCAACAGTGGACGCGAATGAACGCCCACCAACGTGCGACCCTGCGGACAGGTCTACACCGGACACCCTGATCTGAACAGCGGACGGGCGAGTCGTGGGGTACACGATCCCGTTGGCGACCACGCGGTCCAGCGTCGAATCCGACACCGAACCGGGCAGGGTCCAGGTGGTGTTGCTGCCGGAGAACGATCCGCCGGTCAGGGTCACGCGAGCGTCCAACGACGGGGAGAACGGGGACAGCCGCTCCCGCATGGGCCACCGCTGGATGGTGAACTGCCCGGCCGTCTCCACCAGCGCGACCGCTTCCTCGCCCAGCACGCTCACGTCCGCGATGCGGGCGGAACCACCCAGCGTCCACGTCGCCCAAGCGGACTGCTCCTTGCGGGAGCCCAGCCAGAACGAGCGGTAGGCGTACACCGTCGAGCCGGTGCCGTTGGGCAGCACCAGAACCGTGTTCGTGGACGGATCCGCCGCCAGGGTGCGAACCGTGGCGGGCAGCAGCCCGGAACAGTGGACGGTCAGGTCCGCCGAGGACGACAGCACGTTGGCGTCGTCGTAGAAATACTCGAACATCGTTCCCTGCGGGTTGAGCCCGAACAGGTACACCCGCGACCCCAGCACGCTCGGCTCCACGTCCAGCAGCCGGAGCCCGGTCGTCTGGACCAGCGAAGCGGTGGTGGGGGAGAGGATGTCCGGGGAGGACAGTTCGTATTGCTGGCCGGGTCCGACCGCGAGCAACGCCCGCCGGAACGGGACCAGCCGCCGGAAGTCTGCCACCTGCGACGAGTTCGGCCCCACGTCGATTGGGTCCGAGTCGGTGATGACATCGGTGTCGTCGATCCACAGGTTGAAGTAGTCCCCGCTCTGCGAGAGCAGGATGCGTTCGCCGCTGCACAGGGCCAGCCGGTCGCGGTGGACGGCAAGGTCGCGGATGGGGGTTCCGGTGGTAAACAGAGTGGGGGGCTTGTTGCTGGACTCGTTGCCGCTGGTGCGGTCAGCCCACGTCGCCAAGTCGATGCTGAACGTGCTGGGCGAACTGGCCGGGGAACCCAGCACCGTCCGCCGCATGACCACGGGCATCGTCGTCGCGTCCACCACGGCGGTCGTCTGGCCGCTGGCAGCCACCCGCTTCCACCGATCCGCCACCGGCAGGGTCCGGCTGGCAGCATTGCCCGCACCAGCCGCAACAGTCGATCCGGTCGGGTTGAATGGGCCACCAGCCGCCGCCAAATCGAACACGCTTGACACCGCCGCCCCGATTGCCGCACCGCTGTAAACGGACGGGATCGTCGCCAGTGTTCCGCGATACGGGGAAGTGATCGTGAAGTACCCGGCCCGGTTGGTCCCCGAGCGGGTCCACGTCCATGAGCAGCAGGCGTCGGGTGCGTTCGCGGCCCGGAGGGCACGCTGAATCTCCAACGCCACGTCGTTCATCGTTGCCACGCCAGCGGCGCGGAAGTCCGTCACCACCGAGGACTCGCAGCCAACATCCGACAGGGTGATGCCGCTTCCGTTCGCGCCGTTGGCGTCCAGCCTCAGTTGAGACAGACCCACCAGCAGTTCTGTCACCCGATACCAAGTGCCAACACTCAATCCGCTGGTGCCCGCGTTGCTAACGCGAACGAAGTCGCCAACATCCAGATTGCCTAGGACCGCCCAATCGCCAGAACTCGCGGTCAGAATCTTGGTCGTGTTGTCCCATGACCCGGTTGCACCGGAAGTCCCAGCCTTACGGAACGCCACCTTGAACCCCGACGCCGGTCGGGCGGTGTACGTGGCCACGTCGATCCAGTCGGGCGTACCACCAGCCGCCACCGTGGGTAGCTGGATCGAAGCAAACAAGGACTGCGAACCGGCCGCTCGGATCGTGCCATTCCCGGCGTTGTCGTCGTACCGCCAGAACCCCGCAGGCGAGGTCGGGCTTGCCGCTTGGGCCTGGTACACCCCGAGGTAATTCCCCGGCTGGCTGAACACCTGGGCGTCCGTCTCCAGCACCGCCTCCACCGTGTAGCGATCCGCAGACTTCAACGCGGGGACCACCTTGGTGTTCAGGATGAACGTGGTGTCCGCCACGGTCAGGAACCGCAGGTCGTCCGCCGTCGCACTGCCAGCGGTCAGGTAGGTCTGGGCCGCGCTGGTGATGTTCACCGTCGCCTCAGCACCGTTGCTGGGCATACGGAACGCCCGCACGGCCATGCTGCCACCCACCAGCCCGTACACCACCGCGTACCGCTCTGCCCCGTTGTCGCGGTCGATGGGGTGGGTGCGGTAGTTGCCCGCACCCGTCAACCCCGTGACCACCCGGTCGATCAGCGTGCCCGGTCGGGACGAACACCCGTCGATCAGGCTGAACTCCACGTTGGTCGCGGCCCCGGTCTGGCCCGGCAGGCGAACCGCCGGGTGCTGCCGAGATTCGCCGCCCGCCAAGATGGGGACGCGGAAGGTGGTTTGTTCAGCCATAGTTATCGCGCGATGTTCGGGTCATACCAGCGACGACCACGCACGCGGGCGTGTTCGGTGGTGTTGAGCAGGTTGGTCTGGCGGGCATCCTCGTCCTCACGCAGCGCGCGGGACCGGGCCGTCGTCAGTTCCATCTCGATCAGGCGAGCGTCGGTCAGGCCACGCTTCTTGAACGTCTGGAACGTCATCTTGGCCGCGACCGTGACCAGTGTGGCCAGCCCGTGCGGGAGGGTGTCGAACGCGGGCGAATCGCTGGCCCGCACGTACACCCGATGCTCGAACAGGTCGTTGCGGCTGTTCAGTTCGTTGGCAGGCGGACGGCTCCCGGCCTCCCGATAGAACCGCAGGTAGGTGTTCCCGTCCCCGCCACCCAGCGCGGCGAGGCGCGTGGTCTGCCGGGGGCTGGGGCGAACCATCGTCCATGCGTTCGGGACCGCGATCCGCACCGGCGTAACGGTCGCCACAGCGGACACCGTGCGGGTCGTGCCGGACATGGCCCCGGTCAGCCCGCCCGATGCGTTGAACGTCCCGCTCACCGGAGCGAGGAACAGCGACGTGCCGACCTGGTGGTTGAAGATGCCCACCGCGCCGGTGCCGGTCTGAGTCACCTGCTCGCCGTAGGTGAACGAGCCGGTGCCGCCAACAGTCAGGCGGGTGGTCGGCGGGTCGATGGCGTACTCGCTTACGTCGGTGCAAGCCCACCCCTCAGACAGCACGTTGACGCGGGCGCGCTCCAGATGGGTCTGGGCCTGTGCAGCGTCGGAAGTGCCGCCGGGGTCCAGCACCAGCACCGGGGCTTCACCGATGCCTTCGAGAATCTGGTTCACCGCGTCAAGGACTGTCATGCGTTAGGCTCCCCGCACCGCGAAGGCGACCGTCGCCCCGCCCAACGAGCGGGCGCGAACGTGATGGATCGTGCCGGTCTTGGCACCCTTGCCCACGAAGTCATACGACCGACCCGCGTTCATCGGCTGGGTGTCAGCCGACGCGGGGTTGGCGACCGTGACGTTGTGAACGGTGTTGACTTGCAGTTCGATGCTGCCGGACAGAACCTCCACCGTCACCAGCGAAGCCCCGATGCTGTCATCGGTGCCGCCGAACAGAGTGGTGCGGAACAGGTCGGTCCACGTTGAGCCGCCGCCAGCGGCGACGGACAGAGATTCACTTCCTTTGGGCATTGTCGTCCTTTCGGAACAGTCGGATGATGCGATCAGACAGCAGCAGTGCCACCAGAGCCCACAGCCCGGCTGCGATCCACGTCTCGGGAGTCGATGATGCCGTCGCCGGTAACGTCCCCTCCACCGCTGGCCTTGTACTCGTTGACGGCGCGGAGGCGGGCGAGTTCGGCCGCTCGCTGGGCCTCGTCCCATGACTGGTCGGAAGCCTGCCGGGCGGACTCAGCGGCGGCTGCTCGGGTTTCAGCCTCCCGACGCTTGCTGGAGTTGCGGGCATTGACGCCCAAGAGTCCGGTGATGACGGCCGCAATGCCGGTTCCGGCGATGGCACCGGGTGGTCCGAAGACGAGTCCGCCGAGAGTGGCAAGTGCGGAAGTGGCTCCCTCCGCAAAGTCGGTCGGGTCTGCGCCGACGGGAAAGCCCACGACGGTCGTGCCGTCAGAAGTCCTCCCTGCGGCACAACCGCTCAGAGTGAGAACGATCAGCACCAGCAGGCCGAAGGTCAGCCCGAGCAGGAAGCCCTGCGTCCGCTTGGTCCAGATCAGGGACTCCCACTTGCTGAGTCCGAGCCATTGAAGAATCTTGCGCATGTGTTACTCCAGAACGATGGTCGAGCCGCGAGAGGATGACGGGGTAGACAGAGCCGCCGACGACCGGAGCCAGTCGGCCAAGGCCGTCGAGTTGCGGGCGTTGTCCTCGTCGATGCGGACGAGGTGGACGGTGTGCGGCTCCACCGGACCCTGGGCCAAGTCCGCGTGATGCACGCTGTTCGGGCGAATGTCCTGCGTCCAGTTGGCGGTGGTGGTGGCCACAACGGTGCCACCCATGAACACGGCGAACACCATGTTCCCGTTGGCGGCGCGGCTGATGCCGATGCCCAACTGCGTGCTCCGTCCCCACTCAAAGTCCTGGTCGGTCGGGGCCACCAGTTGGGCGGTGTTAGTGCCGTCCGTGAACGTGATGCGGTCGTTGGCCCCGAGGTCGAGCAACGCCCAGAGGGTGCGGGTCTGACCCGAGCCGAGGGACTGGACCAAGGTGAATAGACGCCGCGAACCCGCGTTCGGGCGGGTCAGGTCGTACATATCCGGGCCGTCGTCGGAGTTCTGGAGGGCGATCAGGAACGACCAGTTGGCCGTGGGGTTCCAGCCGGTGGAAATGGCGTGATCCGCGAAGATGGTGGAAGCGGCCGCGCCAGTTGAGGCAGGCGGGGGGATCAGCGGGATTTCCGAGGTTGCCCCGGCGGTGACAGACTCCACCGAGATCAGCACGTCGCAGGGACGGGCTGCACTCGAGGAACACTGGAGCCGCATCAGCAGACGCCCGGTCTGGGTCGTCCACGTCGCCGCGTCGATCTCGATGGTGAACGGCACCCAGCCACCGCCGTCTTGGTTGGACGGGCCAGAGCCGAAGGTTGAAGCCCCGGTGCCGTACCGGAAGCGGAACTCCAACTGAGGACGGGGCACGTTGTACGGGGCAGTGGTGTTGTTCGCCCACGGCTCGGCCGGAGGCAGCACGTACACCCACAGTTTGACCTTGAGCCGCTGGCCGGAGACGGTCAGGCCGGAAGGCGTGATGAAGTGTTCGCCGCCGTAGTTGGAAGTGGCTCCGGTGTTGGTGTAGCGGTAGACGTTGCGGCCGGTCGGGCAGCGGGGGATCATCCGCCCAGTGACAAACCCCACGTTGAGGTACGTCGCGGTCACGTCGGTCACGGTGTTGCCCGCCCCCGGCGCGTCAGACTGGGTGATGATCCCGTCCGCGAAGTTCGTCACCGGCGGCGAGATCACCAGCGGACGCCCGATCATCATCGGCGGGATGCCCACCTGGATGAGCTCCAGCGTGGTCGAAGTGACCCGCTCAAGGATGACATTCGGGCCGTTGGGCACGCCACGCCCACCACGCACGTTGGTCCACGCGAACAACTGGCCCCAGTTCAGGCCGTCGGGCGACCAGCAGAGTTTCTGCGTCGGGGCGTAGACACCCCAGTTGCCCGAGCCAGGCGAGAGCATGGTGCCGCCGGGGTCTTGCCCGTCCAACAGCATCGTAAACGACCGGGGCGGGTTGTAGTCTTGGCACCAGAGGCCGAAGTTCTCCCACATGTACTGGGGAGCGGGGGCAAGCCCCTGACGAACCCGCACCGGCTCAAACACCGCCTTGGAGGTGCCAGCGGTGGGGGGAACGATCATCCGCGAGATGGGGGTCTGGCCGATGTCCTGCGTGACGATGAACTCGAACGGGTTGCCGCCCACCGGAGCCGGGCTCATGTACTGGTTGTGGTCCATGTTCGCGGTGGCGTCACCGCTGAACGTCGCTTGAGTGGTCCACCCGTTGTCCGTTGCGCCATCGGTCGTCGAAGCCGGCCCACTGTTCCAGCCGTCGGCAGAGGCCCGGCTGATGCGCCAGACGGTGTTGTTGCCGTTGTGGCCCCGACAGATCACCACGTGCACGCTGGCATCGGTGCCGAAGTACACGAAGGCTGAGTGGTCGTGCTGGTTGCTGACGTTGGTCGTCCGGCGGCAGAACTCCAGCCCTTGGACCGTCCACACGCGCGAGGCCATGTCGGGGCGGGTCGCCCGGAAAAGCATCGTCACTTGCTCGGTGCCGGAAGCGGGCGAGTTCTGGTAGTCCACGCACGCCGTCCACACATCCACCGGGCGGTTGGTCCGGTCTGTCTGGCCGTTGGCCCCCCGAGCGGTCCACATGGCGTTGTTCCAGATTGATCCCCGCTGCACGCCTGGGTTGGCGTTGGCCGCGCGAGTGACCAGGTAGAACCTGCCGCCGATGTCGTCCCACGCACACAGGGCCGAGGCCCGTACGTCCCATGCTGATCCGGTCCAGAACGTCGCCCGGCACCACACCATCACCAGCCCGTGCGCCACGATCGCCGACAGCGGCTCGTACCGCCAATTGGCATCCTCGCCGAAGCCCGCACCGGAACCCCGGAGCAGGTCCGCCCGGTTGGCTCCAGCCTTGTTCGCGCCGCCGAGGTCGCCCGCTTCCGAAAGGATCGAGCGGATGACCGAGCGGTTGCCCGTGCCTTCCATGCGAACCGTGTTGGCCGCCGCGTCGAAGGCGTTCACCCCCCACGTATGGCCCACATGGATGCCGATGGTGTACGACGCCGAGCCGGGGGTCCGCACGGTGACGACAACCGGGGTCGTCCCATCCACGTCCACGCCCGAGCCGAGGGACTGCACGAACGCGCCGCCCGCCGTGGCAACGCTTGACACGACAGTTGGGGCCGCCGGAGCAGCGAGGTACGCCGCCTGCGAGTCGAACACAGGCTGGCCAGCGGGGATGCTGGTGCCGGTCTTGTCCGTCGTCGCGTAGTTGCGGCCGATGCCCAGAGCCAGCCCGGAGGCTGCCAGCACGCGGCCGTTGAATCGAATCGCCCGATCAGGCATTGGTGTTCTCCCGTGCAGCCTGCTTGGCCGCGTGTCGCGCCGCCGCCTGGTCCCTCAGCCACGCCTCATACGTCTGGCGAAGCACGCTGTTGGGGTCGGCGTGCTTGGGGTGACACCCGCAGCCGGGGTACGACCGCTCAGGGTCGAACGGCTGGGTGTCATCCACGGGTTGGTGTTCGCTCACGGCTTGCTCCGTTCCAAACGCTCCAAGATGCGAGCGAGGGTCTGTTCAATGGCGTTCAGCCGGGCCTCGATGCGGTCCCGCTGGCTTTCGGCTTTAGACTCCATGACCTCGACGCGGTCCTCCAGCGCGTCCAGCCGCTGGCTGCCCACGGCACTGGATGCCCAGAGGGTGAGGGCGGCAGCCGCCACGGGGACGATGAACAGCCCCAGCAGCGTGGACCAACGAACGGTCACGTCGCTGGCGATCACGCCTTCTTTGTTTGCAGTCATGGAGTTCTCCGAGAAAACCCGCCCCAGCCTTTCGACCTGGAGCGAGCGCAGAGTGGTGGGATTACAGAGCGACCCATGCGGCGTTGGTGGCGATCATCGCCTGATTGGTCGTGTTGTTGTAGATGAGCATCCCGGTCATCCACGCCGCCCAAGTGGGCGGAGCGGCAACGCGCGGAATGAACACGCCGTGCGCACCACCCTTCGCACCAAAGCGAAGAATGGCAGCGGTCACGGTCGCGTCGTCGTTGCCAGCGGCGACATCTACCGCTCGGATGTTGGCCGCCAGCGCAGTGCCGTTGGCGGTGACACTGAGGTAGTCAGTGCGGGTCGTGTCCTCGCGGCCCGTGGCCAGACGAGGACGGAGGGTGCCCAAGTCCGTAGTACGGACCAGGCCTTCGCTGCAAATAACAGGCATGTGAATGTTCCTGTGTTGGGGGTGCGGGGATCAGAATCAGGAGGTCTGGACGCCAATCTCGCCAGCGAGCCACGGGCACCAAACGCCCATGCCGAACATCACGCGGGTGCGAACCAGCGTGCTGTCGCGGTTGCTATCCGGGTAGACGAGGCTGTTCACGCCACCGCCAACCTCCGGCATGGCCACGGCCGCGCCGTTGGACGAGCGAACCAGAGCCAAGGCCACCGGCTCCACAGTGCCAGCACCAGCCGAAAAGTTGCCGTTGTAGCGGGTCAGGTCGGTGGTGATGTTCGTGGTCGGCATGAAGTTGGTCGGCGGCATCACGGCGAAGCCGTGAATCGTGCCGATCGCGCGAGTGGAGATGTCCACGCCGCCGGGGCTTGCCCGGTTGGTGAAGTCCGCACTGGTGAGCCGGTTGCTGTTGGTCAGCACTTGCACCATGTACGGGGTGGTAACGATGATGCGGTCGCCGAGGGCGCGAGGAAGGTTGTCCTCATCCATCTGGCGAGCGAGAGTGGCGATCTGCTGCTCAAAAGCATCCGCGCCGGTGGAGTTGAGCGGGAACGCGCCAGTGCGGCCACCGGCATTGGTCACGATGACCCGGTTTCCGCCGTCGTGGACGTTGGCCACGGAGCCAGTGCGAGCCGCAAGAATGGCCATGCGGATCGCCAGCGACTCCAGACGCTCGGCGGTGATGCGACCGCATTCCCGCGCCGCCTTCGCCACCACGTCCCAACGGGCGAGAACCTGGTCGATGTACGGAAGGCGAAGAGCCTTGATCCACGGGTCGTCCACAAAGATGTTCAAGAACGCCTGAGCGGTGGTGCCGCCCTCGATGAACTGGCCGGGGATGTGGTAGACGCCATCTTCCGGCGAGTTGCCGACGATGGGGAAGTCGTGTGAGGAAGTGCCGTCGCCGAGCGAGTAACGCCCGATGAACGGCGAGTTGTACAGCATCGTGATGCGATCAAACGCCTCAGCGACGGTGTCGTTCAGCAGCGTTTGCGTCAGGGCGCGCTCGTCGGAGCCAACCTGAAGCGAACGCGCCACATTGACAATGTCCATGTGTGAGTCCTTGAAACGGGGTTGAGGGAGAACCGCCTCGCTGTCAAGGTGTCCAACCGCCAGCCGGGCCGCTCATCGCGGGTGTCCGGTTCGGTCGGGCTTTCCAACTTCGGCAAAAACGAAAAGACCGCACGCCCTTGCGAACGTGCGGCCCAGGAGGAGAACAGCCAGTGATTGGGTATGGGTGTAGGCTGCTCCTGTTGTTCTGTCAGGAGGGAATCACGGTGTCGGTCTTGGCGGACTTCTTCTTCACCGGCGCGTCACCAGTGACGACGCTCAACTTCGCCTCCAACTCCGCGACACGGCGAGACAGGGCGGCCTCCGCGCTGTTAGGCGTCGGGTCGATGCCGGTGATCTCGATGATCTTCTCCAGCAGTTTGGTCTTCGCCTCGCGCTCGGTTCCGCCGGTGTCCGACGCCACGATCTTGCCCTCTGAGTTCTTGGCAATGGCCTGAACATACGGCTCGCTGGTGATGACCTTGCCGTCCTCGCCTCGCTTGCTCTCCACGATGGTCGCGTGGTGGAACGTCAGGCCGGTGGTCTTGCAGACGTGGGCGAAGTCAATGTGACTGGGGATGTGGTTCTTCACACTCATGCTGTTTCCTTACTTGAGAACTTCGGGGTTTGAGCGGGTCGTTGCCAGAAGGCGAGCGATGTAGGCGGGGTCGTTCTGCGGGTTGCCGTACCGCTCGGCGGCCTCACGCCGGACCTTCTGGTACTCGACCTTCGACACGAACGGGGCGGCGGACGCGACGGACGGGCTGCCGGAGATGACCGGGGCGGCGTTGGTCGTGCCGGTGGTCTGCTTGTACTCCGTCAGAATCTCGGCCAACGCACCTTTGTACTTGTTCTTGTCAGCCAGCCGGGCGTTCAGGTCGTCGATGCGGGCCTTCGGAAGCGTCCCCGCGAACACGAGAAGCGTCTGGAGTTGCTGGTCACCGCCGACGTACTTGGACGACTCGTTGAGAATCTGCTGTTGCTGGAGTTCCTGTGCGTCGCGCATGGCCTTCTGGCCCGCCATGAACGCATCGACCTCGCCACGGCCACGCCCCACCTTGGCGAACGCGGCGTACTGCTCGGCGGTGAGTTCGCCCTTGGTGAGATACTGGTTGGCGACCTCGGTGTCCTTGAGCCCGGCGAGGTTCAGCACCTCCTCCACGGTCTGAGGGAGGGGCGGCGGGGCGGGAGTCTCGGCAGGCTTCGGGGCACCCAGCCGCGACTCCAGTTCCTTGTACCCCTTCACCAGATCGTCCACCGACTTGTACTTCCCGGCGAGCAGGTCGCTCACGGGCGTAATCGGCGGGGCCACGGGCGGCACCGGGATCGCGGGCTTCACCTCGGCGACCGGGGCTGTGGGGGCCGCCGGGGGGGCGGACGCGGACGGAGTGATAACGGGGGGCGTCTCTGCGGTCTGACTCATTGCTGTTCTCTGCTGGCCGCCGGTTAGATTGACGGAGCGGCGGCGGCTGCCGCTGCGTTCTCAGCGATGGCACCGGCGGACTGAATGGCCTGCTCGTTGGCCGCCATTCGGGTCTGGTCGCGCATCTGCTGTTCGACTTCTTGCCGCATCTCTTCGCGGGTCTTGATGAGGCCCGGCTCATGGTCGGTCATCGTGCGGGCGATCATGTCGATCAGCACGTCGATGTTCACGCGGGCCAACGCCTCGGGGCCGAGGGCCGCGATCTGCGAGACGAGGGCCATGACGCTGACCTGCTGCATCTGGCGGGACAGGGCGGCGATGCCGGTCAGGGTGCGAATCCGCACGTCGCGGGGCTTGAGGGCCGGGGCCATGCGGTCCCGCTGCATCTGGTACATGACCCGCTGGATGAGCGGGAGTTGCTGGGCTTCGGCCACCGGGGCATACGCACCACCGAGGGCAGCGTCGAGTTCCATCGCCACGCGGTTGACTTGGGCGCGGGTGACACGCTCGCCACGCGGCATGGCCTCGCTGTCCATGAGGAACGCCTTGCCGAGTTCGGTCGTCTTGCGGCGAAGGAACTGCTCGGTGACGGCGATGTCGGCGGTCTTGTTGGCCTGCAAGAAGGCGATGTTCTGGGTCACTCCACCAACCACACGGGCGCGGATCGGCTCGCCGGACGGCTTGGAGAGGTCTTCGGGGCGGAGCGTTTCGGACGGGTCGATCACCGGCGTGAACTTGCTCGCCATGCCCGCGTAGTCGAGCATCCGCATCTCAAGTTCGTCGATGCCCGCGAGGTCGCCAAGGTTCTCTTCGACCAGCCCCCGCCCGTAGTTCTCGCCCGGAAACAGGCGGTACGGCGTGGAGAAGTACCGGGTGTACTTGTCCTCGGAGGCGTTGATGATCTTGCCGTTGCACTCCTGCTCGACCAACCACACGCGCGAGTAGGGGCTCCACTCGCATCGGGTGTGGAGCGGCTGCATCCGGTCGGCTGGGTCTTTGGCCTCAAGCTCGGATCGGTTCAGGCCGGACGCGACAAACTGCTCGTCGGTCAGTTTGTCGATGGGGTCAATGTCCTCCACCGTGATGTGGTACAGCACGTCGCCGGAGGAATCGCGGCGGGTGACGTACTTGTCCCGGCGGAACAGGCGGAGCGTGTAGTCGTCGTCCATCATCTCCAACGCATCGCCGGTGATGAGGAACTGGGAGATTGTCATCCGCTTGTGGGATCGGAACCCCTGCGGACGGCGGCGGTTGTGGTCCGCCTCAACGTCGCCTGACTCGATCAGGGCGGAGGCGAGAACCTGGAGCATGTACAGCCCGTTGCGGATGATCTGCTTCTGCTCGTTGGGCACCTGCGAGGACATCTCGACCTCATGCTCGGGTGCCAGCAAGAACCAGAACTGATCGACCGGGAACAGGGAGAGGAGCATCCGCCCCTCGATGTTGGACGTACCCCGCGAACCGATGGACTGGTAGTTGGTCATCACCCGCTCGCCTTTGGACAGACCGAGGGGCGGGAGGATGCCCGGCTGGGTCAGCCGAGCGCACAAACGAGCCGTCTCCAGCGTGTTCGCCCGGTCGCTGTCGTCGCGGGTGAACTGGGTGGAGATCGTCTGCTTGTTCTTCATTGGTTGGGTCGGATGCTCAGGGTTCCAAGCCCGGACTCGGAGCCGGGCGTAGTGGGGGTGGTCGGGTTGATGACGAGAGCCTGTCGGCCTTGGCGGCGACGGGCGAGGGCGTCCCGCATGGACGAGATCGCGTCGGTATTCGAGCGGCGCGGCGGGGGCGGCTCAGGGGCGACCGGCATCGGCTCAGGGTCAGGTGCCGAGAAGCACATCATCGTTCTCCGTGGGGGATCGCCGGATGGGGACTCGGTTGCCGATCATGTAGGCCCGCAACGCCTCGACGACACTGTGCTGCCCGGCTTGGAAGACGAGTTGCTGGCCGAGGTCGGACGGGGACCGCACGATGGCGGGCGGGAAGCACTCTTGCAGCCACGCGAGCAGCCGGTTGAGGTCGTCAGGCGAGACATGCTTCATGCCGTCAAGAGCGGAGTCCAAGGTCGTGGGCTTCAAGGTTGTTCTTCTCCATCCACCGCTCCAGCGAACGGAGGGTGAGCAGGCAGGGGGCATCCCCGCCAGTGGTCAGGGCGATAGCGGACAGGGCCGTGGTCAGGCAGTCGTCGGCGGGGTAGAACCCGAAGGTGGCCAGCCGGAGCAGGGTCGGCCAGACGCTCCGGTGCTTCTCGCGGGGGATGGGCCGGAACGCCTCCGGGGTGGCGAGGTCGGCTGGAGCCCGGCCAATCAGGTACGCCCGATGGAGGTGCTTGGCTCGCCCGATCACAAGGTCGGTGTCCCGCCACTTGTCGCCCGTGACCCCAGCGTCAAGACAGTGGGGGCCAAGGCAGACGAAGGTGTGCGTAGTCCGCGACCACCCGATCACACGTAGCAACAGAAGTACAAACCAAAGCCAGTACGAGTTAGCAAGTTTGCGGAAAGGCCGCAGAGGTTGCCGCATCGTCACGATCCAAACAGGCACGCCCGCTTGGGTGTTTGTGTTTTGTTCGCAATTACTCTCGGGCATTTATGATGCTAGAGTGTTGCTGGGTGTACTTATGAGAAGGCGTAGGGGGCGACGAGAACGCTCTCGATGTCGAAGTTGCCACGGGCCGGTAGCGGCGGGAGTTCTTCACCGGCCACCAGGGTCAACTGTTCCCGAAGTTCGTCCAGCAGCGGGCGGCGGTGCAGGGCGACGAACTGCTCGCGGATGATCGTGTCCATCTCCCCGCCCGTCGCGGCATGGGTGATGAACGCATCATGCACGGTGGACAGCCACACACCACGCCGACCCGCCTCCGTCACGGACATGCAAGCGTGCGCCCCGTCCACCCCATGCACGTAGTTCGGGAGGCTCCCGCTGACCTGCTTCACCTTGTTCACCGGGCAATTCTCGTCGTCCATCGTGATGGTGATGTGCCGCAGGGCGGTGGAGAGTTGCATCGACCGCCACTGGCGGTAGGGCTGGACCACGGGCAACCCGATGGGGGTGTTCCACGTCAGGGGCCGCCCCTTCTCCACGACCACCTTGGCGGCCGAGACGATCCAGTCCATGACCGCGTTCGCGGCGGGCATGGCATTGGCCATCGCCGCGATGATCGCGTTCCCGATGTACTTGGCCGGTTCGCCAGCGTCCGCCCGCGACATGCCCCGGTCCATCAGCTTGCCCCGGACCTGCTTCCACACGCCCGACCGCGTGACGTTGTAATACTTCGTCATCGAGGGTTGCTTCACAACCCCACGGTCGATCAGCGGGAGGCACTTCTCCGCCAGCGGGTGCCCCTTGGCGATGTCCTCCCGGACCCGCTCCCGCACCGCCTCAGCCACCACGGCGTAGTAGTCGTTCGGCCGGTCCATCGGGGTCAGGTTCACCGCGTTTGCGGCCACCGGGTCACGGGCCAGTGCCGCGTATTGCTGGAGGGCGTTGGCCGTCCCGTCCGCCCGCACCGGGAGCAGGGCCGCCTTCTCGGGGTCGCACAGAGCGAAGCACGCGGCGAGGAACTGCCACGGGTCTTCGGCCGCCTGCCACCACGGATCGTCCACCGGGTTCTCGGCCACCGCCTGAATCTGCGGCATGTGGAGAACGGTCCACGCCTCGCGGTCGTCGAACGATTTCTTGTCCAGCCCACCCTGCGCCCAGCAGTTGGCCGCGTGGATTCGCAACCGCCGCCAGTGTTCGCCCGAAGTCAGGGGCTTGGCCTGCCCGATCTGGAGTAGACCCCGGCACACATCGTCCCCGTAGTGGGTCAGCATCGGCGGGACCGGGTAGCACCGCCCCCGGAAGTCCATCATGTGCGGGTAGTAGAACGGCCGCCCGACGAACTTGTCGGCGATGTTCAGCCGCTCCAGATAGATCAGCCGCTCAGTCTTGTCGGTCGCGTTGGCGGAGTGAACGGACGCGGCCTGAATCTTCCACGCCTTCCGCTGCTCGGGGGTCATCTCATCCCACTCGCCATGCGGGGGAAGATCACGCTTGTCCTTGCGGGGGATGCCAGCGACGGCCCCGCCCTGGTTCCAGAGTTCCCGCTGGACCCGAAGCACATCCTCGTTCACCGCCCACGGCATGGCCCCGAACGCGGCCAGCGATTCGTACACCCCGCCCGGCTTGGACAGTTCGCCGGATTCGTGGGCGGACTTGATAACCTTGCGCTGCACCCGCGTCGGGCTGCTCACCAGCGGGGTGCGGATGCTCACGTACCCACCGTTGTAGACCTCCGCGTCGGTGGCCTTGTACGCGGGGACGATCATCGGCAAGTAGCGGGGGCGGAGCGTCTGTCGCTGGGCGTGCCCGTGTTCAATGGCGTTCCACACCACGTCGTCCAACGAAATGAACCGCATCCGGCGGATGCCACCCTTGCCGTGGATCGGGTGCATCTTCGTGTGGAACGCGATCTTGAACGTCTCATCGGTCGAGCAGGACAGGTTCTCGATGCACAGCCAGACGAACCGGGCACCGAGCTGTACGGTCGCCTGCCGCTCGATGGTGGCGTTGTCCATGTTCCGGTTCGCCCACCAGTTCAACCGCCGGAAGGTCAGCCGCCGGAACATGCTGGTGAGTTCGGCGCGGTCCTTCGGCTGCATCTCGTCGTAGCGGGCCTGGCCGATGATGGCGGCCCCCACCTGATACGAGATGTCCGCCGCCGGGCAACCGAGGTGGGCGTACTGGCCCTTGGGGCAGAGCAGGTTGTCGAGCATGGTGTCGAGGACCACCAGCGCGATCTTGCGGGACCGACCCCGTGCGAGGGACAGGATCATCGGCCCGTGGATCATCCGCCCGACCTCGTACTTGCCCGACCGGATGGATCGGACTTCCTTCTTGATAGCGAGGGAGAGAGGTTCGAGCCACTGGCGGATGATCCGTTCGACGGGCGGGAGGCTGGACGCGGATTCGCGGTCCATCGCATCCGCCACGTTGCGCCGGTAGCGTTCAACGCCACGGGCGATGGCCTCTTGTTCGAGGTCGATCTGCTGCTGGAGGATTGAATTGCCCAGCAGGGGGGCTGCGAGAGTGCTGCGTCCGTGCATGTGTTCTCCATTACTCGCCGTCGTCTTCGCCGTACAGGTCGGCGTGTTCACGCCGCCTGATCTCCGACCGCATCATCTCCGTTGAAGCGAACCAGTTGCCCTTGGTGACGCGGTGCGAGCAGGTGTTGCCATGCTCGTCCATGTGTGTCACCAGCAGGGTGATGGAGTCGAACCCTTCGGACTCCAGCGTGTCGAGTGCATCGCGGATGACGGACTCCTTCCGCCTCTGTTCACGCGCGTCGGCTTCGTTCTCGCTCATTTGTTGTCCTTTCGCCTGTCCCACCAGACGTAGACGCACGATCCCGCCAACACCAAAGCGGAAAATCCCAGCACGAACAGGAACTTGGTGATTTCCCAATTGATGAGCATCTGTGCCGCGTCGGTTGGTTTCATTGTGCAGACTCCTTGACCTTCCCGTTTACCACGTCTTGGACACCACGCTCGACCGCCCCCGACATGCCGTCGCCGGTCAACGCCCCCCACGCGACCTCGAACACCCCCAGCGAACGGACAGCCTGATCAATGCACGCGGCGAGTTCGCGGATTTCCGCCTGGGCGTGCGGGCCTGACCGCAGCCCGTAGACGCGGGCGAGTGATGACAGGTTGAAGGTGCCGATGATCGTCGTGTAGGTGGCGACGGGCAGCACGGCGCGGGCCTGCTCGGGGGCGATGCCCATCCGCAGCAGCGAAAGGTAACTGCCGACCGATTGATTGCACGCATCGAAGAACAATCCTCGGGCGCGGTAGTTCTCTTCCTGCTCTAGCGGCTCCCCACTCCCCTGCTTCATGCTCTCTGACCGGGTGCGGAACACCTTCGGGAAGTGAAACTGGGGGAGGTCATCCACGTACCGGCGGCTTTCCTCGTTCCACACAATGCCCACGTTCGACCGCATCAACTGCCGAGCGATGAAGATCGGCACGCGGAACCGCAGCGTGATCGCCGTCTGCCCGAAGGGTGTCCAGTGGTTCTCGCGGGCGAGATACTTCACGATCCGGGCAACGTCGCTGTCGGGGCGGTTCTCGGCCCGGTTTGACGACACCCACGCGGCTTCCGCGATGCGGCGGTCTGACCCCATGTGGTCGATGAGTTCGACGTAGCCGTGGTCGAGGTAGGGGTAGCGGGTCACTGTGCAGCCTCCCCCGCCTTGCGGGCGGCTTCGAGTTTGCGTAGGTGGATGATCTCCGCCTCCGCCCCCTCCGGTTTGAGCGGCAGGCCGGTTCGCTCGGCCATTTCCTCCCACTGGTGGGCCTCGGCGGCACGCGAACGCAGGCGGGTGAGTTCGGCGGTCATCTGCTCGATGCCAGGGTAGTAGTACCGATCACCGGCCCAAATCCGGGAAGCCAGCACGTCGATGGGCTTCGTGTCTTCGATGTTCACTTGCTGTTCTCCTGTGCCACCCTCGCCAGACAAGCGAGGCGGTATTCGTCGGTGATCCGGTCGCCGGTGTCGGGGCGTGTAACAGGCCAGCCGTCCTTGTCTGTCACCATCAACCAGGCACCAAAGACGCTAGCCGCAAACCACAGACGATACTCCCACCGGCACATTGTCAAGCAGTGGACTCGCTCGACTCGCATCCCCTCCGGCAACGCCGCCGCCGCGCCGTCGAGGGTGGGGGGGTGGGGGTGGACAGGCACGGGCACGTGCCGCTGGCTTGGGTCGTAGCCCAATCCCTCATAGTCGCCGTTCGGAAGTCGCCGAACCCATTGACTCACCAGCGGCACGCCACCACGCCGCTCACTGCCAAATGGTTCGTTCGGATTGATCCACCCATCCTGCTCCGCCAACCAATCCCGCAACTCTTGCTGTGTCGCGGTGTTCGGGTTGAAGTTGGTCATTTGCGCATCCTTTCCCATTCGCGTTGCTGCTCCGCCCAGCGGGCCGGGGCGTTGTCTTCCGCGTCCATCTTGCGAACGGCATCGACCGCCCGCCACTCAATCCACGTGCCGACGCAGTACGCCACGATGACGAACAGGTACACGCACGCCAGAACGATCAGGTCGGTGGTGGTCACGATGCACGCTCCTTCCTGTACACTTCCAATGCCGCCCTCACGTATTCCGCCATCGACGGTGCATCGCTAAGCACCATCGCCGCCAACTCAGCCGAGGATGCCAGCCTGTCTCCTGCGGCGGCGGCTTTGCCCAACCGCTCAGCCTGCAACGAAAAGGTCATTTCCAGCCCGGCCAGTTTGCAAGCCATCTCGTCCGCCTTCATCCGAAACTCTCTGCCCACTTCCATCGCATCGGTGAACGTCGCCTTTATCTCCTTCACTTTCTTCGCCAAGTGAGCCCAATCCCACGCCACAGCCGGAGGCGGGTCGCCGTACACCGCGTTCGCAATCTCGGTGAGGCGTTGAGCCATCGCGTGCCGTGCAGCGTCGGATTCGTCCTCGGCCTTGCGCAGTTCGGCGTTCTCCTTCACCAACCACGACACCGCCTCACCGAGCGAGTCGGACTCGCCGTGCGGGGTGACGTAACCGACCGCCTTGATCGCGGCGATGGCTTCGGATTCGTTGCGGCGGTAGGCGGCGAGTTCGGACTCAAACCCAATCTTGTGCTTCACTTCCTCGTTGGTCATTCTGTCCCAGCGACGTTCGATCTCCTTCAACCGATCCACCTCGGATCGGTAATGCTCCATCTTCGCCCGCAGGTCGGCAGCGGAACGGGCATCGCTGCGGCAATCCTCGCTGCCGATCCACTGGCGGAGACGTTCAACGTCCGCCCGCAGTGCGGCAATCTCCGCCTCCGGGTCGGCCATGCCGCGGCAGGCGTTGACGCAGGCGACGATGCGGTCAGCGTTCGCCTTGCCGCCCGTGCCGTGTTGGTCCAGCGGATTGACGACGGCAATCGCCCATCCGCCCCGGCTGCGGATCGTGAACCCTTGATGGTTCTCCGAGCCAGACAACTTTTCACAGACAATCCACGGCTCCGCCGTGTGCTTCGTGTCGCTCATCCTACAACTCCTGTATTGCCACTGCAACGACCGTCCAGTCTGGTGCCCACAGCGGGTCCAGCCCGTTCACTACCCGCCACCCGTCGCCAACCACGGCAAACAGCAGTGGAACATTCCGCACGTTGCCATCCCGCCCGAGGTACACGCCGGGGCGGAAACGATGTCTGATGATGTACGCCAGGGCAGGCTCGTTGATCGGGAGCGTCTCTGGTAGTTGCTGCGGTGTGTGCTTCGCTTCGCTCATCGCTTGGACTCCTGCTGCTGTTGCTCAACGTACAACTTCTCTGCCAAATCCCGAATCGCGGGCCACTCATTCCACGCGATGAACACACGCTCGGTCCCGCCGTGCGGGGTGGTCGTCTGCATCACCAAGATGCCGGTCTTCACGCCGTTGGGGGAGACGACGGTAGTTGTCGTGTAGGTGTCGCCCGCTCGCAACAGTGTCGTTCTCACTTCCCACCCCCCTTCTTCGCCTTGCCCGGCTTGCCGCCCTCGGTGGCGAGGGCGCGGCCGATCTCGATGCCGAAGCCGATCAGTTGGGCCTCTTGCCACAACACACCGCGAATGAAGTCGCGTTGCTTGCGGGTCAGGTTCCACCACGGCTTTGTCCGGTGATACAGGCGGTTGTAATCCCACGCCCGCTCGATCGCCCGATCCGCATCCGTCACCTTCTCACGCTTTGCCATGCTTCGCCCTTTCAAGTTGCCGACCCAGACGAACGCCCGCACGAACCGCACGCTCGACCGAGTTGCGGACCTCGTAGCACCGCTGCTGCTCGATCAGTGTCATGTCATTCCAGAACGGAACCTTCGGCAACGGGTAGTACCGCTCCGCAATCTCGTACACCATCGCCTCAAGTGGCTTGTCACGCTTTGCCATTGTTCCTCCTTCTCGCCGCGAACGAGCGAATCTTCTGCTCGACGCTCGACGCAAACTCTGTGATGTGCCTCGGCGTGTGTTGCCGCATCCGCCGCATCGTGTCCGGCCACGCCGCGTACTTGTCGCCTTCGCACACTGACCACGCCCCTGTCAGAACCATGTCCTTCGCGTATGCCGCAGCATCGCTGATGCTGACCTTATTGTAATTTGCCAACTGGTAAACGTCAAATGAATTCAGGTTAGATGGTGCGTTCATGCGGCCTCCTTCGTTTGCTTCCGCAGTTCCTCAAGTAGACGCTCAGCCGTAGGCATCAGCCGTGGACTGTCAACACGCCGCCGCCAATGCCGACACGACGTGTTGTGCCATTGTCGGTCTCCAACACTGCGAGCGATCTCGCTGTGAGGCATCCCCATCCCGTGCATGAGCCATGCGGCTATTGCACGAGCGTCCAGCGCACGCGCCGACTGGTTGTCCGAAAAGACCTCGGCAGCGTCCAGACTCAGCGTGTACGCCACCAGGCGAACGATGTACTTCTGCATGGACTCGACAGGCTGACGCGGGGATGGCGTGGACGGGCGAGACTCCGCGAGCGTCATTGCCGCGTTCATGTTGGCCCGCTCGATGTCGTTGAGGGGGCGTTCCATGCGGTAGGACACCCCACAATGCGACTCCACGCCGTACACGACATCGGCAATCTCGGACTGCGACCATCCCAGACTGACAAGTGCGAAGTCAATGATGCGGCGAGCGGAGACAACCTCGGACAGGCGGCCCCTGCCGATGATGCTGGCCTCGGGGATTCCCGTGACCTTGACAACGGCGGCGAGCAGCCGCAGTCGCCCGTCTGCGATCTGGTGTATGGGGTTCACTGGTTGCCCTCCCTTGCAGCCTCGGCGGCTTCGCGGGTGGAGTAGAACTCCACGGTCGGGATGTTGTCGCCCGCGCCGGACACATCCCATTCCAACGTGATCTCTTCGCCACCAAAACGTGAATAGGTGAAGAAGAAAACACGGGAGCCATCCCCGACGATGCACCCATCCTTCGTGACTGGCAGCGTCCCAAGCACCTTCCTCACCTTCCCATCCGCCCCGATGAACCCCGCCGCCTTCGCGTTCGATTCGATCTCACGCAGGCGGGTGAGTTCTGACAAAACCGATTCCGTCTCCCCGGCGGCAAGGTCCAAGCCCTCGCACGCAGCCCAGCACCGCTCAACCTGGTCGAACACATCGGCGTCCATCTCAACCGCCAGCATCCAAGGCGGGCCGGGGACGGTCTGACCGCACGGGCCGGGGGGAATCGCCGACAGCAGCCGCATCCCCATTCCCGCCGCACTTTCCTTGTATCTTTGTACCCTGTTCACTTGTTGTTCTCCTTTGCCGCCTGAGCGGATTCGTCCAGCATCTTCTGCGCAAGTTGCTCCACCCTCCGCAGGCGGGTGATCTCCGCCTCCGCCCCCTCCGGCTTGAGCGGCAGGCCGGTTCGCTCGGCCATTTCCTCCCACTGGTGGGCCTCGGCGGCACGCGAACGCAGGCGGGTGAGTTCGGCGGCTGGGTCGTCCATGCCCGCACAGGCGTTGACGCAGGCTTCGGCCCGTGCGGTGTTGGCTACGTGCGGCCCCGTCCCGCCAAACTGGGCGATGATGTTGCCAGCCGAATCGGCCAGCGTTGACTTCTGGTGGAAGTCGCACGGGTCGATGATGGCTTCCCACGGTTCTGACGTGTGCTTGTTCACTTCTTCGCCCTCCTGTCTTCCCCCACCAGTTCCACCACGCCACCGGCTTCGGCCATGCGGCTCATCACACTCGCCCCCATCTGCTCCCGGAACGCTTCGGGCTTGAGGTTGCCCATGATCACGGTGTCGAGCCGGAACCCGTACCGATGGTCGATGATCTGAACCAGCGTGCGGGCCTCGTACTCCGAGTGTGCCCGTTCCTGGATTTCATCCACCACCAGAAGTCGGGGGGTGGTGTAGAGGCGGCGGGTCTTCACCTCTTGGCCCGCGAGCATCCCACCCCGCAGGGTGGAGAACAGGTCGGCAGCGGTGGTGTACTTGACCGGCCAGACCGAGCGGTCGGCGTGGTCGCGGGTCCACCCCCACTTGCCGATGGCAGCCGCGCCGAGACACGCCGCCAGTTGGGTCTTCCCCGTCCCCCGGTTGCCGATGATCGCGGCGAGCAACCCGGTGCCGAGTCGGGCGGTCGCCCGGTCGAGGGCTTGCCCCCACAGGCCGGAGCGGTCGATGTTCGCCAAATTGTCAACGTGCCGGGGCATGAACCCCGTTGAGGCCACCTTCGCCGCCGTTGGCATTAGACGGCTCTGGGGCGAGGTTGAACATTGGGAGGGGGGTGGGGGACTCTGCGTACTCGGTTGCGATCCTGGTGGCGGTAATGGCTGCCGTGCGGCTGCCAGCAGATCGGCCTCGGTCAGTTTGAGGAAAGAGTCCTTGGTAATCACCTGCGATGCTCCGGTTGATGGTGGCGATGGCTTCGGGGATTCCGGCGGCGGCGAGGTCGGCCAGTTGCTGGCGTGCCCCGTCCACGCTGACGGGTTTGCGTTTGCGGCGGCGGTACCCCAGCCAGCGACCCCACGCGGCGGTGAAGTCGGGGGTCTGGAGTTCGGGCGGGATCGGGACATCCTCCCCCCGCTCACGCTTCGGTTTCTCCGCGAGGGGGGTAAGGGGGGTTTTGTCTTCTTCTGTCATCTGTCTTCTGTCTTCTGATATCTTCGGCGTTAGAACGCCGTTAGAAGTACCGTTAGACTCGGCGTTAGAAGTACCGTTAGAACCACCGTTAGACTTCTTGCGGCTGTAGTGACGGGCGAACCGCTCGGCCCCTTGTTCCAGTTCCTTCGTTTCCCGGATCATCCGAGACTGGAATATGCAACCGTCTGCCGTCCGCTTGAACACCGCGCCCGCCTCAAGTTCTGCCATCCACGCCTGCACCTGTTCGAGCGGTTCCCGGACCACACGGGCCAGGGTTTCGGCGGTGAATGGGGTGCCGTCCCCCCGGCGGAGTTCCCCGCGAACGGGCGACCGGCTCATCAGCAGCATCATCTCAACCCACAGCCCACGCGCGGGGAGGCTGCACGCCTGGAGGTCCGGGTCAGCGAACCAATCGGTCGTCGTCAGTTTCATCCACGGCATCTTGCCCATCAGTTCGCTTCCTTGCGGTCTTCGGTCAGGCGGTCAGACTTGCGAGGCGGCCATGTACGCGGTCACGAACGCCGCCGCGACTTGGGGGACGATGGCATTTCTCGCGGCATCAGTCGCCACCACGCTTCGGGGAAGCCCATCATCCACAACTCGAAACCTGGACAATGCACGCGGCCAAGGCTCGTACCACGAAACGGGTTGCTTGACCCTCCCCATTCGTCCAGTCTTCCCGCCACATGATTCCTTCCTGCCCCCCGCACGCCGCTCGGTGTCGGCAACCCACCAAAGCCGCTGCCGGATGTGCGGTGCCCCGACGCTCGCAGCGCACAGATCGGCGGCCCCAACCCGATATCCCAATGCTTCCAAGTCAGCACGTACTCCGCTGAGCCACGCCCGGCCAAGGCTTGACGCAACCTGCTCTCCAAAGACCGTTGGAGGTCGGCACTCGGCGATGAGGGTTCGGAGAACAGGCCAGAGGTGCCGGTCGTCGGCTTCCGCCTTGCGCCGCCCCGCGCTGCTGAACGGTTGACAGGGACAACTCGCCGACCATGCGGGGCCGGCCCATCCAGCCCATCGCAAGGCCAGAGGCCACCCCCCGATGCCTGCGAAGTGGTGGACTTGCTCGAACGGTCGCAACTCATCGGGGGTCATCTCCACAATGGACTTGCAGCGGACTTCGCCGTGTGGCAGGTGTCCGGCCTTGACCAACTCGGCGAGCCAGGCACAGACTTTCGGGTCGATGTCGGAGTACAGGATCACGCCCCACCCCCGAGCGTGTACCGCCCATCTTCGTACTTCACCTCGTACCCCGCCGCGCGCAGGTCGCTGATGCGGCTGGTGTATTTCAGGCTGATCTGTGCCAACTCCGCCGCAGTCGCCGGGCCTTGCCGGAGTCTGGCAAGGATCAGAGCGTTCTGGCCGGTGAGCCGTTGAACGTCGGACTCGCGGACGTTGGGGTCGGTGGCGGGGAGGTCCCAGAGGGTCACGCCTCACCCGCCTTCGCCTTCAACGCCGCCACCTCGGCGACCGGGTTCTTCATCCCCTCGCACGCCTTGACGCAGGCC
>Ga0315904_10001077_pt1 | contig 43416 bp, 33 predicted proteins | sample LakEriMetagenome_6_FD_203529 | JGI IMG/M metagenome (GOLD analysis project Ga0315904, IMG submission 203529) | Freshwater fungal communities from buoy surface, Lake Erie, Ohio, United States - Buoy 12 MA120 | ecosystem: Environmental > Aquatic > Freshwater > Lake | place: USA: Lake Erie, Ohio... | reverse complement strand
CCCCGCCCACCAGCGGAGTCCGTTCGGTCCCCTGCGAGGGCAGGATCCTGCTGCCGGGCTTGTTCGATTTCGATGCCCATCTGCGCGAGCCGGGCCGGGAAGATGCGGAAACCCTCGCGACCGGAGCTGCCGCTGCCATCGCCGGTGGCTTCACGGGCCTTCTCCTCATGCCGGATACCTCCCCGCCGGTCGATAACCCAGGCATGGTCCGCAGCGTCCTCGACATGGCCGCCCGGCAGTCACCCATCCCCATGGCCGCCGCCGGATGCCTCAGCAAAGGCCGCGCCGGACAGGAACTCGCGGAAATCGGCGGCATGCTCCGCGAAGGAGCCCGGCTCTTCACGGATGACCCGGATCCCGTCACCAGCCCGGTTCTCCTCCGCCGCGCTCTCCAGTACGCCCGCGACCTCGGTGGACTCGTCGCCACCTTCGGCGATGTCCGCGAACTTTCCTCGGGTGGTACCATGCACGACGGTGCCGTTTCCTGCTCGCTCGGCCTCCCGGGCCTGCACCCATGCGCGGAAGAAATCGGTCTCGCCCGCGACCTCCGCCTTGCCCAGAGCTGCGGTGGCCGACTCCACATTCTCCACGTCACCACCGCCGAAGGCGTCGCCACCCTGCGCCGCTACAAGCAGGCCGGTCTCGCGGTCACGGCTGGCGTCACTCCTCACCACCTCGTGCTCACAGACGCCGCCGTCGGCGATTACCGCACGGCCTGCAAAGTCCGCCCACCTCTGCGCCCGGCCAGCGATACCGCCGCCCTCCTTGAAGCCCTCGCGGACGGAACCATCGATGTCATCGCAACCGACCATTCCCCCCACACGGAATTCGAAAAGCAACGCGACTTCGCCTCGGCTCCGTTCGGAACCACCGGACTCGAAACCGCGCTCCCCGTCCTGCACGACCGATTCATCCGCACAGGACAACTGGACTGGACAACGCTGGTCGCCCGATTCGCAACCGCCCCCCGCCGCATCCTCGGGCTGCCGGAACCGGTCATCGCAGACGGCAGCGAGGCCAATGCCGTCCTCTTCGACCCCCGGAAACCCACGCTCGTCGACCCGGCCACCTTCCGCAGCAAGGGCCGCCATTCGCCATTCTCCGGTCAATCCCTCGAAGGCAGCATCACCGCCGTCATGCTCGGTCACCGCCTCCTCCTCGACCGGATCTGACACCGTTTTCTCCCCATGCGATACCTCGACAAACTCCGCGCCCGCATCGCCTCGGCGAAATCACACCTCTGCGTCGGCCTCGATCCCCGGCCCACGCCCGGCGGCGAACCAGTGCGCGATTTCTGCCTGCGCATCATCGCGGAAACCGCTCCCCACGCCGCCTGCTTCAAACCGAACAGCGCCTACTTCGAAGCCATGGGCTCGCGCGGCATCGCCATCCTCGAGGAAGTCATCGCGGCGGTCCCGAAGGACATCCCGGTGATCCTCGACGCCAAACGCAGCGACATCGGCGAAACCCAGCAATACTATGCCCGCGCCGCCTTCGATGCTCTCGGGGCCGACGCCATCACGCTCAATCCGTTCCTCGGCTTCGATTCCCTCGAGCCCTTCCTCGCCTGCGAGGGCAGGGGACTCTACCTGCTCGCAGTCACTTCCAACAAAGGAGCTGCCGATATCGAAAAACAGACGCTCGCCGACGGCCGCAGGGTCTTCGAACTCGTCGGTGACATGGCCCGCCGCGCGGCCGGAGCACCCGCCGACGTGGGCTTCGTCGTCGGTCTCACCAACGCAGATCCGGATATCCTGCCTGCCCTCCCGGACGCCCCGCTCCTCATCCCGGGCCTCGGAGCCCAGGGAGGCGACCTCGCCGCCCTCCGCGGATCGGGCCGCCTCGCCCCCCCGGTCATCAATGTCTCCCGCGGCATCCTCTACCCGCCAGACCACGCCAGCCCAGCAGCAGCCGCTGCCTCATGGCAGGCCCAGATCGAAGCCGCGCTGGCCGATTCCTGATTTCTCAGGCCTTCTTCTCCAGCAGCGAACGCCCCGTCATCTGGACGGGCTGCGGCACCCCAAGCATCGCCAGCAAAGTGGGCGCAATGTCCGCGAGAATCCCGTCGCGCACAGTGTATTCTCCCGCATCCGCCGCCGCATAAAGGCAATGCACCGGATTCGTCGTGTGCGCGGTGTGCGGCGACCCGTCGGGATTGCGCATCTGTTCGCAGTTTCCATGATCGGCGGTAATGAGGCACTTGCCCCCCAGCGCAAGGGTCTTCTCCACGATCAGACGCACCCCGAGATCAATGGTCTCCACCGCATGCACCCCGGCCGCCACCACGCCGGTGTGCCCCACCATGTCGGGATTCGCAAAGTTCATGATGACTGCATCATACTGATCCAGCCTCCGCCACACCTCGAAGGCCAGATCAGGCGCACTCATCTGCGGCTTCTTGTCGTACGTCGGCACTTCCTTGGGACTCACGGCAAGGTACCGGTCTTCCCCCGGGAAAGGTGCATCCGCCCCCGCATTGAAAAAGAAGGTCACATGCGGAAACTTCTCGGTTTCCGCCGCCCGCAGCTGCCGCAGACCCGCCCCAGCCAGCACTTCCCCGAGAATTCCATTCATGTTCTCCGGCTCAAATACCGTCCGTACCCCAAGCGCCCCATAGGCCTGACTGTACTCGGTCAGCGTGTAGCACGAAATCTTCGGTGCGATCTCCCGCGCAAACCCCGCAAACCCTGGGTCCATGAGCGCTTCCGTCAGCTGCCGCGCCCGGTCAGCCCGGAAATTGAACCACAGCACCACATCCCCATCCCGCAGCCGCACTTCATCGGCATGACTGAAAATCATCGGCAGCAGGAATTCATCGCCCCGCGGTTCGCCCGCATAGGCAGCCCGCACGGCCGCCGACGGCTTGCCTGCCGTCACCGCCCCCCGCCCCAGAAAAATCGCATCCCACGCCAGCTTGTTCCGTTCCCAGCGCTGATCCCGGTCCATCGCATAATACCGCCCGATCACCGTCGCAATGCGCGCCCCGGTCGGCTCCAGCGCCGCCTCCACCGCCGCCAGCGAATCCGCCCCGCCCGTCGGCGAGGTGTCCCGCCCATCCGTGACCGCATGCACCATGATATCCCCGCAGCCAGCCCGCTGCGCCTCCGCACACAAGGCCACAAGGTGATCCTGATGACTGTGGACGCCACCGTCACTGACCAGACCAAGCAGATGCAGCCGTCCGCCCCGCGCCCTGGCAAAGGCCTCCTGCAGAACGGCATGCGACCCCAGTTGACCGTCGCGGATCGCTTTGTTGATGCGCGTCAGGTCCTGATAGACAATCCGCCCGGCCCCCAGATTGAGGTGCCCGACCTCGCTGTTCCCCATCTGCCCAGCCGGCAGGCCCACGTCCTCGCCACTCCCGGAAACCCGGCTCCATGGATACTGCGCATACAGTTCGTCATGAAACGGCGTCGACGCCAGCAGCGTCGCATCCCCATTGCCCGCAGCCGCTGCCCGGCCCCCCGGATTGATGCCCCAGCCATCACGGATAATCAGAACGACAGGTTTCTTCGCCATATCCCTGCCACATAATGGCTGCACACCACACGGCAAGTCGGGAAATCCCGCAGCCGCCACCTCTCCGCGCACTTCCCAGGCCGGGAGAATGGGACTTGTCAATTCCCCCGCCTCCGCCTATGAAACGCGCCCTCCGCGCCCCGTCAGCCCCGACCCTCTCTCCGTCATGATCGAAGTCAGCCACCTCACGAAGCGTTTTGTCGGCCGGACCGCCGTGGACGACGTCAGTTTCGAGGTCGGCCGCGGCGAGGTGGTCGGGTTCCTCGGACCCAACGGAGCAGGGAAGTCCACCACCATGCGCATGCTCACGGGCTACCTCCCAGCCACCCTCGGCTCGGCCAGAGTCAATGGACACGACGTGTTCAGCGACTCCATCCGGGCCCGCCGGGAAATCGGCTACATGCCGGAAAGCGTCCCTCTCTACGATGACATGCGGGTCTCGGAATACCTCGACTTCCGCGCCGCTCTCAAGGGCCTGCGCGGCCGCGCCATCCGAGAGAATGTCGGCCGTGTCACCGAACTCACCGGCCTGCGCGACGTGCAGCGGAAAATCGTCGGCAGCCTCTCGAAGGGCTACCGCCAGCGCCTCGGACTCGCCGACGCCCTTGTGCACCGTCCGCGACTCCTCATTCTCGACGAACCCACCAACGGCCTCGACCCCAATCAGATCCGCCAGGTCCGCAGCCTCATTGCCCAGCTCAGCACGGAACACACCATCCTCCTCTCCACCCACATCCTCAGCGAGGTCGAAATGGTCTGCCGCCGCGTCATCATCATCCACAAAGGCCGCATCCGCGCCGACGATACCCCGGAAAACCTCGCCCGCAGCAGCCGCTCGGCCGGCATTCTCACCGTCGAACTGAAGGCCCCCACCGAGGAAGTCATCGATTCCCTCCAGGCCATCCAGGGCATCCGCCGCGCCGCCGCCATCCCCTCGGCCGGCAGCAGTGGCTGGACCCAGTTCGAAGTCCGGCTCGACACCGGAGCCGACCCGCGGGAGGAAATCGCCACGCTCACGCGCGACCGCCACTGGCCGCTGCGCGAACTCCGCGCCAACCAGGCGACCCTCGAGGACGTCTTCGTGGAAATCACTCAGCGTGACTGACCGGTGCTGAGCTTCCAGCAGCCTCGCGGGAAACGAGAGCTTGCCACCGGGAAGCCAGACATTTAAGAAAAAGCCCTACGTTTCCGTCCGGCATGCGCACCTTCCTCATCCTCCTCTCCAAGGAACTCCGCTCGTTCTTCCTCTCGCCGGTCGCATGGGTCGTCCTCGCCATGTTCATGGCCATCTGCGGACTCTCCTTCAGCTGGTCCATCAATATCCTCCGCGAAAAACCCCAGGACCAGAGCATCGTCCAGTGGACCTTCGTGCCGGTCTGGTTCTGGCTCTATTACCCGTTCCTCTTTCCCCTCATCACCATGCGGCTCTTCGCCGAGGAACAGAAACTCGGCACACTCGAATCCCTCCTCACGGCCCCCGTCCGCACATGGCAGGTCATGCTCGGAAAGTACTTCTCGGCCGTCATCTTCTACCTCATCCTCTGGCTCCCGGTCCTCCTCTACTTCGCCGTCCTCACATGGGTCCTCCGCGGGCGCGTTGAAATTCCCCGCGGAGCCCTCGGCGGAAGCTACCTCATCCTCTTCGTCACAGGCCTCTTCCACCTCGCGCTCGGCTGCCTCGCCTCCGCCCTCACCCGCAACCAGATCATCGCGGCCATCCTCGGCTTCGCCTTCATCATTCTCCACTTCCTCGGCGGCGTCTTCATCATGCAGCAGGCCCAGGATCATCAGGAATTCCGCCCCGTCATGGACTACGTCGCCATCAAGGGCCATATCGAATCCTTCGCCTCCGGTCTCATCGATACCCGGCCCATCGTCTACTACTGCAGCGCCACCCTCCTCATCCTGATGCTCACCCATCAGGTCCTGGAATACCGCCGCTGGAAATCCTGACCGACTCACCCTGGCTCATGACCGATACCCCGGAACCATCCTCCCCTGAGACCTCCGCGCCAGCCCCCGCCGCAGGTCCAGAGGGCATCCGCCGCGGCCGCATCGGCCTCAATGTCGCGGTCCAGATCACTCTTGGGATTCTCCTCTTCGCCCTCGTCAATGTCATCAGCTGGCGGCGCTTCCGCCAGTGGGACTACACCTACAGCCGCAGCTTCACTCTCGCGCCCAGCACGGAAACCTTCCTCGCCGACGTCAAGACGCCCGTCCGCGTCAGCGTGCTCACCCAGCGCGGCGGAGCCGTCGAAAAGGATCTCGTCCCACTCCTCGATCAGTACCGCCGGCTCCTCCGCAACCGACTCCGCCTCGAATACATCGACACCCTCCGCGATGTCCAGGCATGGGAGAATTTCAAGGTCACCACCGCCAAGTCCAATATCCGCATCGAAAGCAACGGCATCCTCGTCCAGTCGGACCCCGCCAAGGAAGGCGCCCCGGTCTCCACCCAGTGGATCCCGGAGGAAAACCTCTACGACATGGACCGGGAAAAGAAGACGCCCATTGCCTTCAAAGGGGAATCCCTCCTCAATTCCGCCCTGCGCGCCGTCACCAATCCCGACCGCCCGCGCGTCGCATGGCTCACCGACATCGTCAAGAAACGCATGGTCCCGGAAGGCTCGGCCTTCAATGTCATGGCCGATATTGCAGCCCGTCAGAACATCGACCTCGAACCATGGCCGATCCTCCAGTTCCCTCAGGCGGAATCGGAATTCCGCGCCGCCATCATCGCCCGTCCGAACCTCTTCGGCGCGCAGCAGGAAGCTGTCTTCACCCGACTCTTCGAAAAACCCGGCAATGGAATCATCGTCCTCCTTGATCCCGAGGAACCCTGCCCGGAGTTCGACCGCTTCCTCGCCCGCTACGGCGTCGTTCCCCAGGATGACCGGGTCCTCCACGCCTACGCCACCGCCAAGGGCCCCATCAAGGACTTCGCCGTCGATGTCCGCTTCCTCGAATCGGACGGCGTCACCCGCGGCATCGCCATGCAGCCTTCCATCCTCCTCGGTCAGACCAAGTCGCTCCGCATGCTCGCCAACACCGAACAGCAGAAGGACCAGAATATCCAGATCATCCCGCTCATGAGCCCGTCGGACCGCTTCTGGGCCGAACGCAAGTACAGCGAACCCCTCCCCACCATCGATGAACCGGAGGAAAAGCAGAAACCCATCTGCGTGGCCCTCAGCCTCGAACGCGGAGCCGCGAGGGACCCCCGCGTCCAGCTTCTCAGCTCCCGCATGGTCGTCACAGGCAATGCCGAAATGGCCATGCCGCCAGTCTCGCCCCAGAATTACGACTTCCTGACGCACTCCCTCAACTGGGTCCTCCACCGCGACGTGACGGCCCCGAACGACAGCACCACGGACAAGGTCAAGCACCGCTTCCGCATCGACATCACCCCAGCGCAGTGGAAGCGCCTGTTCCTCATCACCACCGTGGTCCTGCCGCTCGCGGCCCTCGCCGCCGGTGTCATGATCTGGAGCGCCCGCCGTTCCTAGTGCCACCCTCCCCAGCCCGTGCGAACGTCCACGACCATCATCATGCTGCTGCTCACCGCCGGTCTGGCGGCATGGGTCCTCCTGCACGAACGCCGTGGTCCCCCGCCGAACCTCGGCGGCCATCTCCTCTTCGATTACTCCGCCAGAGTCGCGGAAACCGGCTCCGCCGTCATCGACCTCAACCCGGATGACGCCACCGCCATCGATCTCCGCACCGCCTCGGGACAAGTCTCCCTGCGCCGGCGCGCCGACGGCGTCTGGGACCTCAGCAAGCCAATCCGCGACCGGGCCGACCCCGCCCTCGTCCGCCAGCTTCTCGAATTCTGCCGCTCCGCACGCATCGCGGAAACGCTCGACCGCGACGAAATCCGCCGCGGCCGCGTCAGCGCCGAATCCGTCGGACTCGACGACAAAAGCGCATGGCGGCTCTCATGGCGCAATGCCGCCGGCAGCGAGATCGCCGACATCCGCATCGGCCGCACCGCTCCCCTCGGGAACGCTGCCTACATCACCGTCGAAGGCGAACGCCGCCGCCCCGACGTCTATGTGGTCACCCCCGACCTCCGCACGCTCCTCGCCCGTCCGGCGGACGGCTTCCGAGACCCCCGCGTGACCCGCTTCTCAGCAGACGAAGTCGTCCGCGCGGCGGTCCGCAAAGGCGAAGGAGAAGTCGAATTCTCCCGCGCCCGCGCCCCCCAGAAAATCACGGTCCGCGCTCAGGACGGCAAACCCCGCGAGGAACTGGACGAGGGCACCCCATGGTTCATCTCCCGACCCCTCCTCAATGCCCCCGCCAGCCAGGCGGCCGTCAAGGATTTCATCTCCATGATCTGCGGGGCCCAGGTCTCCGGCTGGCTCCCCGCCACCGATGCCACCGGAGGCGCCCCGGAGGAAAAACCCCTCGTCGAGGTCACCCTCAGCGGCCCGGAACAGTCCCGGCCGGATGTCCTCTCGTTCTTCGCCGATCCAGCCGGCGGCGAATCCGTGATCTGCCGCAGCCGCCTCCGCCGCTGCTCGTTCAAGGTCCCCCGCCAGATTGCCGACGATATTCTCCTCGCCGAGGACCCCGACAACTTCCGCGACACTCAACTCGCTTCCATGGAGCCCGGCCTCGTCCACTCGCTCCGCGTGGAACTTCTGGAAGGAGATTCCGTGGAACTGCGCCGCGTCGGCAGCAAATGGTCGTGGCGTCCCCTCCCGGAAGGGCCATGGAACGACGCTGCCGGCGAACGCGTCGAAAGCCTCGTCAAGGCGGTCAATGACTCGGAGATCCTCGCCTTCGTCGAGGACAGCCTCGCCGACCCCGCCAAGTACGCCCTCGACAAGCCTGCCTTCTCGCTCCGCTTCGGCGTCGATCCCAATCCCAGTCTCGCTTCACCGGCTGCCCTCACCCCCACCAGCAGCGTCCACCTCCGCATCGGCATCACCCCGGACCGCCGCGTCTACGCGAACTTCGAAGGCACTCCCTTCGTCTACAGCATCCGGCCGGAACTCGCCTACGCCATCCCGCAGCGGACCCAGAAATGGCGCAGCCTCGCCCTCCCGGGCTGGACGCTCCGCCAGATCCGCTCCATCCGCCTCACCAGCGGATCCGAGCCGCCCGTCTCCCTCCGCATGGACCCACTGACCTTCCGCTGGACCGCGGAACGCGCCGGACGCGATGTGACCGACCTCCTCCTGCCCGCCGCCGCAGAGGCTCTCGCCAACCGCGCGGGCAGCCTCCAGGCCGGCAACTGGCTGGCTGACGGCCCCGCCGCCGCAGCCGCCCTCGAACGCGCCGCCCTCGCCGTCGAGGTCGTTCACGAAGTCTACGACGAACAACCCGGTGCCTCCCACGAGGAGACCACCCGACTCGAACTCGCCCTCATGCCCGCCGGCCCCACCGCCCCATTCTGCTACGGCCGCATGACCGGCGTGAGCGACCCCTTCCTCATCGATACGCGCGTCTTCCACGAACTCTCCCTCCCGGTCCTGCGCCCAGCCAACCCCGCGGCCACCGGAGGAAACTGACGCCGCCCCAACCCCTTTCCGGGTTTGCATCAGGGAACTGCCCGCCCCATTCCTTTCTCTTCACCCGGCCGCACCCGCCGGCCCCAACTTCCCCTGCCATGTTCGGAGCGCTCACTGACAAACTCGACAACGCCTTCCGCAAACTCCGCGGCCTCGGCTCCATCAGCGAAAGCAATGTCGCCGACGCCCTCCGCGAGGTCCGCATGGCCCTCCTCGAAGCCGATGTCGACTTCACCGTGGCCCGCGATTTCATCGCCACCGTCCGCGAACGCTCCCTCGGCCAGGAAGTCCTCAAGGGAGTCAAACCGGGCGAACAGATCGTCAAGATCTTCCATGACGAACTGACCGCCCTCCTCGGAGGCGATGCCACCCCCCTCAAGCTCGACCCGCCCGCCCGCATCCTCATGGTCGGTCTCAACGGGGCAGGGAAAACCACCACTTCCGCCAAACTCGCCCTCAAACTCAAAAAGGAAGGCCGCCGCCCCGCCCTCATCGCCTGCGACCTCTACCGCCCCGCCGCCATCGAACAACTCGCCACGCTCGGCCGAGAAATAGATGTCCCGGTCTTCCAGCCTGCCCCCGGCAGCACCAACGTGCTGCAATGCGTCAAGGATGGCCTCCGCTGGCTCGAATCCCAGACGGCCAATGCCGTCATCTTCGACACGGCCGGCCGTCAGGAAGTCGATGACGCCCTCATCGCGGAACTCCGCAGCGTCCGCGAATTCCTCCAGCCAGGCGAAGTCCTCCTCGTCGCCGACGCCGCCACCGGTCAGCAGGCCGTCAATGTCGCCAGAACCTTCGACAAGGACATCGGCATCACCGGCATCGTCCTCACTAAACTGGACGGCGATGCCCGCGGCGGAGCCGCCCTCTCCATGCGCGCCGCCACCGGGAAACCCATCAAATTCACCGGATCCGGTGAGAAAATGGACCAACTCGATGCCTTCGTGCCCGACCGCATGGCCCAGCGCATCCTCGGCATGGGCGACATCGTCGGGCTCGTCGAACGCGCCGCCGAAGTCATCGACGAGGAACAGGCCATGCGCACCATGGAGCGCATGATGTCTTCAGAGTTCAATTTCAACGACTTCCTCGACCAGTTGAAGATGATGAAGAAACTCACCGAGAGCAGCGGCGGCCTCATGGGCCTCCTCGGCCTCCTCCCGGGCGTCGGAAAACAACTCAAGCAAGTCAAGGAACAGATGAAAAATGCCTCCGGCGACGACAAAATCCGCCGCATCGAGGCCATGATCCTTTCCATGACCCCGAGGGAACGCTCCCGCCCCGAAATCATCAACGGCCGCCGCCGTCACCGCATCGCCGCCGGAAGCGGCAACTCCGTGAGCGACCTCAATCAGTTCCTCCGCCAGTTCAGCGACATGCGCAAACTCATGAAAGACAAGGGCCGCATGGCAGGCATGATGTCCGCCATGGGCGGAATGGGCGGCCAGGGCATGCCCGGCGGCCTCGGCGATCTCCTCGGCGGCGGCGGTCTGCCCCCCGGCATGGGCCTCCCTCCCGGAAAGTCCGGCTTCCCTGGCTTCGGGGGACCTCCCCGCGGCGGCTTCCGGCTCCCCGGCGGCGGCGGCCGCAAAAAAGGGCGACGCTGAGCAACAGCCCCAGCCAGTTCAATTCCCCGGTGAATCCACCCGCTTCCCATCGGGAAAACTCGGGAAATCAGGGCAGAAAAATGGAAAATGTCCATTGACACCCCCAAAGGTCACTCTACGATCCGCGCACGCTCTGCGGAAGGCGGCATTCAGACTGCTCCAGACGGCATTTCCATCTCTCCGCAGAGATGGGTCAAGTGCCGGCAGGAGGGGTCTGAATCTTATTTCCAGGGGTGTTGCGTGACGGAAGTTCCGCCGTTTCATGCAGTCCGCTCTCCCGAGCGCCCTCGCGTGAAACGGTTTTTTGTCCCCTCATCCCAGCAGTCCGCGTGCTCGTGTAGCTCAGTGGTAGAGCACTTCCTTGGTAAGGAAGAGGTCGCGGGTTCAATCCCCGCCACGAGCTCCATCTGCCCCTTGCACCTCACCGCAAGCTCTCCCCATTCACTTCCCAACCGGACACTAACAACCCAAACTACACTGCACCATGGCCAAGGATACCTTTCAGCGGAATAAACCCCACGTCAACGTCGGCACCATCGGTCACGTCGACCATGGCAAAACCACTCTGACCGCCGCCATCACCACCACCCTCGCCGAAAAGGGCTTCGCCCAGGCCAAGGGCTACGCCGACATCGACGCCGCCCCGGAAGAGAAGGCCCGCGGCATCACGATCAATACCGCCCACGTCGAATACGAAACCGAAAACCGGCACTACGCTCACGTCGACTGTCCCGGTCACGCCGACTACGTCAAGAACATGATCACCGGCGCCGCCCAGATGGACGGAGCCATCCTCGTGGTCTCCGCTGCCGACGGCCCAATGCCCCAGACCCGTGAGCACATCCTGCTCGCCCGCCAGGTCGGTGTCCCCGCCCTCGTCGTGTTCATGAACAAAGTGGACATGGTCGATGACCAGGAACTGCTCGACCTCGTCGAAATGGAAATCCGCGACCTGCTCAGCCAGTACGATTTCCCGGGCGACGAAATCCCGATCACCAAGGGATCGGCCCTCAAGGCCCTCGAAGGCGACGCCACCCACAAGGCGAACATCCTCAAGCTGATGGAAAGCGTCGACACCTACATTCCGCTTCCAGAGCGCCCCATCGATCAGCCGTTCCTCATGCCGGTTGAAGACGTGTTCGCCATCGAAGGCCGCGGAACCGTGGTCACCGGCCGGGTCGAACGCGGAATCGTCAAGAAGATGGAAGAAGTCGAAATCATCGGCTTCCGCGACACCGTCAAAACTACGGTCACCGACATCGAAATGTTCCGTAAGCTGCTCGACGAAGGCCGCGCCGGCGATAACGTCGGTCTTCTCCTCCGCGGTGTCAAAAAAGACGACATCGAACGCGGTCAGGTGCTCGCCAAGCCCGGTTCGGTGAAGCCCCACAAGCACTTCAAGGCAGAAGTCTACGTGCTCTCGAAGGAAGAAGGCGGCCGTCACACCCCGTTCTTCAATAACTACCGCCCGCAGTTCTATGTCCGTACCACCGACGTGACCGGCAGCATCAAGCTTCCGGAAGGCGTTGAAATGGTCATGCCCGGCGACAATATCCAGATGGAAGTCGAACTGATCACCCCGATTGCTCTCGAAAAGACCATGCGCTTCGCCATCCGCGAAGGCGGCCGCACCGTCGGTGCCGGACGCGTCAGCGAGATCATCGCCTGATCTGTTCCACTGTCCCGCATTCTCAGGAAAGCAGGGAGGTCCAACCCTCCCTGCTTTCCCCGTCTCCCGGGAAAATGCCCGCTGACCTGCCCGTAGCCGGCATTTTAAAAAGTCCCCCTCCCCTTGACATGGGAAATCTCTCCGTCCACGATAGTTTCCCACAAAAGCCGGGGTCCCACGTACGCTAGTAGCTCAATGGTAGAGTAGCGGTCTCCAAAACCGTTGGTTGGGGGTTCGAGTCCCTCCTAGCGTGCCACCTTCCTTTTTCTTCCCTCCCCAGCCCTCCACGGTCTCCCCTTTTCCACCCAACATGTTCGGTTCCCTCCGCAAATTCTTTTCAGATGTCGGCCTCGAGCTGAAGAAAACCTCGTGGCCATGGGACGCACGGGAAAAAGGATTCCGGAAATTCAAGGAACTGACCGATTCCACCGTGGTCGTCATCATCGCCATCGTCCTCCTCGGTGCATGGGTGGCCTTCTGGGATTTCATCATGGCCTACGTCATGGGCTTCTTCACCAGGGGCATCTGACCGGGTCAGCGCACCCGACCGACCGGTCCCTCCCCCAACCAACCGAACCTTTCAACGATTCCTTTCTCATGGGTGCCATTCCTGCCGCCAGAGACCAATGGTACGTCGTTCACGTTCTCTCCGGACAGGAGCAGAAGGTGAAGGACAACCTCACGCGCCGCATCTCCACCGAGGAGATGGGGGAACTCGTCTACGAGGTCCTCCTTCCCATGGAACGCGTGTCGGAAGTCAAAAAGGACACCAAGGGCAAAGGCCGCCGCAGCGAAACCCGCCGCAAGTTCTTTCCCGGTTACCTCCTCATCAACATGAACATGCTGAATGAGACCGGTGGCATCGTGGACCGCACATGGTATTTCATCAAGGATACCCCCGGCGTCATCAATTTCGCCGGTACCCGCGACAAGCCCACCCCCATGCGGCCCAAAGAGGTCGAGCAGATGCTCAACCAGATCCGCGAGGCCACCGACCACGTTAAGCCAAAGATCTCCTTTGAGGTGGGTGACTCCGTGCGCGTCAACGATGGCCCCTTCGAAGCCCAGATCGGCGTTGTCGAGGAAATCGACCCGGAACGGGGCAAACTCCGCGTCTCCGTCAGCATCTTCGGCCGGGCCACCCCGGTCGACCTCGAATTCTGGCAGGTGGAGAAGGCAGAAGAGACCACCTGAAACCGCTGAACGTTTCTCGCGTCCGCCGCCCGTCGGCCGCGAGGAGAATTTCCAAGGGCAAACTTCCAGTCTGATTCATCCATGGCCAAAGAAATCGTCAAAGTCATCAAGCTCCAGATCCCCGCCGGGGCGGCGAACCCGGCTCCTCCCGTCGGCCCCGCCCTCGGTCAGGCCGGCGTCAACATCATGCAGTTCTGCAAGGAGTTCAACGCCAACACCCAGAAGCAGGCCGGAGACGTCCTCCCAGTGGTCATCACCGTCTACAAGGACAAGTCCTTCACCTTCATCACCAAGCAACCCCCGGCAGGCAACCTCCTCAAGAAGGCCGCCAACATCGCCTCGGGCTCCAAGGTTCCCCACAAGGAAAAGGTCGCCAAACTCACCAAGGCCCAGGTCATGGCCGTCGCCAAGCAGAAGATGCCGGACCTCAATGCGAACAGCGATGAAGCCGCCTTCCGCATCATCGCCGGTACCGCCCGCCAGATGGGCATCGACATCGTCGACTGATCCTTCCGTCACCCCACCCCTTCCAACCAAACCAAACCGCAGGAGGGCTCAGCGCCCGCTCGCACTGCCCAACCAGACATGCCAGTCGCCAAACGCAGCAAACGCTACAAAGCCGCCGCCAAACTCGTCACGAAGTCCAAACTTCACGGACTCCCTGACGCCATGGAGGCCCTCAAGGCCATCCCCAGCCCGAAGTTCGATCAGTCGGTCACCATCTCCATGCACATGGGCGTCGATCCCAAGAAGGGTGACCAGATGATCCGTTCGACCTGCCCGCTTCCACACGGTACGGGCAAAAAGGTCACCGTCCTCGTGTTCGCAAGAGGCAATGCCGCGGAAGCCGCCAAGGCCGCGGGCGCCGAACACGTCGGCTTCGAAGACCTCATCAAGAAGGTCACGGAAGGATTCCTCGACTTCGATGTCGCCATCGCCACCACCGAAGCAATGTCCGAAGTGCGCAAACTCGGCCGCCAACTCGGTCCCCGCGGCCTCATGCCCAATCCGAAAACCGGCACCGTTACGGATGACACTGCCGCCGCAGTCAAGGCCGTCAAGGCCGGCCGGGTCGACTTCAAACTCGACAAGAATGGCAACATCTCGGTTCCCGTCGGCAAGGCTTCCTTCACCGTGCAGCAACTCGCCGAAAATGCCGAAGCCGTCATCGAAGCCGTCTACCGCGCCAAGCCCCCCACGGCCCGCGGCAAGTACATCGAAACGATCCACGTCACGGCCACCATGACCCCATCGCTCAAGATCGATGCGGCCAAATACGCCCGGAACTGAACCCAGCCCGCAACCACTTACTTTCCCGGATCATGAATCCTGACAAAAAACCGATCGTCGAACAGCTCCTTGAGCGCCTCGACAATGCCCCGTTCCTGTTCCTCGTGGACTACACCGGGCTGACCATGCCGCAGTTCAATTCCATCCGCAAAAAGCTGCGCGAGGTGGATGCCAACCTGCACGTCACCAAGAACAGCTACATCAAGGCCGCTGGTCAGGCGAGGAAACTGCCGGCCGAACTCGAGAAGGACCTCACCGGTCAGACCGCCGTGGTCTTCGGCCGTCAGGACGTCTGCGCCGCAGCCAAGGTGATCGCCGGAGCCCACCGCGAGTTCCAGAAGCCGGTCATCAAGAGCGGGGTGCTCGACGGGACCTTTCTGACCGCTGCGGACGTGAATGGCCTCGCCGATGTCGGCAGCCGCGAGAACCTCCTCGCCAAACTCCTCGGAGTCCTCAACGCTCCAGCCGGAGCCATCGCCCGCGTGATCGCCGCCAAGGTCGAAAAAGACGGTGGTGGTCCCCCCGCGGAACCAGTTGCCGAAACCGCTGCCTGAAGCATCGGCCATTCCACGAAACCTTTTCCGGCGGATCCCCGTCAGGAACAACCCAAGACAACCAAGCAAACACACAACCCAGTTCCTCACCGGTGCCGCGGCTGCGGCACTCAATCGCTCCGGGGCTCCGGAACCCGGTGACACTGACCCCATAACATGGCAGACATCAGCAAACTCGTCGACGACCTGAGCGCTCTCACGATCCTCCAGGCTTCCGAACTCGTCAAAGCCCTCGAAGAGAAGTGGGGCGTCAGCGCCGCCGCCGTCGCCGCTCCCGGTGCCGGAGCGGCCGCCGCTGCTCCCGTCGAGGAAAAGACCGAATTCGACGTGATCCTCACCGAAGGTGGTGGCAACAAGATCGCCGTCATCAAGGAAGTCCGCGGAGCCGTGGCCGGTCTCGGCCTCGCCGAAGCCAAGGCCCTTGTCGAAGGTGCCCCGAAAGCCATCAAGACTGGTATCCCGAAAGCCGAAGCCGAAGAGATCAAGAAGAAGCTCGAGGCCGCCGGTGCCAAGGTCGAGATCAAGTAATGATTTGACTCATTCCCACGAACAGACTCTCACCCGTTTCTGTGTTCCCCGGTGCGCCGGGGAACACGGTTCGGGCGTTTTGTGTCTGGATCCCGGGGGTCGTTCGTTTTCCGACCCCGGCAGCGCCATCAAGGCGGCTGCCGAGGGCAGCTAATTCCCTACATAGTTCCGCTCCGGCGGAACGCCCGATTTTCCATACCCTTCGTGATTGAAGAAGGGGTCCCCACATCTCCCGTCAGTTGTCCTGCCCAAGGCCATCCCACCTGCCATTCCATCACCCTTTTCACTGACCCACGCACATGTCTGACCGCCTCCACTTCGGCAAGCTCACGGAAGTTATCGACCCCCCCAACCTCATTGAGGTCCAGCTGAACAGCTATCGGGAGTTCCTCCAGAAGGAACTGCCGGCGTCCAAGCGGACGATTGTCGGCCTGCAGAGTGTCTTCAAGGAGGTCTTCCCGATCGAAAGCTACGACAACAAGACTGTCCTTGATTTCTCCCATTACGAGGTTGGAGAACCGAAGCTGACGGCGCACCAGGCGCAGCGCGATGGAGAAACCTTCTCGGCTCCGCTCTATGTGACCTTCACCTTGAAGGATGAGTCTGGCACCAAGGAAGAACGTGTTTACATGGGGGAACTTCCCCTGATGACGGAGCGGGGTACGTTTGTCATCAACGGTGCGGAGCGGGTGGTGGTTTCCCAGCTGCACCGTTCACCGGGTGTCTGCTTCGAGAAGAGCCTTCACCTCAATGGCAAGGAGCTCTTTGGATTCCGGATCATTCCCGACCGTGGCTCGTGGCTGGAAGTCCAGTTCGATACCAACGACCTGCTCTATGTCTATCTCGACCGCCGCCGCCGCCGCCGCAAGTTCCTTGCGACCACGTTCCTGCGTGCCATCGGCTACGGAACGGACGAGCAGATCATCCGGGAATTCTACCAGATCGAGGACCTCAAGCTGAAGAATTCCCTCGACGAGACGGAACTCAGCAACCGTGTGCTCATCTCCGACGTCATGGACGGGGAATCGGTCGTGGTGAAGGCCTATGAGCCGCTCACCCCGGGTTACGTCCGCCAGCTCATGGACCTTGGCCACAAGAGTGTGAAGGTGATCTCGGTTTCCGCAGACGACCTTCTCCTTAAATCGCTCAAGAAGGACCCGGCCCGCGACGAGGACGAAGCCCTCAAGGACATCTACCGCCGCCTGCGGCCTGGGGATCCTCCGACGGTGCCGAATGCCCGCGCCCTGCTGAAACGCCTTTTCTTCGATCCGAAGAAGTACGATCTCACGCGGGTCGGACGCTACAAGATCAATCAGAAACTCGGGCTCAAGCTCTCTGATGACACCCGGATCCTCGTGGCTCAGGACTTCATCGCCGCCATCCGCTACCTGCTGGGCCTCCGCAATGGAGAAGGTATCCTCGACGACATTGATCACCTCGGCAGCCGCCGCGTGCGTGCCGTCGGCGAACTCCTCGCCAATCAGTGCCGCGTGGGTCTCTCCCGCACCGAACGTCTCGTCAAGGAACGCATGACGCTCTTTGATGTCAATATGGAGGGCATGACTCCGGCCAAGCTCATCAATCCGAAGGCTCTTTCGGCGGTGGTGCGCGACTTCTTCGGCCGCAGCCAGCTCAGCCAGTTCATGGACCAGACGAATCCGCTGGCGGAACTGACGCACAAGCGTCGTCTCTCGGCCCTCGGGCCTGGCGGTCTCAACCGGGACCGCGCCGGCTTTGAAGTCCGCGACGTCCACCAGTCGCACTACGGCCGGATCTGCCCGATCGAAACGCCGGAAGGTCCGAACATCGGTCTCATCAACTCGATGTCGACCTTCGCCCGCATCAACGAGTTCGGATTCATCGAGACTCCCTACCGGAAGATCGTCAACGGCGTCGTCCAGGACAAGATCGAGTACCTCACGGCTGACCAGGAGGAAGCCCACATGATTGCTCAGGCGAACAATCCGACCCACGAGAGCGGACAATTCGTCAACAAGCGCATCACGGTCCGTTTCCGGGGCGACTTCCTCGAAGTCGATCCCACGGAAGCCACCTACATGGATGTCAGTCCGAAGCAGCTCGTGTCAGTGGCGGCAGGACTGATTCCCTTCCTTGAGCATGACGACGCCAACCGCGCGCTCATGGGATCCAACATGCAGCGGCAGGGCGTGCCTCTGCTCGTTCCGGAAGCTCCCATTGTGGGAACCGGGATGGAAGGGAAGGCAGCCCGCGATTCGAAGGCCGTGGTGGTTGCCGACAAGGACTGCAAGGGGACGGTGGCCGCGGCCAGTGCGGAAGTCATCATCATCACCCGCGATGGCAAGCTGCCCTGCACGGAAGCGGAATTCCTCGCGGATCCGTTCTGCGTGAAGCACAGTCCCGACAAGGGAATCTGGGTTCTGCCGCTCCGCAAGTTCATGCGTTCCAATGCCGGAACCTGCATCAATCAGCGGCCCATCATCCGGAAGGGTGACAAGGTGAAGCCGGGCGATGTGCTGGCCGACGGTCCCTGCACGCAGGGCGGGGAACTCGCCCTCGGCCGGAATGTGCTGGTGGCCTTCATGCCATGGAACGGCTACAACTTCGAGGACGCCATCACCATTTCCCAGAAGGTGGTCAAGGAGGATATCTACACCTCCATCCACATCGAGGAATTTGAAGTGAGCGCCCGCGATACCAAGCTGGGACCGGAAGAAATCACCCGGGACATCCCGAACGTCGGCGAGGAAGCCCTCAAGAACCTCGGTCAGGACGGGGTCGTCCGCATCGGTGCGGAAGTGAAGCCCGGCGACATCCTCGTCGGCAAAATCACTCCGAAATCGGAAACGGAACTCGCTCCCGAAGAACGCCTGCTGCGCGCCATCTTCGGTGAAAAGGCCGCGGACGTGAAAGACACGTCGCTCCGCGTTCCATCTGGCTGCACGGGCATTGTCATGGATGTCCGCGTTTCCTCCCGGAATCAGAACGCCCGCGAGAAACTCTCGGCTGCCGATGGCAAGAAGATGCTCAAGCAGATCGAAGAGGAATTCAAAACGAAGCACCTCGAACTGGTCGAACAACTCACGGAACGCCTCTCGGACATTCTCCTCAATGAGAAGAGTCCGCTCGACGTGGTGAACGCCCAGACCGGCGAAATCCTCATTCCAGCGAACAAGAAGATCACCAAGGCCCTCCTCGCGAAGGTCGCGGAAGCTCACGACCACATCGACATGGACGCGAGCCCCATCCGGAACAAGATCTTCGACATCATCGCCGGACTCGAGCAGAAATTCGCCGAACTGGAAGAGGAGCGCGAAGCTGCTCTCGACAAGGTCGAAACCGGTGACGAACCGGACAGCGGCATCGTCAAGCAGGTCAAGGTCTACATCGCCTCGAAACGCAAGCTTTCGGTGGGCGACAAAATGGCCGGCCGCCACGGCAACAAGGGGGTGGTCGCCAAAATCGTTCCGGAAGAGGACATGCCCTTCCTCGAAGACGGCCGCCCGGTCGACATCGTCCTCAACCCGCTCGGGGTGCCATCGCGGATGAACGTCGGTCAGGTTCTCGAAACCCACCTCGGCGTGGCCGCCCGCGCCCTCGGAATGACCATTGCCACTCCGGTGTTCGATGGGATTCCCGAGGACAAGATCATGGGCTACCTGAAGGAAGCCCGCGAGAAGACGGAGCACAAATGGATCGGTCTCAATGGCAAGTCGCGCCTCTACGACGGCCGCACCGGCGAACCCTTCCACCAGGATGTGGTCGTGGGCGTCATCTACATGATGAAACTCGGCCACCTCGTTGCTGACAAGATCCACGCCCGCGCCGTCGGACCGTACAGCCTCGTCACCCAGCAACCCCTCGGAGGCAAGGCCCAGTACGGTGGTCAGCGCTTCGGGGAAATGGAAGTCTGGGCCCTCGAAGCCTACGGAGCGGCCTACACGCTCCAGGAACTCCTCACGGTCAAATCCGATGACGTCCAGGGCCGTACCCGCATCTACGAAGCCATCGTCAAAGGCGACAACACCCTCGAAGCCGGTACTCCGGAATCGTTCAACGTTCTCATCAAGGAAATGCAGTCGCTCGGCCTCGATGTGAAAGTCGGCAATTCCAAATCCGGTCCAGATGGTCAGGGACTTGGCCTGATTGCTTCCTGATTCCCGGGCCGCCTGCCGGATCCTCCGGCGGGTGGCCCTTCCGACCCCAATCTTCCGAATTAACCCCTTCATCTTTTCTCACACATGAGCGTCGAAACCCAGCTTCGAGAACTCTTCGGCGGCGACACCCGTCCGCAGGGATTTGACCACGTTGCCATCACTGTTGCCGCTCCGGATGTCATCCGGAGCTGGAGCCGCGGCGAGGTCAAGAACCCGGAAACCATCAACTACCGCACTTTCAAGCCGGAAAAAGGAGGTCTGTTCTGCGAACGGATCTTCGGACCCACGCGTGACTGGGAATGTTCCTGCGGAAAGTACAAGCGCATCAAGCACAAGGGCGTCGTCTGCGACCGCTGCGGCGTCGAAGTGACCCTCAGCCGCGTGCGCCGCGAACGGATGGGCCACATTGAACTGGCCGTTCCGGTCAGCCACATCTGGTTCTACAAGTGCATGCCCAGCCGTCTCGGTCTCATGCTCGACATGACGGCCCGGCAGCTGGAGCGGGTGATTTATTATGAGGATTACATCGTGATCGACCCGATGAGCACGCCGTTCACGCGTGGTCAGCTGCTCACCGAGGTTGAGTTCCGCGAAGCGGAGGAACAGTATGGCGAGGAAAGCTTCCGCTCGGGCATGGGAGCCGAGGCGGTTCAGGAACTGCTGGCGGGCATCAACCTGCCGGAACTGATCGTGGAACTGCAGGACGCGATGACCAAGACGCGTTCGAAGCAGACCCGCAAGAAGCTGGCCAAGCGGCTCAAGCTGGCGCAGGGATTCCATTCGTCCCGTTCGCGTCCGGAGTGGATGGTGCTCGACGTGCTGCCGGTGATTCCGCCGGATCTCCGTCCGCTCGTGCCCCTCGAAGGCGGCCGTTTTGCGACGTCCGACCTCAACGACCTCTACCGCCGGGTCATCAACCGGAACAACCGTCTCAAGAACCTCCTGCAGCTCAAGACCCCGGATGTCATCATCCGGAATGAGAAGCGGATGCTGCAGGAAGCGGTCGATGCCCTCTTCGACAACGGTCGCCATGGGCGCGCTGTCACAGGAGCCGGAAACCGCCCGCTCAAGTCGCTTTCGGATATGCTCAAGGGCAAGGGTGGACGATTCCGCCAGAACCTGCTCGGCAAGCGCGTCGACTACTCGGGCCGTTCCGTCATCGTGATCGGGCCCGAATTGAAGCTCAATCAGTGCGGCCTTCCGAAGAAGATGGCATTGGTCCTCTTCGAACCGTTCATCATCCGCCGCCTCAAGGAACTCGGCTATGTGCACACCGTGCGCAGTGCCAAGAAGATGATCGAGCGCCGCACCCCGGAAGTCTGGGACATCCTCGAGGAGGTGACCCGTGGGCATCCTGTCCTTCTGAACCGTGCACCGACCCTGCACCGCCTCTCGATTCAGGCCTTCGAGCCGGTTCTCATCGAAGGGGAAGCGATCCGGATTCACCCGCTCGTGTGTACCGCTTACAATGCGGACTTCGATGGTGACCAGATGGCTGTGCACGTTCCGCTCTCGGTGGAAGCCCAGATGGAGGCCCGCCTCCTCATGCTGGCCACGAACAACATCTTCTCGCCGTCCAGCGGGAAGCCGGTGACCACTCCGTCGCAGGACATTACCCTTGGTTCGTACTTCCTCACGCACTCCCGCGTCGCTCAGGCGAAGCACAAGGACGAAGGCCGCAAGCCGATCTTCGCGGATCAGGCGGAAGTGGAAATGGCACTCGCCGAAGGCAGCGTCGAACTCCATCAGCAGATCCTCTTCCGCAACCCCAACAAGGGTGTGAAGACGGTCTTCGGAGACGACACCCGCGGTCTCATCGAAACAACTCCGGGACGCGTCCGCTTCAACGAAATCTGGCCGGCTGCCCTCGGCTTCATCAACAAGAACGTAGGCAAGAAGCAGCTGTCGGACATCATCTGGCGCTGCTGGCAGACGTCCGGTCACGAGGAAACCGTCCGTGCCCTCGACCGCCTCAAGGAACTCGGCTTCAAGGCCGCCACCCTTTCGGGATGCTCCATCGGCATCACCGACATGGTCATTCCTGCCGAGAAGAAGGAGGAACTCGAGAAGGCTTACGTCCGCCTCGAGGAAATCGACCGCCAGCACCGCCGGGGGATCATCACCGACCGCGAACGCTACAACATGATCATCGACCTCTGGACGCAGGCCGGTGATCACATCCAGCAGACCCTCTTCCGTCAGCTGGAACACAACGAAGGCCGCAAGTTCGCGAATCCGCTGTACATGATGGTCGACTCCGGAGCCCGGGGCAACAAGCAGCAGATCAAGCAGCTCGGTGGCATGCGCGGCCTCATGGCCAAGCCTTCCGGCGAAATCATCGAACGCCCGATCACCTCGAACTTCCGCGAGGGGCTCACGGTGCTCGAGTACTTCATCTCGACGCACGGTGCCCGTAAGGGTCTTTCGGATACGGCGCTCAAGACAGCGGACTCGGGCTACATGACGCGTAAACTCGTCGACGTCGCTCAGGATGTCATCGTCTTCGAGGAAAGCTGCGGAACCACCAACGGCATCACGGTCCGTTCCCTGTACGAAGGGGACGAGGAAGTGGTCGACCTCAAGCAGCGCATCTATGGACGCGCTTCCTGCGAAACCGTCAAGGATCCCGTGACCAACGAGATCATCGTCAAGACGAACGATATCATCACGGAGAAGCAGGCGGAATCCCTCACAAGGATCGGTGTCGAGCAACTCAAGATCCGCTCGGTGCTCACCTGCGAAAGCAAACGCGGCTGCTGCGCATTGTGCTACGGTCTCCACCTTGGCACCGGCCATCCGGTCAAGGTCGGCGAAGCAGTCGGCATCGTCGCTGCCCAGTCGATCGGTGAACCCGGCACGCAGCTCACCATGCGTACCTTCCACATCGGTGGGGTTGCCGGCGGCTCGTTCAAGCAGCCGATCATCAAGGTCAAGAATGCCGGAACGGTCCGCTACAATGACCTCCGCGCCGTCAAGACCACAGAAGGCAACTTCATCGTGCTCACCAAGAATGGCACGGTGTCCGTCAGCGATGCCGATGGGCTTGAACTGGAAAGCCACAAGCTCGTGATCGGTTCGGTCATCTACAAAGGCGAAGGCGATGCCATCAAGAAGGGGGAAACCCTTGTCACCTGGGAACAGCACGCCGTTCCGGTCATCACGGAGCGCGAAGGGATCATTGATTTCCGCGACATGATTCCGGGCATTACCCTCGGCAAATCCGGCGAGAAGGGATCGGATCAGATGATCGTGCTTGAGCACAAGGAGGACCTCCATCCGCAGATTGTGGTGTTGGCTCCCAAGACGAAGGAAGTCCTGGCCAGCTATTCGATTCCGGCCGGAGCCTTTCTTTCCATCAAGAAGGGTGATCACGTGGCCGCCGGCACCACGCTGGCCAAGACGCCCCGCAAGGTCAGCAAAGCGAAGGACATCACCGGTGGTCTGCCTCGGGTTGCCGAATTGTTCGAAGCCCGCAAGCCAAAGGATCACGCCGAGATTGCCAAGATCGACGGGGCGGTTTCGATTGGGGGCATGGTCCGCGGCAAGCGCAAGGTCATCGTCCGCGATGAGGAATCCGGGGAGGAAGAAGAACACCTCGTCCCGCGCGGCAAGCACATCATCGTATTCGATGGCGACCGGGTGAAGAAGGGTGACCAGCTCACCGAAGGTCCCGTGGTGCCGCACGAGATTCTCGACATTCTCGGGCCGCATGAACTCCAGGAACACCTCGTCAACGAGGTCCAGGAGGTCTACCGGCTCCAGGGCGTCGAAATCAATGACAAGCACATCGAGATCATCATCCGTCAGATGCTGCGCAAGGTGAAGATCACCGACCCCGGCGATACGGAATTCCTCTGGGGCGACCAGGTGGAACGCATCGAATTCGAGGAAGCCAACCGCGTCATCGTGGAGCAGGGGGGCAAGCCGGCGGAAGCCGAGCCCGTTCTCCTCGGGATCACCAAGGCGAGCCTTGAGACGGATTCGTTCATCTCGGCCGCGTCCTTCCAGGATACGACCCGCGTGCTCACCGATGCGGCCACGCTCGGCAAGTTCGACTGGCTGCGCGGCTTCAAGGAAAACGTCATCATGGGACATCTCATTCCGGCCGGCACCGGATTCCTCCGGAACCGCGATATGCGCGTTCACGAGGAAATCGACCTCCGGAAGTCGGAAGGTCTAGATTCCATCGAGGACGAAGCGGATTCCCTGCTCGACGCCATGTGAGCGCGGCGGGATTCCTGTCCCGGATCCGATCAATTGTGGGGGCCGCGTTCCGTCGGGGGATGCGGCCCCTTCATTCTCCTGACCTGACCGGGGAAAGAGAGCGAAAACGGGTTGAGGGGGCCGGGGACTGTCCTAAGAGTCACAGTTTCCTGAACCACAGAGCACGGAAAAACGCAGCATCCTACCTGAATATACCGAGATCCGATATGAGCGACCCCACCCACGAGGCATCTGATTCCGCTGAACTGAACGAAGACGTGTCAGCTTCCAGTCCGGAAGGTACGGCTGGCGAGATGGACGCGCTTGATGCTGCTCTGATGGAAGTGGCGCAGTGGAAGGATGCAGCGCTGCGTTCTGCGGCGGAACTGGATAACTACCGCAAGCGGATGGCCCGCGAGATGCAGGAAGCGGCCCGCTACGCGAATGCCGGACTGCTGGAGACCCTGCTGCCGATCCTCGACAATTTCGATTACGGTCTGCAGGCGGCCGGCCAGGAGGGAGGGAATCCCCGGTTGCTCGAGGGGCTGCACATGGTGCTGCGTCAGATTCAGACCTTTCTGCGGGACCACGGGGTTGAGGAGATCGATGCCAGTGGCAGATTTGATCCCAATCTGCACGATGCGATGATGCAGCAGGCGAGCGAGACGGTTCCGGAGGGCAGCATCATTGCGCAGACACGGAAGGGATACCGTCTACGGGATCGCCTGCTGCGGCCGGCTTCCGTGATTCTGAGCAGCGGCCCGGCGGCAGCCGCGCAGAACTGAATCATCCCCACCAGTCACCCAGCAGCGGACTAACATGGCCAAGCGCGATTACTACGAGGTTCTCGGCGTCGAGAAAGGGGCGGGTGCCGACGAGATCAAGAAGGCGTACCGGAAACTTGCGGTCAAGTTCCATCCGGACAAGAACCCTGATGACAAGGCTGCCGAGGAGAAGTTCAAGGAGATCGGGGAAGCCTATGATGTCCTTGGCGACGAGGAAAAGCGGGCGGCTTACGACCGGCATGGCCATGCGGCCTTTCAGAATGGAGGAGCGGGAGCCGGTGGCGGTTTCCATGACCCCTTTGAAGTCTTCCGCGACGTCTTCGGCGGCGGTGGCGGCGGTGGCGGCATCTTCGAGGAGTTCTTCGGCGGTGGCGGGGGACGGCGCGGCGGGGGACGGCAGGGTCCGCTGCGCGGCAGCGATCTGCGCTACGATCTCGAAATCACGCTTGAGGAGGCCGCCCGCGGCACCGAAAAATCAATCGATCTGGAACGTGCGGTCGCCTGCGAAAAGTGTTCGGGAACCGGATCATCGAAGCCTGGCGGAGTGAAGCCGTGCACGACGTGCGGAGGAGCCGGACAGGTCATCACGATGCGTGGATTCTTCCAGGTGCAGCAGACCTGCCCTGACTGTCAGGGCTCCGGTCAGATGATTTCGCATCCGTGTTCCGACTGCCGCGGACAGGGCCGCATTGACAAGCCGACCCGCATCAAGCTGCGCATTCCTGCGGGAATCACGGAAGGGGCCCGGCTCCGGTCCAGTGGCAATGGTGACAACGGCATGCGGGGCGGAGCCGCGGGGGACCTGTATGTGGTCATACACATCCGCCGTCACGAAGTGTTCGAGCGCGATGACGACGACCTGTACTGCGAGGTGCCGCTTGGTTTTTCCAGGGCGGCGCTCGGAGGCGAACTGGAAGTTCCCACGCTGGAGGGCAAGGCCACGGTCAAGATTCCGGCGGGCACGCAGAGCGGCACGGTCTTCCGGCTCCGCGGCAAGGGAATGCCGCGGCTCCAGAGTTCCTCCAAGGGCGACCTGATGGTGCGCGTGCAGGTGGAGGTGCCGACGAATCTGACGGCTGACCAGAAGGAAAAGCTGAAGGCGTTCAGCGAATCCTGCGGGGGAGCCAATGAGCCGATGGCGGAATCGTTCTTCGAGAAAGCCCGCCGCTTCTTTTCCTGATTGTGATCCTGCTGAACTCATTCCCTTGCTGCCATGTTCGATGTCTTCCATAGCCTCTCCGATTTTTCCTGGATCAGGGACAGTTCCGCATGGGTGGGGCTCATCACTCTGATTGTTCTCGAGGTGGTCCTCGGTATCGACAACATCGTCTTCATTTCCATTCTCACTGGGAAACTTCCGGAAGCGGACCGCGAGAAGGCCCGCCGCAAGGGACTCATCCTTGCGGTGATTCCCCGGATCGTCTTCCTGCTTCTTCTCGGTGTCATTCTCGGGATGCGCGAACCCCTTTTCAGCATCCCATGGCCTTTCGGAACCGGCGGCGCAGCCGGTGGGCATGGAGCGTCGCACATGAAGGAAGCCGGGAAACTCGCGCTGACCGGACAGGACCTTGTGCTGCTCGCCGGCGGTCTTTTCCTCATCGTGCAGGCCGTCCGCGAAATTCACCACAAGCTGGAAGGCGGAACCGAAGGCCATGGCAAAGGTGCCGCCCGGGGATCGGCGATGACTCAGGTCATGATTCAGATCATGTTCATGAATGTGATCTTCAGTCTCGATTCGATCATCACGGCCGTGGGCATGGTCAAACAGGTGCCGGTCATGATCATCGCGGTGCTCGTGAGCACCGTCATCATGATGCTGACCGTGAATACCGTGAGTAATTTCGTGGAGCGTCACCCGACCGTGAAGATTCTGGCGCTTTCCTTTCTCCTCCTCATCGGGACCAACCTCCTTGCCGAGGCGGCACACTATCACATTCCCAAGGGCTACGTCTACTTTGCGATGGCCTTCTCGGTCTTTGTGGAAACGATCAACATCAAGGCATCGGCCCGCCGGAATCCTCACCCGGTGCAGCTCAATCCGCCCGCCTGACGGTTGGCCAGTGCTGGGCGGCTGGTTCTGGGTGTGTTGGCGGGTTTTTTTGGCTGACTTCGGCAGATCTGGGCCGCGTCCGCCTTACTTCCGGCGGGAGGCGCATTGTCCCCGGGTGCGCAATTCGTCGCAGGAGGCTTCGATGCGCAGGGAACTGCTCTGCGGCTGGAAGCCGAGCCGGCGGGCGAGGCAGTCCTCGAGGAGATTGAGGTGCTGGTCCTCGAATTCCACTACCTTGCGGCAATCCGTGCAGATGAGGTGATTGTGGCGGGGATGGTCCACGAAATTCGGATCGTAGCAGGTCTGCTGCAGACCGAGATCGATTTCCCGCAGCAGTCCGCTTTCCACGAGGAGACTGAGGGTCCGGTAGAGGGTGGCCCGGCTGGTGGTCGGGTCGAGGCGGCGGGCCCGTTCCCAGAGTTCATCGGCCGTGAAATGGTCCGTGGTGGAAAAGGCGGCCTCGATGATGAGGTCGCGCTGGCGCGTGCGGCGCAGTCCTTTGCCCGACAGGAATTCGTCGAGGCGTCGGATGATGTCTGGGTTGATTTCGGCGCGGACCATCGGCGGGGAATTTGTCTGATGGTCTCTAGATTGCCAGACGCTTCGGGAAAACACAAGCGCCGCCAGAGAACTGCGGCAGTCAGGATCATGTTACCGTTGCTCCCTTCCGGGCCTGGCGGGGTTCACACGTCCTCACTCCACAGCCCCTGACGGCGGACGGTATCGTTTCCACGGGATCCGGGCGGCGCAACCATGAATCACAGCACAGAAAGCGCGGACTGCTCAATGTCCACCATGGAAGATGATGCATGAGGGATTCCCGACCGGCGTGAACTGGCCAGTGAAGGTGAGGCGGCCGGATTCCGGATCGATGCGGAAGGCGGTGACATTGTCGGCGCGCTGATTGCAGCAGAAGAGGAATTTTCCCGAGGGATCGAAGTTGAAGCTCCGCGGGTAGTTGCCGCGGGTTGGTTCGTCGGCCACGAAGGTGAGCGTGCCATCGGGACCGATGCGGAAGATGGCGATCGTATCGAGGAGGCGGTTGCCGGCGTAGACGAAACGGCCGTCGGGCGACACGAGAATTTCGGAGCAGAAGTTACTGCCCGCATAACCAGGGGGCAGGCTGGAGATGGTCTGGCGCGGGGTGAGAGATCCGGCTTGGGCATCCCAATCGAAGAGGACGACGGTCGACCCTTCTTCCTGGATGGAATAGAACCAGCGGCCATTGGGATGGAAATGGAAATGCCGCGGGCCGTCGCCGGGAGGCAGGTTCACGAACGGCACCGTGGCTGGATCGAGTCGGCCTTTCCCGCTGTCGAACTTCCACACATAGAGCCGGTCGAGACCAAGGTCGGCATGAATCACGAACGTTCCGGACGGGTCGGGCAGAATCATGTGGGCATGGGTGCGGTCGTGTCCACTGATGGCGAAGCTCCCGGGTGGAGCATGGGTGGCCTTGGTCGGGCCGATGGGGCCGTCGTCGGTCTTCACATCGGTGGCCGGGCCAAGGCGGCCGTCGGCGAGCACAGGCAGCACGGCCACGGAACCTCCGAAGTAGTTCGCCACGAAAAGGAATTTTCCGCTCTGGTGCAGACTCACATGCGTCGGTCCGGCTCCGCCCGACGGCACGGTGCCGAGCAGGGACAACTGGCCATCGTCGGGATTGACGGCATAGGCGCTCACAGTGCCGTGCTTCTCGGGGCCGACGCGGTCGGTTTCGTTGGCGGAATAAAGTCGGCTGCCGTCCTTGCTGAGCATGAGGCTGCTCGGGCTGGTGCCGGATGCCGCGGTGCCGGCGGCGCTGAGGGCACCGGTGGCGGGATTGAAGCGGAAGAGGTGGATGCCGCGGCCATTGCCGGGCGGGAGGTCAACCTGGGTCGGCAAGGTATCGCGCAGGGGCGAACTGAACGTGCCCACGTAGGCCATGATGGATCCGTCCGTCTGATCGGCGGAGCGGGCGCTGACGGCGGCGGCGTGGGCCGCAAGGGCAAGGGAAGTGCGGGCCGCAAAGGTCCGGCGGGTGAGCAGGGAAGGGGACATGGCTCTGCCTTACGTGATGGTACGGCCCCCTGTTGCAGGGACTTCCCGCCATTTCCCGTTGCAGCCCCATGGCTTTCCCGTCTCATGACTCCCAGTAATTCCCACCGCAACCATGGCATCCATCGGCACACCACTTTCCGCCACCGCCACCCGCGTCGCCTTTCTCGGTTCCGGCGAACTGGGCAAGGAAGTCGTCATCGAACTCCAGCGGCTTGGCTGCGAAGTGATCGCCATCGACCGCTATCCCCATGCTCCTGCCATGCAGGTGGCGCACCGGTCGCATGTCGTCAACATGCTGGATGGCGAGGCTCTCCGCCGGGTCCTTGAAGCCGAGAAGCCGCATCTGATTGTTCCGGAGGTGGAAGCAATTGCCACGGATACGCTCGTGGCCATGGAGCAGGAAGGCTGGACGGTCATTCCCACGGCGCGGGCGGCGCAGCTCACCATGAACCGGGAAGGCATCCGCCGTCTCGCCGCCGAGGAACTCGCTCTCCGTTGTTCGCCGTACGAATTTGCCGGGACGTTCGAGGAATTCCGCGCGGCCATCGGGCGGATCGGCACGCCGTGCGTGGTCAAGCCCATCATGAGTTCCTCGGGCAAGGGCCAGAGCGTGGTGCGCGGACCGGACGACATCGAAAAGAGCTGGAAGTATGCCCAGGAAGGCGGCCGCGCCGGTGCGGGAAGGGTCATCGTCGAAGGCTTTGTCGACTTCGATTACGAAATCACTCTCCTCACGGTCCGTCACGAAGGCGGGACGTCGTTCTGCGAACCGATCGGGCACCTGCAGATTGATGGCGATTACCGGGAAAGCTGGCAGCCGCAGCCCATGTCGCCCGCCGCCCTCGCGGAGGCGCGCCGCATGGCCGAAGCCATCACCGGAGCGCTCGGAGGCCGAGGTCTCTTCGGGGTCGAGCTCTTCGTGAAGGGCGACACGGTCTGGTTCAGCGAAGTCTCTCCGCGTCCGCACGACACAGGCCTTGTCACGATCGCATCGCAGGAACTATCGGAATTTGCGCTCCATGCCCGCGCGATTCTCGGTCTTCCCATTCCCGTGATCCGTCAGTGGGGCCCGGCGGCCTCGGCGGTGATTCTGCCGGAAGGTGACTCTTCGGAAGTCGTTTTCGGCAATCTTGAGGCTGCCCTCCGCGAACCGGACACGCACCTGCGGCTATTCGGAAAACCGGAAGTGAAGGGCCGACGGCGCATGGGCGTAGTGGCCTGCCGCGCGGAATCGATTGAGGAGGCCCGCCGCCGGGCCCGTGACGCGGCGGCGGCGGTTCAGGTGACGCTCTGATAATCCGGGAGCAGGGCTCCCTTGGGGACTCCGGCCATGTGCAGGACAGCGGCGGCATCGTGTCCGGCCGAGCGCAGGGTCTGCACGGAACGGGCACCGTCGCGTTTAGCCAGCCGTTTTCCGGATTCGTCGCAGACGAGCCGGTGGTGCCGCCAGACGGGGACGGGTAAGCCGAGCAGGGCCTGCAGCAGACGGTGCAGATGCGTGCTCGCAAAGAGATCGTCTCCGCGCGTCACCACCGAGATTTCCTGGGCCGCATCATCGGTGACCACGGACAGATGATAGGATGTCCGGATGTCCTTGCGGGCCAGCACGGCATCGCCCAGCAGTTCCGGCTGCGCCATCTGTGGCCCCCGGTCGAGATCCTGCCACGTCAGCGGCCCGGCCATCCGGATGGCCTGAGTTGCATCGAGCCGGAGCGCAAACGGTCTTCCTTCTGCCATGAAGGCATGGCGCTGGTCCGGCGCGAGGCTGCGGCAGTTGCCCTGATAAAGCGGGCCATCGGGTCCCTGTGGCGCATCGATCGCCATGAGTTCGTGCCTCGTGCAGAAGCAGGGATAGAGCAGACCCATGGAGTCGAGCTGCCGGAGCGCGCCGGCATAGACTTCCATGCGTTCGCTCTGCCGCCAGACGGGCTCTTCCCACGCAAAACCAAGCCAGCGCAGATCAGTAAAGATCGCGTCCTCGAATTCCCTGCGGCAGCGGGTCGCATCGATGTCTTCCATGCGCAGGAGAAAGCGGCCCCCGCCCTGCCGGGCTTCGCTCCATGCCATGTACGCGGCAAAGACATGACCAAGGTGGAGCAGGCCCGTCGGGCTCGGAGCGAATCGGGTTTTCACGGCGGCCTCAGCGTGGAGCGAGTTCGTCCCATGTGGCCAATCCGGCCACGGGAAGAGCGAAGGCGGCGGCGGCGTCCCATTCCGGCGTGCCTGCCTTGCGGAAGAGGTCCCAGATCTGCTTCCTGCTGTGAGGTGTGGCCACCGACCCGGGAGCATTGCGCCACAGCCCGAGCCGCAGCCCGCCTTCATGCGCATGATCCACGTGGCGGTGATAAATGAAGGCGTCGATGAGCGGGAGCCGACGGCACTTTTCCCATGCATAGGCATAAGCAGCTGCCTGCAGGGATTCGCCGTCGGGTGTCAGCAGGGTATGAAATCCCTGTTCGGAAAGGATGACGCGCCGGGGCTTGCCCTCGAACTGCAGGGCGGGCTGCTCAAGATGCCGCGTCAGCACCTCGAGATTCCGGAAGGTCACCTTTGGTGAGGCATCGGTCCCGTCGACATGGCCATCCGCCCACGTCCGCGGATTCCCCAGATCGACAGGATAGGGATGCCATGCCACATGCCATGGCAGATCGCCGCGCCGCTTCACTTCAGCCGCAAAGGCATCAAGGAAATCGCGTCCCGGAGCCGCCTGGCCTGGCTGCGACCCTGCCAGCCGGATGCTCCAGTGATGATCGAACGAAGTATAGATTCGGGCGGCCGGCTGATGACGCCGCACGGATCCCGAGACGATCCGGAAGGCGCGTTCGTAGGCATTGACGGCCTCGGTCATGGATGCGGAACCCATATGATACCATGTGCCGTGCGAATTCACTTCGTTTCCGCAGATCCAGCCCCAGACGCGTCCGTGTTCCGGCTTCGATCCATTCCACCGCGCGGCCATGGCCCCGACGGCGGCGTCCAGAAAGCTGCGTCCGGCGTCCGTTTCGGCATTGAAGGCGGCGACGCTGTAGCCCTTGCCGCCCACGGCCCCGGGATGCAGCACGACCCCGTCACGGACCGCATCGCCGGATGGATAGGCAATCAGAATCAGATAGACCACCACGCCGCGGTCGGACAACGGACGGATCTGTCCATCCAGCGAAGCGAGATAGGATTCCCGCAGCTTCCATGTGCGCGGTCCGCCGTCCGCGGCCCCGCTGTCCGATTCCAGCAGGGCGGTGACATTCACATTGATGGCCGCATGATGGATTCCAAGGGCGAGGGCATCATCGGTCATCTGCACCTGCAGGCCCTTGATGCCGGGCGGCTGCGGAAATGCCTCGTCCGCCATCACAGCCGCCGCCATCCCAAGAACCGCAGAAAAGAAAATGAAACGCATCGCTTCCGGTACCGTGTCCCGCCCGGCCATGCCACGGCTGATTCCCACGCATCACCGCAGTGCTGCTTCTGGCAGAAGATGCCTGCGTGGACGCTGCCGTCCCCGGCAACTTCGCGGTCGCATGGCGTCCCGCCGCCAGCGAAAAGGGCATCCCCGACTGCATGACGCGATTTTCCCGATGCTGTTTCCGTTCTGCGGAGCCTCCGGTGCCCGGCGCTTCCGGCCGCCGGCGCTGGTTGTTCTTGATGGCGGCAGGTCTGTCGGCGGGTTGCCGACGGAAGCCGGATCCGCGGTTCACGGTGGCCTGCGCGGCGTCGCTCCGCGGATTCATGGAGGAAGCGATGCCGGCCTTTGCTTCCCGGCTTCCCGGATGCGAAATGCGGGCGGTCTACGGAGCCAGTGGTTCGCTCGTCTCGCAGGTGCGCGGCAAGGCTCCGTTTTCAATGCTGCTGGCGGCGGACATGGACGGGCCGGCAGCGCTCGCGGCCGACGGACTTACGGGACCGCCCTTCCGCTACGCCGACGGTTCGCTCGCCCTGTGGACCGGGACCTCCGTGGATCCCGGAAAGGATGGCCTGATGTGCCTGCTGGCTCCGTCAGTCCGGAAGATTGCCCTCGCGAATCCAGCGACCGCTCCCTACGGTCGGGCTGCCATGGAAGCGCTGCAGTGCAGCAGTCTCGCCGATGCCATCAGACCCAGGCTTGTGTACGGCGCGAGCGTCTCGGATGCGGCCCACTTCGTCCGTTCGGGTGCCGCCGATGCGGGCTTTGTCTCTGCTTCGCTGTGCTGGCCTGACGGCAGGGTGTGGGCAGTTCCGCCGGCCTTGCATCGGCCGATCCAGCATGCAGGCGTCATTATTCCGTGGGGCGAGTGCCAGAGAGAAGCCGCCGTCTTCCGCGACTGGCTGCTGTCGGACGAATCTGCGGCCATGCGGAAACGCCATGGATTGAGCACACCGGGGAGGGCGTGATGGATGCCGAGGCGTTTTCCGTGACTCTGCGGCTGGCGGCGGCAACCACGCTGGTGCTGACGCTGCTCGGCCTGCCGCTGGCATGGTGGCTGACGACCACGGCGAGCCGCTGGCGCATTGTGGTGGAAGCGCTCACGGCCCTGCCGCTGGTGCTGCCTCCCACCGTGCTCGGATTCTTTCTCCTCATGGCCACCAGTCCGCGCTCATGGCCGGGGTCGCAGTGGCTCGCATGGACAGGATCTCCACTACCCTTCAGCTTCGCTGGCATCCTCGCGGGATCGTGCCTCTTCAATCTGCCATTCGCCGTCCGTCCCTTCATGGCCGGACTGGCCACGGTGCCGCGCGATCAGCTGGAGGCTGCGGCCTGCCTTGGCTGCAGTCCCATCCGACGGTTCCTGCGCATCGCCATTCCCGTGGCATGGCCCGGCATCCTCTCGGGCATCATTCTCACCTTCGCCCATGCCCTCGGAGAATTCGGCGTCGTCCTCATGCTCGGTGGCAGCATCCCAGGAGTCACCCGCACACTCTCCATTTCCCTCTACGAAGACGTCCAGGCCATGAACTATGCCCGAGCCACACAGACCGCCTGCACGCTGCTCGCCCTCGCCTTCGCCGCCCTCAGTACAGTCGCCTTCCTCAACCGCCGCTCCCGCCGCTGAATCCGCACAATCCTTCAGTCTGCAGTCCCGCCCGATTCCCCCGGAGCCGCATCCGGAACGTAATCCGGCAGACGGATCGTAAACACCGTCTCCAGGCCGAGCGTGCTGTCCACCCCAATGGTCCCGCCGTGCGCTTCGACCGCCCGCCGCACAATGGAAAGACCCAGCCCAGTCCCCTTGATCTTCTGACTGTGATGCTTCGCTACCCGGTAGAACCGCTTGAAGATGAATGGCAGGTCAGCCCGCGGAATTCCGATCCCGTTATCCGCAATCCGGATCACCGCAGCCGCGCCATCCCGCTCCATGGTCACCGAGATCACCAGATTCCCCGGCTTGTTTTCCTTGAGCGCATTCTCAATCAGATTGAAGAGAATCTGATCCCAGTAAAACCGGTCGCCCCGGATCTGATCGGCCCCGGCAGGCGGAAACTTGAGCTGGAAGCGCGCCTTCTTCTCCTCCACCAGCGGAGCCAGCCGCTCCACCACGTCCTCGACACACTCGCGGCACGAAAACGAATTCGCCCGCAGACTGGAAATGCCCTTCTCGCCGACCGATTCGAATTTCGAAAGCGTCAGCATATCCTCGACGATCCGCGCGATCCGCTCGCCGTGCTTCTGCATGGTCACGAGGGCTTTCCGCGTCATGGCATGATCCTCGATGTCGCCCTCCAGCAGGTTCTCGAGATACCCATTGATGATGGACAGCGGCGTCCGCAGCTCATGCGACGCATTCGCCACGAAATCCTTGCGGATCTGCTCGGTATCATGCCGGTCGGTCTCGTCCCGGATCACCACACGGAAATGCCGGCGGCTGGCATCGCCAAACAGTTTCACCGGAGCCGCAGCCACCACCAGAAACCGTTCCTCCGCCACCCCATTGCTCAGAATTCCCACGCGGAATTCCTCTTCCGCCCACTTCGCCCCGCTCTGTTCCAGCCGCCTCACAAACTGAAGAATCCGTTCGTCCCGGATCAACTCGGCCAGGGGCCGGCCCTTGAGATCGCCCCCCGCCTGAAACAATTCTCCGGTCTCACGGTTCGCAAAAACAATGTGATGGCGGTCATCCACCAGCAGACAGGCATCACCGAGTCCCTCCAGGACACTCTCAAGGACACTGTTCCGCTCGCCTTCCGAAGACAGATGCTGACGCCGCGCCTGCAGCCGCCTCCGCACCAGCAGCGCCGCGAGCGCCAACCCGAGGACCACACACACTGCCAGCAGAATTCCTTCCGTCGTCGTCATGACCATGATTACACCGCCCCGGGATCCGGTACAAAACGATATCCAACCCCGCGCACCGTCTGAATGCATTCAGCATGCCGCCCCAGCTTCTCGCGCAGCCGCTTCACATGCGTATCAAGAGTCCGCGTCAGCATGGTATCGGAATAACCCCAGACTTCCCGCAGCAGCGCATCCCGTTCCTGCACTTCCCCATTCGCCTCCACCAGCAGCCGCAGCAGCTTGAACTCCGTCGCCGTCAGATCAACCGGCTGCCCAGCCAGAAACAGCTTCAGCGTATTGCGTTCGAGCAGGAAATCACCCGACTTCAGACTCGCATCCACCGTCACCTTCCGCGTCCGCTTGAGCAGGGCCTTCACCCGCAGCAGCAGTTCACGCGGACTGAACGGCTTCGTCACATAGTCGTCCGCCCCCAGTTCCAGGCCGGCAATCCGGTCATTGATCTCCCCTTTTGCCGTCAGCATGAGAACTGGAATGCCGCCCGTGCGGGGATCGGCCCGCAGTTCCCGGTACACCCCGAATCCATCGAGCCCGGGCAGCATGACATCGAGCACAATCAGGTCCGGAATCTTCTCCCGCGCTATCTTCACCGCAGAGATCCCGTCACCAGCCGTCAGCACCTTGTACTGCTGACGCTCCAGATTGAAAGCCACCAACTCGAGAATGTCCGTCTCGTCATCAACCACCAGAACTGTGTGCATGTGACCTTCCATGATGCGGAGAAGAGCTGCGGACAATGGTTGCCTCGGTTACAAAATCGTGACATGCACCTTTCCGGAACTGTGTCAGATTCTTTATTGTTTTGGTTTGCCAGGTAAAGCGCGCACCTGCCCCACGGAGATCCCTCCATCCACCAGCAGCGTCTGACCAGTAACGTACGCCGACGCTTCGCCCGCCAGAAAAAGCAGGGCGCCATCCAGATCCCCCGGACGCCCGGGCCGCCCCAGTGGAATCCGCTCGCATAAGTAATCCACCCAGCCCGCGTCGTCATACATCACAGCATTCTGCGCCGTCCGGAACCAGCCAGGAGCAAGGCAATTCACCGTAATCCCATGCGGTCCCCAATCGGACGCCAGACTCATCGTGAGCTGCTTGACCCCGCCACGGCTCGCTCCGTACGGAGCCAGTCCAGCATAGCCCGCCACGCAGGTGACCGACCCCACATTGATGATGCGTCCATACCCGCGGGCCACCATCCCACGCGCCACCGCCTGACTCACGAAGAACGTTCCCCGCAGATTGGTGTCGAGCACGGTATTCCAGTCGTCCCATGTCACTTCGAGCGCAGGCTTCCGGCGGTTGCAGCCCGCATTGTTCACCAGAACATCGATTCCGCCGGCTGCCTCTTCAGCTTCCGCCACCGCCCGCTGAATGCTCGCATGTTCGGTGACATCAAGATCCACCGCATGACACACCCGGCCCAGTTCCCGGATGGAAGCCGCGGTTTCCGCACAGTCCGCCGACTTCCGCGCGGAAATCACCAGATCATAGCCAGCCCGCGCAAGGGTCAGCGCAAAACCAGCCCCCAGCCCACGGCTGGCTCCCGTTACAAATGCAGTTCTGGACATACTCATGAGAAATTTCGGTCCCTGCCGCCCCACGATCCATGGGCAGGTCAATCAGTGAACCAAGGTTCGATACTATCCTGGATCAGGCTCCGCAGAACCCCTCTTCCCTACGCGGACACGGATAAATACAGGCCGTATGCGACGGCTGAGGAGCGCCTCCGCTCCGGAAATCCACGAAATTCCCGTCTACGCACTTTTTCCGTGACAGGGGGCTTAATGGAAATCTAAAACAGCACCCATGTCCGGAAATTCTTCGTCCCGGCCACCCTCCCTAACGCTCAATTATGAAAAAACCAATCGCCTACGTGCTCACGCCGATGGTGCTGGCGCTCGCCCAGACGGGCCAATCCAGTGACCTCATCGCATGGTGGAACTTCGATACGGTCGGATCCGGCCTGTCGATCGATTCCCATGCCGGCAATGTCGGAGTCCTCCTCAATGGGGCTCAGTATTCCACTGCGGGTACCGGCCGCACACAAACTGGAACGGACCGCGCCATGCTCTTCGGAAACGACCGCCACCGCATGCGCGTCCCCGATGCCTCATTCCTCAACGCCGCCGGGGCCACCAACCAGGTCACCATTGCCTTCTGGCAGAACATCGGAGAACAGCGGAACCAGACGACCTTCTTCGCGGTCTCTCCCTCCGTTCCCGGTCAGCGCGGTCTCCTCTCCCACAGCCCATGGAGCGATGGCACAATTTACTGGGACACGGGCGGATGCTGCGACGGATCGCTCAACCGTACCGCATCCAACCCCGGTGGCGTGGCCCTCGGCACATGGAACCACATCGCCCTCGTCAAGGACGGCGACCTCAAGCTCATCTACTTCAACGGGACGGAAATCACCGGCGGCTTCAACCTCAATACCGCCCCCATTCCGTCGGACTTCACCGAAATGATCATCGGGAACAACGTCAATCAGACGGAAGCCGTCAGCGGATTCCTCGATGACTTTGCGATCTACAAGCGCGCCCTCACGGCCGCGGAAGTGACCCGTCTCGCCACAGGTGATTCCCCGGCATCGATCGTCGGTCCGAACGACACGGACAGCGACGGCCTTCCGGATGCATGGGAACTGCGCTTCGCGGCCAACCTGACTGCCATGGACGGTCCGGGAGATCTCGATTCCGATGGACTCATCAATTCCAACGAGTTCGCCCGCGGCACGAAGCCGAACAGCAATGACACCGACGCCGACGGTGCCGTCGACGGAGTGGAAACCGGCACCGGCACATGGGTCAGCGCCACGAATACGGGAACAAACCCGCTCATTGCGGACACCGACAATGACGGTCTCTCTGACGGCGCGGAATCCAATACCGGAACCTACCTGAACCCGACGAATGCCGGAACCAACCCGCACAACACGGATACGGACGGCGACGGATTCACGGACGGTGCCGAAGCGCTCTTCAGTTCTTCCAATCCGCTCAATGCGGCCTCCCGTCCCCTCCGCCCAGGCCAACTCGACCTGCTCGCCTACTGGGACTTCAACAGCGATGCCCAACCGGATGCTGCGCTCGATAAGGTCCGCTCCTTCCGCGGTAACCTGAAGCCCGGCACGGTCTACTCGCCGGACGCTGGCGGCCGCACGGGAACCCCCGGAGACAAGGCCGTCGACATGGGACCCTCGGGCAACTCGGGAACAGGCGTCGTCGTCCCCGGCGGCGGCTTCCTGAATATCGCCTCTGCCCAGAATCAGGTCGCCATTTCATGGTGGCAGAACCTCTCGGGCACCCCGGATTCGTCCTCCATCTACGCCACTTCCCAAACCGTGGAACGCGGCATCAACGTCCACACCCCATGGTCGAATGGCTGGGTCTACTTCGATACCACGGGCTGCTGCGACGGCGGCACTCAGCGGATCAATGCCCCTGGCGGCTTCGTCCCCGGTGTCTGGCAGCACGTCGTCATCAACAAGAATGGCAACGCCAAGGAAGTCTGGGTCGATGGTGCTCTCGTCGTCTCCGGCAACAATACGAACCCGCTCCAGAAGGACATGCTCGCCTTCTACATGGGTACCGACGCCGGAAACCTCAACATGGCCGGTCTCATCGACGACGTGGCTGTCTACGGCGACGCCCTCACCCCGGCAGAAATCGCGCAGCTCTTCAGCGGCAAGAAGCCAAATGACCCAACCCTCGTGCCGCCCAATGCGGACCAGGACGGCGACGGCATGCAGGACGCCTATGAAGACGCCAACGGCCTCAACAAACTCGTCGACGACCGCCTCCTCGATCTCGACAGCGACGGCCTCAACAATATCACGGAATACCTCGGCGGTACCAAGCCGAACAATCCGGATACCGACGGAGACACCCTCAGAGACGGCGTCGAAACCAAGACGGGTACATGGGTGAGCAATCTCAACACCGGTACCGATCCACTCAAGGTCGACAGCGATGGCGATGGCCTGCCCGACGGTGCCGAAACCAACACCGGTACCTTCGTCAGCCTCACCAATACCGGAACGAATCCCACCAAACTCGATTCCGATGGCGACAAGTGGGACGACCTCACCGAGATCCAGTGGCCTACGAACCCGAACGACAAGAATTCCAAGCCGACCCTCAGCGCCGACCCGGCCAAGATCGACCTGCTCGCCTACTGGGACTTCAACAACGCCACCCCAGGCTCGGACACCGACAAAGTTCATGGCTTCAAGGCCAACTTCTTCGGTGCGGACACGGCTCACTCGGGAACCGGTGAAGGCTTCAGCGGCTCAGCCACGGACCGCGCTCTGAACCTCGGACTCAGCGGGGCCGGACACGGTGCTCACGTCGAAAACGCCAAGTGGTTCGGTCTCAATGTCCCAGCTGGTGCTTCGATGACGAACCTCGGTTCGCTCGGCAGCGACGCTGACATGCCTGCCGCCGACGTCGTCTTCGACGCACCCGGCGCTCTCGCCGGCAGCAGCAACACCGCCGCGACGTTCAATAACATCCTCACGGCACGGACAGCCTACAACGCCGCCCTCAACCCATCGGGCGCATGGTCCGTGGAAGCCTGGCTCAAGCCAGCCAACGCCAACAACCCCGGCGGTCTCACGAGCGCCCTCTCCTGCGGTGACTTCGCTGCTCCCCGCAAAGGTTGGCTGATCTATCAGTCGGCTACCGGCTGGAACCTCCGCACGTACTACAACGATGGCCTTGCCACCGCAGTGAACATCGAAGGCAATAATGGAGCGGCACCCGCCCCGGGAGTCTGGACCCACGTCGCCGCCACATGGGACGGCACGGTCGCCAAACTGTACGTCGATGGCGTCCTCCGCATCACGAGCGATCCGAAACCATACGTCGCCGGTATCGCTGGTGGCTTTGCGGTCGGTTCCCGTGCCGACGGTTTCTTCGCATGGCCCGGAGATGCTGATGAAGTCGCCTTCTACAACAAGGCCCTCACCGATGCAGACGTTGCCGCACGCTTCAGCAACGCCGCCGCCCCGGCCCCGGCCCAGTCCTACGACGCCCTCATCCTCGCCTCTAATCCGGTGGGCTACTGGCGCATGACCAATGCCAACCCAGGCCCGATCGGTGACGACGAAGTCGCGGTTTCCTACTGGCAGAAGCTTGATCGCCTCAAGGACAGCAGCGCCTTCTGGGCGTCCTCGCCCTCGAGCAACAACAACGTCCGCGGATTCCAGGCGCACGTCCCATGGAGCAATGGCAACATCTACTTCGACACCGCCGGATGCTGTACCGCTGAAACCCAGCGTACCGAAGGCCCAGGCAACGTGGTTCCAGGAGTCTGGGAACACTTCGTCTTCCAGAAGAAGGGTGGCCGCAAGGAAGTGTGGAAGAACGGTGAACTCATCCTCTTCGCCGACGCCGCAGCCAGACTGCCGAACGACTTCACCCGCCTGACGATCGGGGCCGAACCTGCCGGAAGCTCCGGTAACAATTCGGTCGCCGGTCTCATCGACGACTTCGCGGTCTTCGGTGACTTCCTCAGCGCAGAAAACGTCGCCCGCCTCGCCGGTGGGGAATCGCCGGTCTCGGTCGCCAACAGCGCTCCGCCGCCGCCCGCGATCTTCCAGGTGACGAACCTCTCGTTCAACTCGGCGACCAATCAGGTCACCGTCACATGGAACTCCAAGGTCGGTAAGTTCTACACGCTCGAAGCCAGCGCAAACCTCACCGAGAACCCATGGCCGTACCGCATCAATGACACCATCCCCTCGGGCGGTGCCACCACCACGGTCACTGTCAACCTCTCGAGCCTGTTCCCCACAGGCAACCCGCCGCGCATGTACATGCGCGTCCGTGAGAATCCCTGATCAGGGCACGACCTGAGTCACAAGCACTCGCAAAACACGAAGCCCTCCCGTTCTCATGAGCGGGAGGGCTTTTTGCTGCCCGGGAAACGCATCGCCGCGGCACAGGACCGTCGCACCGGAGGAGAAACGCAAAACACAATGCCCAGACCGCGTCTGCCGCACGTCACCATAAAGGGCGGCGCGGCAAGCCGCAGCCTCACGTTCCGACTCCGCAGCTTGCATGACCGGATTCAGGGCCGCTGCCCCGCGCAGTTCACGGCTGCTGCTTCCACCAGTCAGCCGGACGTTCCCATGGCTGAAGCTTCGGACCGTCCTGGGCTGGCTTTCCATTCTCCGCGGCTTCGGGGTCGCGCAGGACTTCCTCAATGAGAAGATGCTCGGGTGACGGCGGACCGGAGCGCTGCCGCAAGGCGATGATGCAGGCCCCGATGACGGCCAGGGTCAGCAGGAAAAAGAAAAGCAGTGCCCAGGTGAGCAGGGAATTCACCGATGAGGCGGATGCCTCAAGCGCCCCGTGCCAGACGCGCTCTGTTGCTTCCGACCGCAGCGGCTGCCGGTCCGTCAGGTAGGCTGCCACCGTCTGCACCGGACCCGGAAGACTGCTCAGAAGCGCGTCCATGACGTTCAGCCATCCCTCCGGTGGTCGGAATCAAGCAGCAGCCGCATCGGAATCATGTGGGAATGCACAAAACCATTCCTCTCGAAGAAGCGCTGGGATTCACTGCTCACCCGGTCGGTCAGCAGGGTGATGCGCCGGAAGTCCTTCTTGGCTGCGAATTCCTTCACATACTGCACGAGCATGGATCCGTAGCCATGCCCGCGATGCTCGGGGCTCACGATGACGTCTTCCATGAGAATCACAAAGCCTCCCTCCGCGGTGCTGATCGTGAAGAGCAGATTCACCATCCCAATCACCTTGTGATCGTTGCGCACCACAAAAATGCGGCCCCGGCTCGGTTGCTCGAGAATGAGCCGCAGTCCGTGCCGCTGCTTCTCGGCATCCGGCCGGAAGTCGGCTTCAATCGCCATGAGCGACATGACAAGGTCGGTCAGCTCGGAGAGGTCTTCGAGCGTGGCAGGTTCGATGCGGATGGAATCCGGTGGGTTGGGCATGTTTGAGGTTCCGTGAGGCGCAGAATCGGTGCCAGCAGGCCACCAAATGGGCAAACGGGAATCGGCGTACCCTCTGCGGAGCGTGAGCCGCCGTTCAGATTCGTTTCCCGCGGATGCGGGCGGGGCTGCCGCTTTGCAGAAGAACCTCTGTGCCATCGTTGTGTTCACATTCCAAACCCCGAATCCTGATCATGAAGAGACTCGCTTTTGTTTCCCTGCTCGCGGCCGCTGCGGTGGCCGGATCCCATGCTGCCGACGACAAGGACGGCTGGCATTCCCTGTTCGATGGCAAATCCCTCGACGGCTGGAAGTCGAATGACGAAGTCCCCGGCGTCTTCACGGTCGAAAACGGAGCCATCAAGGTCAAGGGCGGCCGCGCTCACCTGTTCTACGCGGGCAGCGTGCAGGACGCCAAATTCAAGAACTTCGAATTCAAGGCGAAGGTCATGACGAAGAAGAATGCCAACAGCGGGATCTACTTCCACACGGAGTTCCAGAAGGATGGCTGGCCTGCCAAAGGCTACGAATGCCAGGTCAACAATTCCTTCGACAAGGATCCGCGCCGCACCGGCAGCCTCTATGCCGTGCAGGACTTCAAGGATGTCTTCGTTCCCGATGACCAATGGTTCGATTACCATATCAAGGTCGTCGACAAGCACATCACCGTCACCGTGAACGGCAAGGTGACTGCGGATTACACGGAAAAGGAAGGCGATCCGCGCCAGGATGGCGATCAGAAGAAGGGTCGCTGGGTCAGCGCCGGCACGTTTGCCTTCCAGGCGCACGATCCGGGCTGCGAAGCCCACTACAAGGACATCATGGTGAAACCGCTCGACTGAGCGCTCCCCTGACTCTGACGAAACAATGAAAGCGCCTGCCTTCCTCCTTTTCCTTGGCATCTGCAGCCTCTGTGCTGCGGATCCTCAACCCCTCTGCAATGGCCGCGATCTGACGGGCTGGACCGATGCCGCGGGCAAGCCGGCCGGCGAGGGCTGGAAAGTGGAGGAAGGCGGCGTCATTCACCGGACCGCCAAGGCCGGTGATCTTTTCACCGCAAAAGAATACGGCGACTTCGAACTGAGCTTCGCATGGAAGATCGCTC
>Ga0315904_10001076_pt1 | contig 43423 bp, 54 predicted proteins | sample LakEriMetagenome_6_FD_203529 | JGI IMG/M metagenome (GOLD analysis project Ga0315904, IMG submission 203529) | Freshwater fungal communities from buoy surface, Lake Erie, Ohio, United States - Buoy 12 MA120 | ecosystem: Environmental > Aquatic > Freshwater > Lake | place: USA: Lake Erie, Ohio... | reverse complement strand
CCGGTTACTACCGATGCAGGAACTGCGTATGTAAACGTAACTGTCGTTGCAGTGGTGCTGAGGTCTGCGGCCAGCGTGTTGATCTCGTATCTAAACGACGAGGCCAACTGACGCTTGACTCGTTCGACGGCAGCGCTGACACGGGTACGGGTCACCGCTCATCCTTTCGGACAGTGGTGAGTAGGGGGGCGGGGGAACCAGGCACCCCCCTACTCACCGATTGTCGGGTATCAGACTCCGGAGCTCGGGAGAGCGGCAGCTAGGTTGAGTGCCGTCCACTTGGCCATGTGGTCCTGACCCTTGACCTGGAAACCACACTCAGCCACCATCATGAACGAGTCGGTGTCGTCAGTCTTAGCAAGCTTCTGGGCCACAAGCGGCTGGAAGACTCGCTGGATGAAGTTGTCACGGTTGTAAGCAAACGCTTCGGTCTTGCGGACGTAACGGTTGCGGACCAATGTGACCTCACCGAACTCGGTCATGACGACCTGAGCGCGACGACGGCCACGACGGGCATCCTCGACGGTCACAGTCTGCACGCGCTCGTTGCCCATGATGTTGTTCAACGCCTGGAAGTGAGCCGGCCGAGCAACGATGAACTCGAAGTATCCACCGTTGTCGTATGCAGCCTGCTGCTGGGTCTGAATGTTGCTCACAGTCAACCAGCTCGACGACGAGTCAACGTTGCTGGTGATGTAGTGGTTCAGACCGCCAGTGGAGCGAACGCGGGTGGCCGTGTCCTCATACTTGATGCCGTACAGGGCGGCCTGCTCGATGCCCACATTGCAGTGGAGCATGGCGTTACGCATCTGCTTGTTCAGTTCGTTCGGCACGCCGTACTTCGGAATCGACTGCTCGGTACGCGACACCGTGAGCTTCTTGCTGAAGATCTGGGTGTAGTTCGAGTACTTGTCACGACCCTGGAAGTTGGCCGAGCCAATGTTGCCTTCTGCAAGGACAGTGCCAAGACCAACAATCTCAGATCCATCAGCATGCGATGCTGCGGTCGTGCCAAGTGCACCACGAGTCACGGTCAACACTTCGGTGCTCGTGTTGACACCGGTGACCAAGCACACCTCGTTGTCGACGCGCACAGCGTCACCAACAGCAAACTTGACAGCATCGCCAGTGGTCATAGTCCAAGCGGTCTCGCTATCGTCGAGTGCTTCCGACACGGTGCCACGGGGCAGAGGGACTTCCTCTTCCATCCAGTAGAACACGGTGTTGTCAACCGGCGCCTTGCCAATCACACCCAAGCCATCCGATCCGATGCCCGAAAGCAGCGGCAAATCCTCCGGCGAGAGAATGTAAATCAGCTCATCGATATTGATCTTCGTCTCGACCTGGAGGTCGTACGAGTAGAAACTAGGTCCAACCAGTTCCTGTGCCATTGAAGTCATCCTTCCTTTGTGCGACTACGTCGCAGGTGGTCTTTGATCTTGTGCCGTTGTTCGGCTCCCTGTTTCATGCGAACAGGCGACATGTCTTGATTGAGAACCGGCATCTTTGTACCGCCAGGTCTCTCGTCGTAGACGATCGCTTTATTCCATGAAGGCGGTTCGACCCTGTCCTTCCGTCGGTTATGACGGGTAGGAGTTGCGTTCGGACTGACCTGCACACCTTTGGACCGGAGGCGACACCCGTAGTGTTCCTCGCACCCTTCGATCTGACAGATCGTCATCTTTACTTGTCGAACCTGTGTCCAGCCTGATTGCGCTCTGCAGCCCAATCATTCGGATTAAAGATTGCCCTCTTGTCACCTGACGCTGCTGCCACCAAGATTCGATCAATTGCTGCCAAGCCCGAATCGTCCAATGTGGTCCCGCGCTTGCGAGCCTCGTGGAACAACTGGTAAGCCTCGTCGTACGGGTCCATCTCCGGCAGTTCTGCTGCCGCAGCGGGAGCCCCACGATTGAAGCTCTGTCGGAAAGTCTGCTGTTCGCGTTCCTCGGCCGGGATCTCAGCTACCGCGTTCTGCGGGGCGCCGATGAGGCCGAGGTCCATTGCTTCCGTCTTGAGAGCATCGACGTCGTCGCCCTCCCAAGTCTTAAACAACAGCCCACCGATCTTGCTTGCCGTGTCAATACCGGCCTTTGCAAACATCAGCTCTCGCTTCATCTGGGCCAGCTCATCCTGAGCTTTCTTCCCAGCTTCAGCAGCCTTTCGCAAAGAACGAATATCGGGCTGATCGGATTCTTCGTGGTTGTCAATGTCCTGTGCCATGTGGGTTTTCCTTTGGAAGTTGTGTCAACAGCCGTCTTGACCTACACCCGAGACGCGGCGATTTCCCGAGGATGCTTCCGGCGGCCACTAAGTAGCACTCACCTGCAGGGCCCTATGAGCTCACCCGCATCCACAAGGTTATACACACCCTGTGGATAAGTTCAAGTATTTCCAGCGGAAATTACCACTTGACTTTGTCGGCCCAATACGCAGCCGACATTTTGCCCTTAGCAATATTCCGTGCGTGGCGAGCCTTGAACGAAGCCCGCTTCTTGCGCATAGCCGCCGACTCGCCAGCCTTTGGTTTGCCAGCGGTCTTGGCCCCTTGCTCACCAAACCGAATTGTCTTGACCTTGTCGCCTTGCTTGGCAACAACGACATGCGACTTCTTCGGATGGCCGGGCGTGCGCTTTGGCTTGTTATAACCAGATACGCCCGCCCGGGCCAGTCGAGGATCTTTCTTAGCTGCCATAACGGGTCTTGGAGTTATGCGAACCCCAGCCACGAATTGCGTCTGACACCATCTTTCGGACATACACGCCAGCACCAGGATTCACGCCAGGAGCCGGCGTTATGGCGCCGTAACCAGAGTGATAACGACCCGTTGCCGAAGGCGTCCACTTATTCTTGCCAGCCTTCTTGGGCTGATTGCCACCAGGACCAGGCATTTTACTCACATTCCCTTCTTGCGCTTAGAAGACTTTTTTGCCCGAGGCCCCACGAGGGCGTCCGATGAGTTGAACGGAACAACTTCCCAGATTTCTTCCGGCTTGCCTCCGTAGGATACGGCACCCTTATATGCCACACTACCCCTAGATTGGATTCGGTTACCCCTAACGGTTTCTCCATAACCCTTGCCAAATGTCGTTGACTTTTTTGGAGTTACGGCTTTCTTTTTTGACGCCATTACCTTGCTCGCTTTCTTCCCTTAGCAGCCATTTGCTGGAACTTTTTCTTACCGTACTTTTTACGGCCAATAGATGCGGCCAAAGCACCAGGATCTTTAACACCCTGGCCAGCCAACTCCTTCTTTAGTTTCTGAAACCGACCCCCGCCACCAGGAGCCATCGACTTCTTTCTAGCAGCCACATTTCCTCATTTCTGCTTAGAGGCCCAAGCATTGTCTACCAGATTGGGGTACTTCCGCCCAGCATTTTTGGCCCGCGCTCGTGCCTTTTTCTGTTGGGAGGCTGAAAGGGATCGAGATGTTTTCTTGGGCGACGGTTTATTCCAGAACGCTTTTTTGCTAGCCATTAAACAACTCCCGCTCCTGTTACGCCCGTCCCGGAAATAGTGGCCCCGCCGCCAACGCCAGCCTGTTGAACCTGTCTTGTACGAAGTCGATTCTCAAGCAACGCTCGATCAACAGCAGATCCACCGAGCCCAGCCTCAAGGGCCGTCACATCAGTAAGATCCTGCCGTTCACCAAAGGTTTCCACCGTCAACGGCCGGAACTCAGCGGCAGTCTGAACACCTTGACGAATTTCTGCTTCCGACATGGGGACTTCACCAAAACGTTCCGCTTGTGCTCGTGCAACTTCAAACCCCGCGCGACGTCCAAACCCACCAATTTGGCCAACACGAACTGAACGGTCGATCTCACTCAGAGTTTTCTTCGGATCAAGGATTGCCGCAAGCATCGCATTTTCTGCCGACTGCCCGTAGTACTCCGCAAATACATCTTTAACTTCGGCTGGCATTCTCTGCATAGCAAGGAATCCACGCTGTAGTCGATCTTCTACCTGAGTAATTGCTAAACCAGTTTCCATTGCACGTTGCGCATCATCGTTGGAATCATAAAACCAGGATGGAACACCAGCATTGTTCATCAACTGGAAGAACCCCTGCTCATATTCCAAAACCTGGCTTGCCGTCGGAACATATGGCGCATTGGCTTCACGCATTCTAAAAATTACCGAGAATCGCTGACGAAACTCTGGTGTCTGTTCAAGCGCAAAAAGCAATTCATCCTGGGTTTCGATACCAGACTTGATTTGCTCCCACAGCCAACCACTGGGTCGGCCATCGGTGTACTGAAACAAACTTCCAAGACCAATGCTATTTAGAAAACCAGCAAGGCCCTGAAAAACTGCATTGGGATTACGGGTCGTACCGGTCCTCGGATCTTCGAGTTCCTTTTCTTTTTCCTTTCGCTTAGCCTCTTCGTCCCGAGCAATCTTGTCCCGTTCGGCCTGCCGTTGTTCCACGAACGAAATAAGCTGACAGGCATTTGTTTCTGGATCCCATACTTCGCCAGGACCGCATTGCTGCGTAGTCCCGGTAGTAGCAGGAGGCGCCGTGCTAGTAGTGGAACCTCCACTAAAAAATTGGTTGAGTTGCTCGCGTGCACGCTGTTCATTCTGTTGCTGGGCTTGCTGAGCCTGAGCTTGAGAGAGCTGACCAGATGATACTTGGGTAAAAATTTCCCACGCACGGGCCTGTTCGGCCGGGGTCATTGCGTTAAAGATGAGATCACTTTCGCTAAAGTTGCTCATCAGAACACGCTCCTTCCGAAAATTTGTGCAATAGATCGAGCCAACGACGAGGACAACTGACGTGCCTCGTCACTCTGTTCCCAACGCGGGTCTTTGCGAATGTTGCTACGAAGCTCCGCAGTCGTGGCCAACCGCTGGTCCTTCCCTTCTCCAACAGTCACGAGACTCAAAAATGATGGATCATCAAACGACACCGATGCTTCATTCAAGCCAAGACTGTCGGCAATAATCCTTTTCGGTCCGGCCAAAATATCCTGCGGCGACAATCCCTCATCAATCATGCTGGCAAGAAACGGCGTAGCCAACTTTGCCTGAGTTCGGATCAGTGCCTTATACCCATCAGGCGTTGCCTGCCCGGTAGCCAAATTTGTTGCCCAGGTAAGAATGTCCTGTTCAGGTAACTTGACAAGGTACTGCTTAGCCATTGTCTTGATTTCATCACGATAGGCGGTCAATGTTCCCTGGCCAAGTTTGTCCCACTGAATCAAACCAACAAGAGACTGATCAACCTGTTCGGCTGAATAGTTTTGCGCTTCAGCAACCCGGGCAATGTAATTAACTTCTTCCGGCTTGAGGTTAAGACCGAGCTGTTTAGCCCGGAAAAGAATTGACGTCTGAAACGTCCGAATAATATTTTCTCTATCCTGTTGGCTTCGTCCCCCGCCACCCGACGACCTAAACAAGTAGGGAATTGCTGACTGCGGGACGTTGTACCTTGACATCAACATGCCTACGTACATCGGATCGGGGTCGTTGTTCGTCGCAATCATGTGGTCCGCAAAACCAACTGCAAACGACGGATACTGTTCAATAAGAGGTTTCCATTCCGGCGTTCTGCGCATGCTGACTAGAAACCTTGCGCGCTGTTGCTGAGATACAAATGCGGCCCGGCCCTCAGGACCCTGTGCAATCCCGCCCTCGCGCTGCCGAGCAGTATTAATTGATACGTCTGACATTACGAACCTCTGACTTGTTGTCCACGCATATAGCGTTGGTTAAAAGCTTCAAACGCTAGTTCAGCTCGTTCTTGCTGGAACTGTTCATCAAAATACGCCTGGGCCCTTGCCTCTACGTCAACCTTCGGCTCGCCAGTCACAGTCGGCCCAAGCGCAGCATCGCGTTCCCATGTACGGACAGCTCGCATGAAAGAGTTCATTTCATTGCCAGTTAGAGTGCGGCCAAGCACTTTGCCACCAAACTCCTGGGCTGCACTAATCCAACTCTGTGGATCCGAATACTCAATGTTTGCTTCGTTGGCGTAGGTCGAAATTCGTTCCTTCAACAGCGACGATACGGGCGTTTTGGTTCGAGCCGAATCCAACAACATCATGTCCCACGCCAACTTGGTGTTGTCATCGACTGTGCCAAGCGTCGAGTAGGCGCGGCCAATCTGATTGAAATAACCAGCCCGTCCGAGCATTCGCTGGAGAGCAATGACCTGTACACGACTCAAACCATAAATGTATGCACGAGCCTGCCCCGGAGTAAGAGCCTCCAACTTGGGCATATCAATTATTGTCTGGTCAGTAGTTAGCTGATTGAGCCACTCTTCGTTGCGCCGACGGTAGTCATCGAGAAACTGCTGTCCTCCGATTACGCCCGTAAATGCGAATGGCTGAGTGCCAACTGCCTCAAATCCTTTTTCAATGTCTTCACGCAGAGTTTGTTCAACCGGTTGCGCAGTTGCACTCACGACACCCGGCATAAAGCCTTCACTCATGGCAGCAGACGCCGCGTCCTGGCCGGGGGGAACAACAACTGACATTTGGTCGGGTCCTGGCAGTTCTTCAACTGGTCGGTTCCGTGCAGCTTCAACAAGTTCGTCAATATTATCTAGCTCATCCTCAGGTACGTTGGTACGAAGCTGCTCAAGGTATGGCGCAAGATTGATCCTGTTCAGAGCCGCATTTGAAACTATGCCCGACTCAGCATCGACAAATCCATACTTGTATTCATCAGGAAGCGATTCGGCTAGACGGTATAAAACAACCCATCGATGCTTTTCTTGAACTGATCCTCTGCGGCCCTTGGAATAGGTAACTCCAAGAAGACGACCAAGTTCTTCCGCAACGGTTACAACCGACAAAAGTCCTTCGGACTTGAATACACTGTTCGCCGCAACGGCATCACTTTCCAACGGAATCTCAGCCATTGTTACTCCAATCCGGCTTCGGGTTGCAGAACCGTAATCCAATACGGTTGAACCATTGGGTTGTTAATTAGGAATTGATCGACCCATGAACGGAACTGAACCTTTAGTCCCGAAAGTTTCAATTCACCAGCGGTAGTACGGTCAAGTCCGAGCTCTCCACGCAGGATTGTGTACACATCAAAAGAATCCTGAAGGATACGCAAAGCATCAAAGTGTGCCGCCTTGGGAGCCAACGGATCTTTGAGGACAACCCGCATCTCATCAATCACGCGACGACGACGCTGGCGAGCATCGTCTGAAGTAAGCATTTCATTGAACAACGGATGAGTTGCTCGGAAAGCATCGGCCCACTGTAGCCATTGCCTATTTAGCGTACGAGCTTCGTCGGTTCGGCCAGCATTGCGCAGCAGCTGGTATGACTTTTCATAAACAGCCTGGGAATTGAAGTACACATTCGCACCTTCCTTGTACTTGACCATTGTCAAGAACTCGGTTGGTGCCCTACGTTCACGGAGGTTTTCAACCATTTCTGTGTCGAATGCGTACTGGCTCCGAGTGTCATCGCTGTCCTCGCGCTGAGGCAACAGCCAGGCACCGGCATTCGGATACTGCTCGAAGAATCCCTTGTTGTCCAAGTAAAAAGCAATGGAACCGTCAGTAGTTGGAAGCGGCGCTCCCGAGGGTGACGTTGTTTGTGAGACCGTGTACGCCAGCGGATTAAGAATCGACTTAAGCCGTGAATTGGGATATAGCTCAAGGTACCGCTGGGTGCCAGCCTCAATGCCAAGTTCACTAATCAATTCGTAGTAACTCGACGAAAGCAACTCGGCAGGGTTGGTCACCTGTCCGTTGGTAATCCAATCGAGCGATCCGCCTTCGGGAATCTGCAGCAACTGGGATGGGCCTGGCGTAAACCAGCCAGCCAACGCCTGTGAAAACACAATGATTCGGGCATGATCGCGGACCCTGCGGAGATAGTCGTCTCGCTGGCCTGGCGTCGCATCAAACGGCAAACCCTGGTCGGTTGCATCGAGGTGCGCAATGGCAGCGTTCATAGCCGATGCGACGCGCTGGTTGCTTGGGTCTAGATCCGAATCGAAATACGTGCCTAGTGCATTCCAAACATTTGCTACGTGTCGCGGAACGATGGACTCCACGATTGAGTTATAGGCGTATTCACGTCCAACAAATGCTTCCTCGATTGGTTTTGTTTCCGGGAACAACGCTGTGATGGCGTCCATCGACACAGCAACAAATGGTCCCAAAGATGGGCGGCCAAAGTCCCTAGTAAAACCAGGAATAATTCGCTCGGTAGGCGTTTGAATAAGTGCAGTAATCGGAACAAGTTGACCTGGCAACGCCTTTTCAACTGCAGTCGCAAGCAATTCCGAACCGGGGTAAACAAAGTAGTCACGACCCTGTGCGTCGGTACGAACGATGCCCGCAGACTTCAAGCCCATGTAGGTCAACTGAAGTTTACGAATTCGCTCAAGAGTGACCGCCGGCCCACCCTGTGCAAACATCTTTGCCCAACGCTTTAGGAAGTTTTCTTCGGCATACCAGAATGGCAGCAAGCCACGCCCATACTCAGCAAACTGAGACCGAATTTCATGCGAGTCCACAAATGGCATAACATCTCGCACCGCATGCTCGGCGGCAAAGTCCATCAACTGAGCGTCGTGCTCTCGGCGCTGGCGAGCCGATGCCTTGATTGCAGCCCAATCATCGTTGGTCAAAGCAGCAAGAGTCTTTTCAGCTTCAGGTGCATCAACCAACATTGGTCGACCTTCGAAAGCAGAGTTTTCGCCGAAAACGCGGTCGATGTGCTTTAGGAATCCGTCGGTATCGTCGGCAATATTGACAAGTTGCAACTGATCTTTATTGGTATTTGCAAAGTCCAAAAGACCAGGAACGCGCGAATTACCAGGGTTATCTGCGTACCAATATGCAACCTGTGGGAATAGATCCTCGAACTCGTCACCATCGAACCCGCGAAGATAAGCAATGGCACTCAAATTATCCCACTGCTCAGCAGCTTTATCTCCGTGAACGGTCCCAACAACTCGCCCAAATTCAGCCCAAAGCTCTGTTGCTGCTTCAGTCAACTTCGACTCGGGAAGGCGTTGGTTGAACGCAACCATTGTATTGCGTAGCGCGCGTTCCTGATTTGATCCACGGATAGCCCACTGCGTCAGTGCGCGGTTACGTTGGCCCGCAATAACGAAAGCGTGGAAGGCCATTGGCTTACGTGTCAGCGCATCAATTGTAGGGCTGACAATGTTATTAAAACCATACTCCACTACCCGTTCAAACGGGTTCCTCGTCACCGGTCGATACCGCTGAACAATTTCCCAGTCGGGCAAATCTCCCGCATCCGTCCGGGCAACATGCTTTTGTGATGCTGATCGAATATGGGTACGGGTTGTGTAAATAGTTTCCTTGCGGCGTGAACCAATTGGTGCCAACTCAATGGGATTCTTAAGATCATAGAGTCGCCAACCAAGTGCTGACTCAGCGTGGTCAGCCATAATGGGACTCATTACCGGCCACAAAATCTCATTGCTACCCTCGTAGGCAAGTGGTTGGTCCTCAAAGTATCGCTGGTCGCTGAACTTCACAAGCGAGTCTTCATCCAACTTAGGGCTCAAGTAGATCAAATCGTCGCCATCGATAATTTCGCCTGGCACCAATTCAACTGGTTCGCCCATCACGTTGCGATAAAGAGTCGGCACATTGTCAGTATTGCGCACAGTACGAACCAAACGACGGCCTGCTCGCACATTCGAAATAATGTGCTCCATCATGGAATCCATGATTTGAGTCGGTCCCACTTCTTCCTTTAATGAGTCTACCCAGTTCCAAATCAACGGAAAATTTTCATAATTTTCTAGTGTTGCATCGTTTTCGTCCCACCCATAAAGGCGGAATCGCAACGAACCACTTTCGTTTGATGCTGGATATGTAGTGAAACCTGGCAGAAACGTTTCCGGCTCGGTTGGGAAATAAGCTTTACCAACTGCCGGTTTACGGGAAAGAGTTGTAAACGTTTCATTCCGCGTTGCCGACAAATACTCGCCGATAACATCAGCAATTGCGTTTGCGGCTTCTTCGCTCGAAACAATAACGGGCTGTTGCTGCTTAACCGCATTAATAAGTGCCACCACTAATTGATCTGTTGATTCACCACCAGCAAATCCTCTGCGAATAAATGTTTCAAATGCAGGATTATCTTCGGTTCGTTCAAATGCTGAGGTTGGCCCCACCGGAATAATGTCAGAAACAGTTCGCGTATCTACAACGTAAACTGGGGTTGACTCTGGCATCGTATGCCAACGTGGTGAAAGACTAAGGTTCTTAGCAATCTTTGGATCCATCATCATTTCGCCAGCAGCAAACCTCATCGCCGGCATTGCTTCGTCCAAAGAATTAAAAAACGGCGAGTGCGACGGTGTGGTCGAAAACTCCAACGCACGTCGGGCTTCGTCCATAACGGTTAGTTTACTCGGATCAACGTCAAGCGGAGATTGTAGATACCAGTTTGCTTCACTTGGTGAAACCAATTGTGCTCGCCATGCCCCAGCGGGGATAATAATTTCATTTGAGGCATTTGATGAACGCCCCTTAAACCAATCCGATAGATCGTCAGTCCACGTAGTAGATGCAAGAAGATTATCGTTCAGGGCTTGGGAAAGAACCTCGTCGAATATGAGGTCAATACTTTCAGTGATTCCTTCGCCACGCCGATATTGCGAGATCATGTCAGCAACAAATTTGCTAATACCATCGGGGAAAATAGACGGCTGAATTGCTTCAAGAAGTTCCTGTTGGGAAAAATAAACCGCAGATCGTTGATTTAAAATCTGCGCCACATTGCCAACCATTGCTTCAAGTTCTATTCGGACGTCAGCTGCAATAGTTTCAATTGACGCGCCAGATGCCAAACCTGTTTCAATGGTTTCGTTAATAAACGTTTCCATTGGTTCACGCTGGACCATGTAACGATCAAATTGCTGCGCCTTATCAATATTGCGGGCGAGAACAAATTCACGTCGTCCTGTTTCATCAAAACTGTGTAAAGCTTGTGTCTGCCCAAATGGAAACTTAGGAGCATTTAAGGTTGCGGCAACAGTTTCTCCCGGTTCAATTTGAAAATTAAAAAAGCCCGCGCCTGCTACCTGGTCGATCGAAAGGTTTTGGCTTGCAAGAAGTTGATCGCCGTTGATCGTAAAAAATATCGGCGTTCCACCTTCGGCAACTTCAAACGCCGGGGCGCCCACCTGGGCCAAACTGTATTTAATTGCTTGGGATCTATCCAATGACATGGATACTTGAACTTGATCTTCTGCGTGGCTCCGGGGCGTCAATTCAACAATTAAATTGCCATTGTCATCGACGCGATAGCCACCCCACTTCTTGCCCATATAAAGTTCAAAACTGGGGCGTGCAGCCAACGTGCCAGTGGTGTTCCAATTAATTACTGTTGCTGGATCCAACAAAGACGGATTGCGGTGCCAGTTATGAATCAGCTGGCGAACCCAATCACGTGCGTGTGCTGGCGCATCAACCAACGCTTCTGACATTCTGCTAAGAGCATCAAGCTGGTCACGTAACCGGGTGAAACCAACCTTGCCAGGTAGCACATCCATCAACGGAATTCCCGTTACATCGATCATTGTGCCTGTCGGCTTGCCAACTACCTTTGGTTCCGGATACAACGCGGGGTCTTCAATACCACGTGCGGTTTCATCAATGTCAAACAACGGATTGTTTCTAGCCCGCACAAACTCTGCGTCGAGATGACTTGCAAGGTTCGTATCGCCGAGAACTGCTTCAACCAACTGATTCCAGGTTGGCTGTGTTTGCCCAGGAAAAGCGGTACGGATAAGCTTGACCATTTCATTTCGACGGCGAGCCCAGTCCTGCAAACCTGGTGATGCCATGTCTTCAATGGTTTGCTCGGAGAACGTCATTGCTCGAAGTTTGATATCAAACCGCTGGCGGTTGAAAATGCCCTCGTGCATAATCGTCCACAAATGAAGAAGATCGTCATCCCAACGGGCCTGCTTGCCAAAAGCTTTCTGGGCGTATTCGGCAAGAATTGTCTTCAGATTTTCTGGGGATAGGCCAGGGGCCATTGTGCCGTCGGGACGAAGAGCTGGACGAAGATCCGCATTGTAAACAAGCGCAAACGGTCCAAGGGCAGCATCGACAACCTCATCATCAAACAACTCTTGGCGACGACTTAGCACACCTTCTTGATGTGGTTGGATTCCAGGTACTGAATTCGATGCGGTAGCTAGATCACGTTCACTAAGAACTTTGACCAACTGAACACTGGGATTACCGTTCTCGTCGACAATTGTTCGGTATGCCTCTTCGGCACGGTTACGCAAGTTGGAGCGATCCCAGGGAGAAAGGTTGGTTGTGCCGACCTGGTCCATGATCGACTTCAAATAAGTCGATTCGAATAGTTTGGCAAACTCGACAATGTCAGGACTGACTCCGCCAATAATCATGCGGCGCATTGAATACGGGTTGCCAAAGGCAAGACGCTTAGCAATGTTGGTGAGGTTGGCAGTTGCTCCTTCTCGATCAACCGGCAAAGCGGCGCGTCGAGCAGCAGAAGCGATGGAACCGCCATAGCCATTAATTGCCCAGTCGTAAAAACGATTCGAGCTATACGCAAGAGTGTCTTCAAGAAAACCCTGATACCGCTCAAGAACACGAAGCCAAGGGCGTCCGTTGTCCATGCGTTCAATTGCCCGAGCTACTGGTCGCAACGGCACGGGAACGTCGTAACGCTTACGAAGTACGTGCTCATCAAACTTGGATAGGCCCTGGTTCTGGCCCTTTCGCATTGCTTTATTGAACGCATCGTCAAACGCTTCGCGCTGCCCAACTTGACGACCAACAAGTTCCTGTGCCCATCGACCTGTTCCATACCGGACAAACATGGCCAGCATTTCTTCAGAAACGTTTCGGACAATAAAACCAACACGCAACAACACTGCTGGCTTCCAGAATTTATTCTGGAATGCCAGGATCGGAGTGCTTTCGGGAATGCCCAAAGCTGCGCGCATGATAAAACCCTGCTGGGTTGCACGACGCATAAGGTGAAGATCGGGCACGGCAATCATAGTTGCCATGTCAGCTATCGGTCGAACACCGTAAGGCAGATTCAACAAGCCGTTTGCATCGACCGTATGACGTCCTGCGGGGCCAAGCGAGTAAATCTGGCGTGAATGCTCCAAGAAGGTGTCGATAAAATCGTCACCCGCTTTTGTCAAACGAAAACCTGCAGCCGTTGAAACGCTATCAATAAGCGATGCGTACGCCTCTAGGCGCGTGCCACCAGTAGGCGACTGAAGGATTGCGTTCTTCCACATTGTGCGGACGTACGAAGGGACACCCGCGATTCGGAACAAATCAACAAGATCGTTTACATCATCGGCTGCTTCGAGTCCAACAAAGCTCATTGCACCGCGTGGGATTCGCGTAGTTAATCCTTCAATCAATGAAGCAGCCGGTTGAAGAATGCGCCCTGCAATAGGAATATCTCCAAGGATGCGACCCGCACGATACGCATTCGATGTGTTGGCCAACGTTTCTGTCAGAAACCGACGAGCTTCATCAATGACCTCGGGTGTCGAGCCAGCGACTGCTTCACCAAACTCGTCAAGTGTGGCTGGCGCCGCTTCCAAAACTGCTCGTGCAGGAATGTTGCCCATAAACCGAGCCACGATACGAGCTGCGTTTTCTGACAAACCCATACTTATTAGTTCGTTGACTTGACCGGGACTGACGTTTGCTAGCATGTCAGCAAACTGAGGGCCAAACTCAGGGTGCTTCAGAATCCGTGCAGTCACACGCGACAGTTGATTTCCTTCAAGCCCAATGTCACTAATTCCCCTAAAGAAATCGCGTGCCGCACCCGTTGTTTGTGCCCATAGGTACTGGCCACGGTTCAAACCGCGCAACTGGCCAAGTGAAATACCGGGCACAACACCAATGCCACGAATAATTGATTTCAGGTTGTCGCTTCCAACCAGGAATTCAACAACGTCGTCAGCATTGTAAGCACGATCAAGGCCCTCGGCCTTAAGATGCATCCGATTAAAAACCAACTGGTCAAAAATCGGACGGTACTCACGTGCCCCACGATTGAGCAACGAAACATCCCGGGCTTCTACTGCTCGTGCAACAACCCCAAGTTTCCGCTGAACTTCAGGCAATGCCGCAACTTTGCGGAATCGGTCCATCGACGTAGCGCCGTCAATGATGTGGAGGCCGCGTCGAGCCTGTGCGGCAGCCCGCGTCAAACCTCCACCAATAAGGAATGGATCTAGCAGAAACAAACTTGCGGCATCGGTTGCTCCGGAAAGCCAGCGACCTGCACCCGTCGAAGGGTCAAGACCAAACGCTCGGGCAAGATCACGACCCATAGAAATCTTGGATCGTTCAAGTACGTCAACGGCTTCTTGGAAGGCCGGCATGGTCAGCAGTTCGCCGAGTGTCTGATATGCCTGCGTGTAAGCGGGTGTGCCCGGCTTAGCATAATTTGCTGCAACTTTTTCTAGTTGCTGAATCTGAACATTAGGATTACCAGCGTCACGGACTCCAGCAACTTGCTTGGCGATATTCAAAAGGTCGCCTGGCTTTTCGCTTTCAACGGCTAGTTCCTGCGCAATATTTAAAAGCTCGGGATCACCAAGAAGTTCTGACGCTCGCTTCAATCCAGTCTGATTGAAAAGGCGTTCACCGTTCCAAGCCGACGACCAAGCGTTCGTCCAGGTTGAAGTGTTGCCATTCTGAATTGCAGACGAAACAAACGACGTTGCTCCACCTGCTGCCACACCCGCAAGTCCCGACAGACCAATACGACCAGCAGTAAGACCTGCTGCAACCAGCGCCGATGAAGCACCACCGGAGGGCACAAGCAACGCAAGACCGGCTGCTGTGGTGGCAGCTGCAGTAAGTCCTGCAAGGAACTGCGAGGCACCATCGAGTTGCTTTACCGTTCGGTAAACCTTAAACGGCATATCACCAACGTCAACGAGAGTATCCAAGAACGGAGAAAGAACCGGACTAACGGCTCGCCCAATACCTCCGGTCACTGCACTTACTGGCTTCAACGCAAAGTTCAAAGCACTTTCCCAGAAGCCATCTTCGTGTACATCGCGCTTCGGTGGTTCGTAACCCATCGAACGAAGACTCTGTTGCTGGGCTCGGGTCAGTGTTCCAAAGATCGAACGTTGCTGCGAAGCCGAGTAGTTGGGCAACCGCTGTGCTAGCGAGTCCGATACCTGCATGCCGTACAGCGCGCCAGCCTGTCCCATCAACTCAAGTGTGGGGATTGGGCTGTTTGCCATTGCCGCCACAGCCCCAGGATTTGAGGCCATGTACGGATTCATTTTAATAATGGTGCGGAAACGGTATGAAGTTAGGTTGTCATTAGCAACCGTTGCCAGAATGCCGTCAGCAAGGCGACGATCTTCCTCGCTGAAATCAACATCACCATTAGAAGTCATCGACATTAAATGTTCACCTTTGCGGCCAAACGCATGAAGACGGGGTCATTGGTTTGAAGCGACAGCCGTCGAAGCGTGTCGCCTAGTGTTGTTTGATTCTGCAACGCTTCTGGGCCACGACCTGGTCCTGTGCTTAGACCATCAGTAACGGGCAAAGCTGGATTATCGTCAGGCGCAGTAAGAATGCCGCCCATGCCCGAAAGAAAAGCCATTGCTTCTTCGGGTGCCATGCGTGGGCGCGGCTGGGGTGCGGCTTCAACTTGTGTGGCAGGCTGTTGCTGAACACTAGGAACTGTAGGAGCCGGAACCGCAGGAACTGGCATGGCTTGCTGTAGGGCTTCCTGCTCGCGAGCACGACCGTACTGTTGGCCAGTCATTGCCTGAACCGGCTGAGCTGGAGTTCCAGCTGCAGTCTTTCTACTGCGAGGCATTACGCCCCCTGTCCCATCGCTTGAAGAATCTGAGCCATCTGTGCGCGTCGATCAGGTGCCATTGTTGGACGAGCCTGACCAGGCGGAGCCTGCATGGCCATCATCTGTTCAGGCGGCGCAGCCATTCCAGGCATAGTTTCTGGAGCCGCAGCCATTCCCGGAGGCGGCTCGGGGGCTTGCGTGGCTTGGCGGGCGCGCATTTCCTCGTCTGCTTTAACCACAGCATCAAAAATGTCGAGTCCGTCTGCAACGTATTTCTTAATGAGTGCGGATGCCACCAACGGCAATTCTCCGGTAAGCAACTTTTGGAGAATGGACTGGCGAAGTGCCTCATCAAAGTCTTCATCGTGGACCAGCCTTTCTTCGGCTTCAGGGTCGTCGATGTACGGGTGCATTGCCCGGAATGTCTTTCCGGAAATAGCCTTAGCACCACGTAGGGAACCGAGGATCTGTGTCTGTTGAATGACGTCTGCCCCAGGCAAATTGTAGGACACGGTGTTGTCCGTTGTCTCAATGTGTTCTTTGGGTGTGAACTCAACAATTCCCTTGTCACCAGGCCAGCCTGAGTACATCGAGAACTTCTTGTCCGGCCAATACGCCTTGTAGGTCTCAAGAATCACCGCATTCAGATGGGGGAGCCACGCTTCCGAGATTTCATGAAGCTCTTGAATTCTCGGGTCAAGAGCCATACCGGTAAGAGCGTCGATACCACGACCAGTGCGCAGAGCACCATAAGTCTCTCCGCCAAACTGGGGCAGTAGTCCGGTGGAAGTTCTGAAGTTTCGCTCAAGCCGGTCAATGATCTGTGTTGTACGAACATCGGGCGTAGATCGAATTTGGCCGATGGACTCCACGTCTTGGAGCAGGTTGATATCTCCCTCTCGTCCATCTTTCCAGGTCCCTCCAATAATTCGTGGCATACCGCCCGAACGCCCAATGGCATACATGTCAGGCCAAATGGCCTTTTCCTGAGCCAAGATATCCAAAGCCATTAGTCGTGCCTGGAGATCAACATTGCCCAGCATGGAACCGATTCGACTGGCGATACGACCGAGGCTGACATTGTGTGGAACAACGGCGGGTGAAGCGCCAACGCGATTGGGGTAGGCCGGTGACAACTGCTGCCAAGGGGTAATCCAAGGCCGCTCATTGCTCATTCGGCGGTCATCCCAAACTGGACCAATAATGCCGAACACAGTCTGGTCGAGGTCGTACCATTCCACGCAGTCCCACAGCTCGCGCAGATCGTGGGAGTGAATGGGACCGCCATTTTCCTGACGGGACTGGGGATAGACCCGACGCAAATACTCAGCTGAGTGGCGGGTTACAAATGCTACGTACTCTGGCTGTCGGAGTTCTTCGTTGGCCTGGGGTTCGACGTAAGTGCCGAGCGGGTCTCGGACTTCGATCTTGGGAAGGCCCGTCTGAAAGTCGGGGAGGACAACAAGAGAGCAAGTGTGGTAGGCAGCCAACTGCCGGTAGTAACGGCGACGCGCAAGGTTCCACTTGGAATTGTGGTACGTCGCCGCGACGATCTTCCTGCGCTTTTCGGCATACTCTCGTGACCTCCTTCCTCGGTCTTTGTTCGGATCGATTGCTGGGAAAATGTTGACGGGGCGGACCGAAGCAGCGCGCATTGCCATGTTGTCCACAGCGTCAGCAATCAAGGCTGGGGTCAGGGGTGGTAGATTGGGTTCTTTGTCAATGTCAGGAAGCGGAAGCACCCAGTCGCCGTCATAACGATCAAGAATGTCTTTCATACGATTCAGCACGGGACCCTGCTGAATCTGCAAATCCTTGACAATGTTCACAATTTCGTTGAAGGACCTCAAATTTCCGCTCCTAACGGGATAACGAGACCTGCCCGTGTGCCGCGCCACGGGATTCCAGATCTCTGCCACATATTATCCCCAAGGTTTTCCACAGGCTGCTTCCACCTCTGTCGCCATAAAATCCACACAAACCATAGTGCCATGACCCTGTCCTGGCGCAGTTTGTTACCCCTGGCTCCTGGGCGCCAGGCTTTGAGCTGCTTAACCAGCTCCCCCATCTCAGAGCGAGTGTAATCGTCCCCAGCCCACGGAATCACGATTTCTTTCCGCAAGAAACTTTCACACATTGACGCTACGCCTACGGACTCGTCGTATTTGTTCCAGCCCGTAAGGTGTTCGCGCATGGCAAAGCCGTAGTGTTCTTGCATTTCCTGCAGGCGTTCGTCTCGCGCAAGACCAGCCTGGAAGTTCTTGGTTTCAATGACAACGTCGGTGACTCGGCCTGTCAAATTGCAGGACATGACCACCGAGTTCAGTGCTTGCATAATCTGTTCGTTCCGCCGAAAACCCACGTCTTCCCTGATCCGACGGATAATCAACTGCCCTTCTGGCGACACTTCGCAGGCAATAACGCAATTGTTTGAGCCGAGGGCGGGGTCAAGACCAATGTAAACAATTGAGTCCATGGGAATGTCGTGGGTCAGCGACATAAGTGGGTTCAGGCAACCATCGACCATTTCGTCCGTAAATGTGCGGTTAGCGTTCGAGGATCCCGGCGACTGCATGTAGTTGCGGTCCCACGCTTCTTGACCCACCTTGCGGCGCTGGCGATCGAGCATGTCAAGCGTGTACCGCTCTGGCCACAAAGGTTTTTCCTCACCAGTGTCATAGTCGGTCATAATGGCTTTGAACCGAATGACTTTAAGGATTCCGTCAAGAGCTTCGTCCTCGGCAAGGCGACTATAAATGTCGTCCTCATGAACTCGGGTGCCAGCGATAGTGGTAATGCCGTGTTCGCCTGGGCGAGTTAATGCGTCCTGGCGAAACCAATCCTCAATTTTGTTGGTCTGGCTAGCAGTTTTAACGGACTGAATGTCATCAATATGTAGGTGGTCGGTGCGGGTTGAAACGATAGAAGACCCAACACCTAGTGCCATCATGGTGTAGTCGCGCTCATCGTGAGTTGACTTCTTGTAAACATTAAAATAGTCAGCTCCCCAAGGCTGGGACACTTTGCCCTGGCCTAAACCAACCGGGGGTCGAAATGGCCCCCACCGCTCGACGTACCGAGGGAACGGACCACCTGGCTCCATACGGGCCTTGACGCGGCCAATGATCTTGCGGGCAATCATCTGGTTTTCCGATGCGACGGTCTGTCGTCGATCGGGATGCAAAGCCACCATCTCCGACACGTAGTTTTCGTACGTTGTCGTTTTGCCATGCTCGGGCGGCCACAGCGCCATCAAGATATTTCCAGGTGGGAGTTGCTCTAGTTCCTGGAGAAATACAAGCTGAAACCACGAATATTCCATGCCAAAAAACTCTTTGGCAAATGAGGCATGGGTACCGTTGTACTCACCGGCTTCTGAGGCTTCGCGGGCCCGAATGCGATCCACCTCAGCAGCAAACCGTTTATCTCGTTTGCGCCACTGACGATACGCTTCGTAGGTAACCCCCACAATTTTAAGGGCTTCCTGAAGGTCAACATTTGCCTGGATTAACTGGCAGAATTGCTGCTGCCTCGCTACCGCCCGTGAATGATTGGCGTTAGCGGCAAGAATTTTCTTGATCGGCTGGGGTTCACTCATCCGAAATTTCGGCTGTTTCGGTTTCATCCGAAACTACAGCCTGCTGAACAATTGCCTGCAGCATGGCAATCTGCTGTGCCTGCTGGGCAATGGTCTGCATCAGACTTTCAACAATCTTGTCGGGGTCGATGTTCTGGGTAGCCATGGTTCCTCCTAATCAAGCCCGAGTTCTTCACACCGAGCTGTGATGTTTTTATCATAAAATGCTGCGATTTCCGCAACATTGCGCTGGATCAGATCATTCTGCTGGCGTTGTGCAGTATGCCCTCCAATGTGCTGTTTGTACAACAGCTGGGGAATATGAACCATCCGGGTTTCTAAGAACGTGCGGACGCAAAGATCATAATCATCAGCAATAGTCCACTTAGGATTGTGACCATTCAAACCCCTGTATACATCAGCTCGCCATGCACGAACATGGTTAGGTGCGGAAACAATATGTCGAATAGTTGTTGAGTTGATTGGTGGTGCGGACATGACCCAACATCCATAGTCATCCGACCAATAATCGGAGCCATAACCAAACGCCCAACCCTGGGGATATCGGCCCGATAATCCATTGGGGAGGATCTCGCACCAGTCGGAATAAACAAACCCAATCTGTGGATTGTCAAACGCCGCCCAAACCTCAGCCAAACAATTTGGGGTCAACTCATCGTCATGGTCGAGCTCAACAATGATGTTTCCTTCAGAAACCATAGATGCCCGCCGTTTAAGTTGGCCAATTGAACCTGAGTGGACATGCGACTTGTGAATAGAAACTCGATACCGTTCATCAGCTGCGTAACCATACAACTGCCGCCAAACATCATATGAATTGGGCGTGTCGTCCCATACAACCCATTCCCAATCTGTGAAGGTTTGAGCTCTTAAGGATGCCCACGTTCGCGCTAAAATTTCAGGTGGCGTTTTATAAGTAGGTGTAATAATTGAAATCAAATTTGTCTCGTAGCAGGTTGTGAGCTTCGATGGCGATCCAGCAGCACAGCACCAGGCTGGTTAGCAGAATCAGGCCGACGAACTTCATTCTGTTGCGTGGATAACGCGATTGATTGCTCCACCTGCTGCAAATGTCAAGTCGGGTCGAGCGGCCGCAATCTGCTCAAAGTACGGTTCCATAGAAGGCGTTGCCATCCACCAAAATGTTTGTGTTGGCTGACTGACAAGTTGATAAAACTTGTTAAGGAAACCTAAAATAGTTTCTTGATTTCGGTGTTCCTTTTCCACCACGAACAAGATCGCTTTGTTCCAGCCATCTTCGATCAAATAGTCAGCCCAACCTGCTGTTTGTCCATCAATAGTTTTCATTACGACTCGCTGAACTAGCCGAGATGGATTGTTAGGAAAGTAAATGTGTGGGCAGGCAACCTGTTCGTAGGTGTAGTTACTCATTGGTTACTCCTGGCATTACAAGACCACTAATACTCATTTCCAGTTCGTTGACAAGTAGTTCATCAGGGGTAAATGGATTGCCCGTTATCGGGTTTATCCCATCGGGGCAAACCCAATCAAAGTTGTCATTGAGTGTAAACCATGGCGCAGGTTGTGGTGCGATGAATACGTCGGCTGTCGGATTGTAGGTGTATCCGATGCCTGCGTATTGTTTGCGGATTCGATGGTTATAGGAAGTTTGAATCCACCGACCACCTAGTTGTAAATCATCGCGCAAGAACTCTTCTCCACGATGTTCCTGTTCATCGGGAACGACAAGAACTTGAACGACAACATTATCGGCGTCTATTTGTGCGAAGTGTGCCATTATGCAAGATACCTAATAATTACGATTCCAGAACCGCCTGAGCCGCCGCTTCCCTGACCGCCACCACCGCGATTGGCTGTGCTTCCACCGCCTGAACCATTCGCTCCGCTGCCAGAACCGCCATCTGTTCCAGCACTTCCACCGCCGCCACCACCCCCAGCGTATGTTACTGACGACCCGCTGTATGAACTGGACGCACCGTTTCCTCCTGCTCCGCCAGGGCCACCTTGATATCGGGTATCGCTGCCACCACCAGCACCTCCACCGCTTTTACCGCCGCCGCCACCCGCGCCGCCACAGCCAGCACCAGCCTTAAAGACATATTGGCCGTAGCCGCCTGCGCCGCCGCCGTTACCTTCGCCACTAGTTCCCGCGCCGCCAGCCCCACCTTGGACAGGGTTTGGGGAACTTCCACCACCGCCACCGCCACTGCCACCAGAACTTCCCGCGTTGGTGCCACCCCCAGCGCCACCTCTTCCACCACCAGAAGTTGAAATTAAACTGCCAACAGAAGAACCACTACCGCTAGCATTTTGGCCGCCGCCGCCACCAATCGTAACAGTGTATGAAGTTGCCGAAACTGAAATCCCAGCAGTTTCTTTCATTCCACCGCCACCGCCGCCACCGCCACCACTTGTTACACCACTAGAAATCCCAGAAGAACCAGCGCCACCACCACCAGCAACACAGAGAATGTCTACCGTTGAATTGGGCGGAGCCGAAGAAATAGTAAATGTTCCCGACGATGTAAATGTGTGAATCTTGTATAGACCGCTAGTTGTTTCCGTACCGCCAGTAGCAATAATCTTTGTTGCTCCGCCACCAAAGCCATAGCCGCGAGCCGCCGCATTACCACGAGTACCAATAGTCGGCATACCGAAACCTTACTTGAACTGGGACTGGGAAGCGAACACTGTGTAAGTCGGCGTCGCAGCAGTCTTGACAATCACATAGGTGTAAATGTCAATCGCGCTAGCGTTACCGCCAGTCGGAGCCGTACCACCCTGCCACTTAGGTGTAATAGTCGAACCGTCCACCTGGAAAGTGCTGGGCCAGTAGGCGGTCGTACCGTTCGTATTCGCCCACACAACCGTAATCGAATCGCCCACCGCAAGCAGGCTTGACAAAGTAGTGGAACCATCGCCACGAACATTCACCGTATGGTTTGCTGAGGCGTTGCTCGTGTAATACCAAATCGAGGCGGTTAGCACATCAAAGTTGATTGTGCCGGTAGCTGCTGACGCAACAATGTTCCAATTTTCCTCGGTACGATCCAAGATCGCGCCGTTGATGTTCGGAGTTGTCAACGTCAAGCCAGACAATGTTGCAGACCATTGAACACCAGTTGTTTGTCCCGAAGCTGCAACAAGAACCGTGTCATTGGCTCCTACGGCTAAACGCGACAGTGTGTTGTCGGCGGTCCCAAGAAGCAAATCGCCCTTGGCATCGACAATTGTTGCAGGATCAGGGCCGGCTGCCCCCTGAGCTCCCTGCGGTCCTTGTGCTCCTTGAGTGCCAGTAGCACCTTGCGGTCCCTGTGCGCCGGTAGATCCCGTGTCGCCCTGGGGTCCCTGCGGCCCCTGTGAACCAGTCGCACCAGTTGCGCCTTGTGGACCAGTATCTCCTTGGGGGCCGGTTGCACCTTGCGCTCCCTGTGCACCTTGCGGTCCAATGTCTCCCTGGGGACCTTGTGGTCCAGTTGTTCCAGTAGAGCCAGTTGCGCCCTGTGCTCCCTGTGGGCCAACGTCGCCTTGCGGTCCCTGTGGCCCAACTGCGCCCTGGGGCCCAATATCACCCTGTGAACCTGTTGCCCCTTGAGAACCTTGTGGTCCAGCTACTCCTTGAGGACCAGTTGCGCCCTGTGCACCCTGTGGGCCTTGCGGTCCTGCAGTTGCTACAGCAACAATGATGTTGGTGTCGTTAGCAAAACCAGTTGCTCCATCGCCACCAGAACTTACATACGTAACCGGAATTTCGACGTATCCGGTTTGCATGGTCGGGGTACCGCTGACGTCAAACTTTTGATAGTCATTGGAATCAGTTGAATCCTGTATGACTATTGTTGTTTCGCTGGTAATTAACGCTAGAAAAATATCGAGGTCGTTGCCGTGACGATCGAGATGTGAAATGTTGAGTTGCGTTGCGTTCGTCTGGGTTGCCTGGTTGTAAATCAGATAACTAGAACCAGGATCTCCACTTGTCGTACCAGTCTTGATCTTGTAGTCATAAAAACTTGAGGACGAGCCAACCGCACCCTGCGCACCCTGCGATCCTTGGGCGCCAGTAGCGCCCTGTGAACCTTGCGGTCCCTGAGTTCCCTGCGGGCCAGTAGCGCCCTGGGGTCCAGTATCTCCTTGAGCACCCTGCGGACCCTGACTGCCAACCGCTCCCTGGGGACCTTGACTACCAGTACTACCCTGCGGTCCTGTTGCACCCTGGGCACCCTGACTTCCTTGAGCTCCGGTATCGCCCTGGGGACCCTGGGGACCTTGGACCCCCTGCGCGCCGGTTGCACCCTGGGGACCGGTAAGACCCTGGGGACCAGTGGCGCCTTGTGCCCCTTGAGCTCCCTGGGCTCCTACATCTCCCTGCGGCCCCTGTGGGCCTTGGGAGCCGGTTGCGCCAGTACTTCCTTGTGGACCCTGGGGGCCGGTAGACCCCTGAGGACCAACTGCCCCTTGTGCCCCCTGTGCTCCTTGAGCACCTTGTGTTCCCTGCGGTCCCTGGGATCCGGTAGCACCCTGGGCGCCCTGTGTGCCAGTAGAACCCATTGCACCCTGAGAACCCTGAGGGCCTTGCGCTCCTTGGGGACCGGTAGCCCCACGCGAACCGGTCTCGATGTACAGCGTCTGCAGCGTCGTCGGGTCAGTAACGGTAATTGTCTGCTCAGGCACGGCTTACGTCCCAGTCAACAATGACCTCGCCCTCAAACAAGGTCTGAACAAACCCATCACTATGGGTTTTCTGAACGTCATAAAAATACAAACCAGGTTCAAGGCCAGCGGTTTGAGTCGACGTCAAGCTGAACTTCCACTCTCCGGTGGCGGCATTCAAAATGGTAGTGGCAAACTGGGCGACGTATGTGGTGTCGTCGGGATCCGAACGCATCTGGACCAGGTAAGTTGCGCCAGTCAGGTTGGCCGGCGATCCGTCATCCTGGGTTTCGGTGACCTGATGGGTGTACGTGTCGCCACGACGAATCCTGAGTTTGCGCTTGGGGATCGCCATCGACACCTCCTACCTTGGACGCCAAAACTACTTCACAACCAAAACACTTTACCGCATTACCAATCAATGCACGAACACCCTTGTGCATAGCCTGTGGATTCTCATCGTGCAGCTGCTTCATACGTCGACGCACAAACGGCGAGGCGTATCTGTCCTGGAGATAAAGATAGATCAGGCCATCAAAAAAAATGTTCGTTGGCTCCACCACTTCGAGTGTAGTTGCGTGTAACTTCGCAGTCAGTTCTTTCCAACCCAAGGTCACCTGGCCCGAACACCGACCAGCGGGGTCCGCCCGACATAGCGGCATCACTCACGACGCAGGGAGTCAGGCGTCCGAAGCCCCGATCGAACCTAGCTGGGGACCCGAGCCACAAATGGCGGGGGCGGTCAAGTCAGAACCGGGCGCCCTCCTACCGAAAGAAGCCAGTTGTGGTGAGTCAACTTCCCTGGAAGCCATCTTCTACAAAAACTCAACCCGTTCCTGACCCAGCTGGGGGGAGAGGAAGTATGCCTCAAGTTCGGTCCCTAAAAAAAATTTTAGTGAAACGAACACCCTGGCGTCACTGTCACAGTCACGCTGAAATGGCCTGGACGATATATGTCAGTGGGTGGTACTGGCAAAGTCGGTTTTACGCTTCCTCAACATCCGGCTCACGGAGACCACCCCGACGCATGGACGCACTTCGTGCGCCTCAGCGTCTAGTTCGACCCCCTGAGGGGGCCGACCAACCCTAACGGTGTTACAAAACACCTGGTCACGGTAAGTGCCTGTGCCTCAGGGCTACCTCACCTGGTGCTTTGTGTTGGTCGTCTGTACCTTGCGTACCCACAACCAACCCAACCCAACCAACCCAACTGTACCCACCAAGTCAGAGCAATTGTGAGTTATCCACAACTAACGGAGGAACAAGATGGACTTCAAAGAACTGGAAATGAGCGAGCGTGTTCAGTCTGAATACGATTGGGAGCGTGGTTATCAAGCGGGTGTGAGCCACACGATGCGGGTCTTCAGGACAAAGATGGACAACCTGGCCAAAGCGTTGGAGGAACTGCGCAGCGTGTTCGATGCCAACACGCCCGACGCGCAGTAACCAGGTTCGACCCGTCGACGCTTGGTGAGCATGCCGAGAGCCACGAGGAAACACACCTCGTCACTCTCGCCACACTCCCCTTCACGTCTCTGGACGCCGGAAACCCACCGGCTTCTCACCTGGCTTAGACCCCCGCCTGGGGGTCGAATGGCCAAGGCCATGTAGCCCTGCTAACTCACGCTGATACAGCGCTGCGGGCCTCACCATTGTACCGGGCATGTCAAATCGGCCCCCTTCCCAACGAGTCGCAATGGAACTCGTCAGAGTCTCATTGTTCGCTCACTCCAACGGAGGCCGATTATGACAAGGCCCGGTGGCGGTGAGAGACCGCACCGCTGTGGTGAGGCAACAACAAAGGAGAAAGACAATGTCAGATGCAATGGATATGTTCCGCTCAATGCTCGCGGGCGACGCCACCGAGTATTCGTTCCTGCCGACTTTCGACCAGGATTTGGCTCGCAAGTCGCAGTCGATTATTCAGCGGGCTTTCAACGAGTTCGGCAATGCCGAAGAACTCGTCGCCCGCTCATGGCTACGCAAGGCGTTCTTCGACGCGCTCGACCGCTCCGGCGCTTGGGCTACGACGAACACTGGTGCACCGGCCTGGTCGGCTCAGCCCCAGTTGTTCTACCCGATGGAGCGGGTCGAGCGTGGTGCGCGACCCAACCCGGTGCTCATGACCGTCCCCAGTATGAAGACGACGAACGCCTTCGTAGCCATCATCTCGTTCCGAGATGTCAACTTCCAGGGCTACGGCGAACTGGCTACCGCGTCCTTCAACACAGTCAGCGAGGTCTTCGGGTCGGCGCAAGCCGCCGAGGACTTCGCTCGCGAACTTGCTGGGGCCATCAAGTACTCCATCTACACACTGCCCGCGTTGGTTGCGCGGAACGGTCAGCGAGGCGAAGTCACCACCGTCGGCTACACCGACGCACCCGACTTCTAGTCGGGTAGGCAGAGGGCCAGTCTTCGGACTGGCCCTACTGCCTTTGTTTCCGAGCGCAAGTTGGCGCTTTGTGAAACTGGGGGACGGCCCTAATGGTCGTCAGCACATATCTAGTTACAACCACATCAACAATGAAGGGAACCATCATGACTGATACAAACATGTCGGAGACTTTGCACATCGCAGAGTGGGTCGACACCACACTCAATGAAACTTTGACTGACACGTTGAGCCACCAAGCAACTCGTGCTCTGGCTGTGTACCGCACGGCAGACGGATTCGAGCGCGTGCTAGTCGACGCCGACCCCGATCCGTACAAGCTGTTGACTCGCCTGCCCAAGATGCCGGCCAACCGCACTCAGAATCCTGACGCAATCTGTTTGGTCATGACCGGCTGGATGACCAAGGTCGCTAATGCCAATGAGGACGGCGACTACGACGAGATTGACGAAGACGAGCAGGAGCGCATTCGCGTTCGCGTTTGTGCAGCAGTCAACAACGATGGAGTTTCAACTGTCGTTCGTCAGTTCGGCAACAACGGCAAGAGCGATTCGTTCTCTGACGGTGGCGAAGGTATCTTCCCTGATGCATTGAAGCATTGGTGGGCTGCAATCGCCGCAACGATTTAGTGCCACGACCTGAGCATGTCGTAAAAAGGCTCCGGATGCAGCCTTTCGTAATGTGGCTGTCGGGAGTGGTACGCGCCCCGCATAGCATGTTCGTGCCTGACATACGCACGACAAGTGGCGTATCAGTATGTCACCAACAACAAAGGGGAATCATGTCGTCACTCAACACATCCCAACTCAACGCGCTGCTCAAGATCATGAGCGAAACGCTCAGCGAGTTCTGCGCCAAGACAACCCGACTGCGCGAAGGTCGTGAGTCCACGCTCTTTGAAGACACGCAGATTCAAACCATCATCACGTTCATGTATCAGCGCATGGATGTAATCGCTGACGAGATCAGCACATTGCAAATGGCAACGGAGGATGCACGGTCATGAACCAAGACGTTCTAAAGAAATGGGTAGCTGAGTTGCGTTCTGGCAAATACAAGCAGGGCGAAGGCCACCTCGGAATGACCGATGAAGATAGGGAGGAACACTTCTGTTGCCTCGGTGTGCTGTGCGAGCTAGCTCTCGATGAAGGCGTCCCGAATCTCAACCGCGAGTTCAATGGCGATGCACTTCGTTATTTCTATAACGGTCGTGAAGACTTCTTGCCTAAACCCGTAATGGAATGGGCCGGCTTTGACAACAAAAACCCTGGGGTTCCCTACGTTCAGGGCGAAGATGACTCTGGCGATTTGTTCGACAAGCCATTGTCCGAGCTCAATGACGAAGGTCTTTCGTTCGCAGCAATCGCTGACATTATCGAACAAGAATGGATCGTGAAAGAATGATTCGAGACCTGTTTCGCTGGCTCGATAGCCTTACGCCACGTCAAGAGTTTGCGTTCACCCTGGTATTTCTCACATGCTGTATGACGCTGACTTTGTTGTTTAACGCAATAGGAAGGATCCTCTGGTGAACGACGTAATAACCGGTTCGGGCAGGATGCATCAAGCTCCGCCTGGCGAATGCGAGTACTGCGACAAGGAACGTGCTGCCAATTGCACATTTCATCCACACCACGAAGCATCTCAGTACTGCCAAAGTGGCAACCGTAATCATTGTTCTTGTGATAGGTGCTTCTGATGACGGCATTCAACTGCAAACTCATACTCAAGATCACTGCCGATACAGCGGTCAACTTGCCTGGCGTACCACATGACGACGAGCGTTCAACTGGAGACCATCATGCTGCCTTACTAACAGCAGCCGACCTTCTCTACTGGCTGGACAAACAGCTCAGCACTGTTGGTATACGCATGGCATTCGGACACGCCGAAGATACTCACTTAGTAATGGAGGAAGCATGAACATCAATATCTACCCTGCCAAGAACGGCATTGGCTCTACCACATTGGGCCTTGCGATCACTCACTGGTTAAACAAGCATTACCGTGACCGTGATGGCAAGCCGTGCTTGTGTCTGCCCGACGTGCTCGACGCACAAGATGCGTTCGCAACACTCGGCCGGAACTGGCACGAACCTACCGACCAACTATGGGGGACGCTCGACGCTAACGATTTCTTCCTTGCCTGGGGCCACCCACATAACTCATCGCCTACGCATTCGACGAATCGCGTCACTGTTCACACAGCTAGTGTCACAGCAGTATTGACGCCGAAGATCCTCGACGATCAAGCCATCAACATCCTTGTGACGACGAATAATTACGTCACACTGCGACGAGCAATGGTTCCGAACGTCATCTTCACCACCTGCTATAACTTGCAACAGCCCACTGGCGTGTTGTCTGAACGAGACGTTTCTAACGTACTCAGTCCATTGCTGTGGAATCGTGAGGTGCATCACAGTACCAATTACGAAGACATTCGTCGTGCCATCGACGCTGGATTGTTCACGTCATCTGTTGACCGTGGACACTTCAGCAACATTCTTCAGTTCCTCATGCCACTTCTTCTGAAGCCGGCGTTCTTTGCAAAGGAGTTCACACCGTGACAGACCTACAAATCACAGACGTAACTGCAACTCGTGAGTATCAACAACTCAAAGAGGATTTCGTGCGCATAGAAGCGGCACGTAGTCATTGGGAAAATGTGGCTCGCAATTACGAGAAAGCTCACATTGACGACATTCACAAAATTGGCACAGCGTTGATCGAAGAAGCTACAAATCGTGACTGGTGCGATGTGTACGACGACTTCGTTGACAACCTCAACAATCAGTTGAATCGCCCACTTGCAGTTCGCCAGCACACTTACAGTATCGAAGTCGAATACACCGTAAAAATCCATCGTGAAATCGATGCTGCCACGTATGACGATGCTGTTGAATCCCTTCGCCAAGACGTTGAACGTGATCTCGACGATATCGATGACGTCGAGTACGACTTCGTCAAGGACTTTGACTTCACATGATATATACCGATATCGCCAAGACACTTGCCAACGCACGTAGCCACGCATCGAGCATCACACAACTTGTGATGATCGACCGCGTCACATACTTACTTGCGCAAACGCTTGGCGATTATCACAAATTCAACGCAGACGCATTTCTAACCAAAGCAAAGTATGGGTATGACGTACCCATCGACCGGACCCTGGAGGTCTAATGAGTAACAACATCACCGTAATTGGCAACCTGACTGGCGAGCCCGAGCTCCGCTACACACAGAGTGGCACAGCCATGCTGACTGGATCAATTGCAGATAACCGCCGCTATCAAGTCAATGGTGAGTGGCAGGAAGAAACGTCGTATGTCAACTTCGTTGCGTGGCGAGAACTTGCAGAGAACGCAGCTGCCACCCTCAACAAGGGCATGCGTGTGGTAGTCACCGGTCGTTTGCAGCAGCGATCTTATGAAGACAAAGATGGCAACAAGCGGAACGCTTACGACATTGTCGTTGACGACATTGCGCCGTCGCTTCGCTTTGCTACTGCTGCTGTCACCAAGACCGCCAAGGGTAACGACACGTCGTCGCCCCGCCCTGCGCCCGCACCGGAAGCACCCGCATATGAAGAAGCACCATTCTGATACCTTCGCATGGGATGACCTAGTCAAGGCCGTGCAGGTTCCCATTAAAGACCCAGACCAATTCTCAACACCAAACCGTTTCGACTACGCACGGTACTTTGGTGTCAGCATCACAACCATTGACCGGTGGAAGCAGAAGGGCATTCCCTGGTTTTCCGCAGACCAGTTGGCTATCAAACGAGTCGGAATACATCCATCTTTGATCTGGCCGCATTGGTTCCCTGCATGACCAGAAAGACCCATGAAAGCAGAAGACTTCATCAACCTCGTCAGTTCAAACGAAAGTAATTCGCTGACAATCCTCGACGCCCGTATTGTGTATGTCCCCCACCATGAATGCCCGCTTCATATCGTGGCTATCGTCAAGCATTCCGAGAGTGGCTTCACATATCCACAGGTGCTGCGCATCGACACGTTGCAAGCTGAGGATCTAGCCAATGACCTTCTCATCCAAGCAAGGCTGGCAAGTCCACCGCCTCCCTCTTTCTAACCACATGACCAAGTGCAGCCGATGCCATCTACAGCGCGTCGAGGCCGGAATCATCGAGGTTCACAGCGTTAACGGCGATGGACACTGGCATTTATGCCAGCAATGTCTCGTGGAATTCATACTGTTTACAGCCAATCAAGGAACCATCATGCCCTCTGTCATTGACCCTGACTTCGAGTACGCTGCGCAATTACTTGCAGACGACATAGATATTGCCGAGCACCATGCCACATGCAGGTGCTACGACTGTGTCGTCGATCCCGACCAGCATCGCAAGTTCGAACTCGAAAATCACAGGGAGTTTCAGGCTGAACGCCGATCTGCGTAACACCCTGTTGATAGTCTAAATCTACATATTGGCAAGGCGAATGGACCCGCCGTGAGTCAGGAGCAATACATGTCAGTCAAGAAAGATCTATCTGATCTTCCGCAAGCCGAGCGCGCAGCCGGCCACCCACCCGTCAGCAACCCCGACTTTGTATCTGCCATTGCTGAGTCGTGGTTCAATCAGTACCTAGCCAATAACGAACACCAGCGAGCCAAAGCCAACGAGGCTCTGCCATACCGCGCATCGTTCAGTGCGTTCCGTTGTGATCGTCAGCTTCACTACGCCATGCGTGGCGACGTCCGTCCCGTGCCTAACATCGCCGACGCATACCGCATGTCGCTCGGTACGCTCGTTCACTCTGGCTTGGAAAACGCAATCAAGGATGCGTTTCCCAACGCCGAGTTCGAAGTCCAAGTAGATCTACGCACCATCGGTGTTAACGGTTCTGCACACGCAGACATTGTGACGTATCTAGAACAGAGCAAGACCCAAGTCGATGCCGTCGTCGAAGTCAAGACAGTCAATGGCTTTGGCTTTAAATCCATGGCTTCGGACTTCAAGGGCCCAGCATCTGGCCCTCGCTCTGGCCATGTTCTACAGGCTGCACTATCTGCAATGGCGCTCGACGCTGATCGCGTGGTCATCGCATACCTGTCGATGGAGAACCTGTCACCCAGCATGAAGCGGTACGTAGCCTCAGACATTGGACGCTTTGCTGCCGAGTGGCACTACACACGCGATGAGTACCGAGCAATTGCCATGCGTGAGATCGCTCGCATCCAGCGTGTTGAGCAGTGGCTTGGTATCCCTGATCTTATTGCACCCACCAGTATTCACGATGATGAGGTTGCCCAAGGCGCATTCATCCAAGATCCAAGCCGTGGTATGTGGGTCAAGACAGACACTGCTGGTGCCATCGTTGACACCGGAAAGATTTGGTTCTGTGATTACTGCGACTGGCGTGACCAGTGCATCACCGACTCTGGTCGGTATGCAACTGGTACGCCCAGCCCAATCTAAGCAGGGAAAGGGTGTTCTCCCCCTATGTCTAGTAGCTGAACGCCGAGCGAAGTGCCCTGCTCACTAGGCGTGACAGTCGGAGAGACGACACCAACAAAGGAGCCACATGAGTACCCGCACGACCAAACCGTTCACGCTAGTTGTGTCGTTCCCCACAATGGAGGACGTAGTCAACTTTGCAACCTGGCTTGTACCCACAGGCGTGTCGATCTATTACGCCGACGCACTTGACCCCGAGTACGCAGGCCATGCTCCCACCAACAGCCTTGTCCTTCGTCGAGATGGACACAAGCCCGACGACATGCGCGTCGCCTAACAAGGAACCATATGACCATTGAATATCTCTACCTCGAAAAGCTGCGGCTTTCCGAGGACAACATCCGCAAGACTTACAACGACGAAGACATTGCAGAACTTGCTCAGTCGATCGAAAGCGTCGGCCTTCTTCAACCTCTCGTCGTTGAGCACGACCCGCTCGATGACACATACGAAATAGTCGCCGGCCACCGTAGGTTCTTGGCCTTGCAGAAACTGGGCACATTTACCACAGCGCCGTGCAGCATTGTCAAGTTGAACTCACAGGTTGAAGCCTTGACAACCATGCTTGTCGAGAACCTTCAGCGCGTTGACATTACGCCCCTTGAAGAAGCTGCTGCGTACGAAGTATTGCGCAGTTCTGGAATCAAGCAGGCTCAAATTGCCAAGCAGGTTGGCAAGTCGCAGGCCCATGTTTCCAAGCGACTGTCTTTGCTCAAGTTGCCAGAGTGGGCACGCGAGAATCTTGCTAGCGGAAAGCTCAGTCTTGATCTTGCGCACCGTCTAACTGCACTTGACCCTATCCACGTGGCTGTTCTCAAAGACAAGGCTGAGAAGCTTTCTTCCTACGATGTTGATAACGCCGAACGTAACCAGAAGTGGGCAAAAGAGAATGCGGCTATCGAAACGTTTCTCAAGGATCGCACCGACGTTGTGACCTCATGGCCCAAGAACGCAACGCATGTTCAGACGCTTAGTGCAGCCAACCTCGATGAGGCAATGCTGACCGACACAATGGTTCTGTGCCGTCAAGGCAGAGTCGTGCATGTTTACGATACTGCTGTTACCGATAACGACGACGATGGCTTTGACGACGACGAGGACGACGAGCCCGGTAACAATTGGTGGGAGCAGTACCAAGCGGCATCAGCCAAGTACCAAGAGGACCGCGAAGCCTGGATCACTAGCACCCTTAAGAACCCCACACCGCTTGCGCAAATGGCTGCGCTTGCCATGCGCTATCAGTTGCTTGACTGTTGGTACGAAGAAGTTGTCGAAGCAGCTGGCCTTGACGATGACGAGGTCACTGACGAGCGACTGGTCACATACCTGAAGGAAGGCAATAACACACTGCGGTTGTGGACTAAATACCACTTGGAGGGGCCCGAGCTCGATGAGCAGCTTATGGCAGCCGGCATCGTTCGACCCGACCGCATGTCATTCATGAACGCAGACCGCATTGACCCCATCGAGGAAGACATGCACGATGATCTTGGGTACGACATGGACGAAGCCGTCTGATCAGCAAATAGAAGGGCACTATGCAACTAGAACTTCCTATTGGTGGACCTGCACCTAACGCACGGTCCACTGATCCAATCTCCAGTCACCTTGCCAACGACAATATCCGCAAAAACAAGACACTTGTTTCGTATGTGATCGAAGCCGTGCATGTTCTTAGTCGTAGCCAACATGGCGTCACCGACGATGACATTCTCGAATATGTCGAACAAGCGACACAACGGCGTCAGCAACGCAACAACCTAGCTCGCACTCGCGGCCTTCTCGAACGTGACGGATGGTTCGCTCGGTTGCCCGACAAGCCCAGAGTCACCGTAGTTCCACTATCAAAGGAGTCATAATGCCCACTGCAACTGGATATTTCCATACCCCAACAGATGGAAGTCAGATCCGAATCCGAACCAACACGGCCCTTGTGGGTTGCGAATCACTTGGCTTTCTGCTCGGGGACAACGACGTTGTGCTTTTCCTAGACAACAACGTTGCCCTGGAGTTTTATACCAAGCTGCTCGGTATCTGCGCCAAGCGCATCCACGAACTCACAGAAGAAATGGACTCCAACCTTGTCGACCTTTCATGACAAAGGCGAACAACTCAATACCCCTGTCCGCTGCGACTCGTGCTTGACTGAGTTCGACGCCTTACTTGACGTCGACTGGTACAAATACGAGCGCGGCATGCCAACATCCACCATTGTCGAGTGCCCCGAGTGCCCGGCCAAGTTTGAATATACGGTGCGCAGTGCCTAACAAGTACCTCTATATCAACGAAATCGGCGACGCCGTTATCGTCACCCAGCAACCCAACGAAGATTCATTGACCTGCCTACAAACACTGGTCAATGGATTGATCGAGCTCGTCCGTCCGAACAAGTTGAACTGCGATGTTTGGTGCAATGAAGAAGCGTTGTTCCAACCTAACTTCGGGATCAATCTCGTAGCCTCATTCATGACGGGACGACAACTTGTTGGCCCTATCGTGCTCACATCATCTAATGCCAACGGCGACACGATCTCATTTCCGCAACACCTGCTGAATAAACTAAGGAACGAGGGCTTGATGATTGATACCGGCGACTACTCCAGCGCCGACATTGTCAAGCTATATCCGTCCACCTACCCGCAGGGAAACCATGAGACCAATTCAACCATTAGCTGATCTAGATAGTCGTGCACCTGAAGCCGGCCGCATTCGTCTAGGTATCAAGACAGGCAAAGCAATGCGCAGTCTTGACACATTCAGATTTACGTCCCCATTCAAAGACTGCATCACTGCCCTGGCTGACTTGTATGGCGGCGAAGCCAAACCCTGGACTGATCCAAAAGCGAGCCCGTCAAATCAATGGGAGGTCATCACGAATGCTTCCGAGATCGAAGTGTTTCTACCACCGAACCCCGTTTCGACATGGTATGAGATGTACTCGGGTGCTGGACTGCTTCGACGGTGCGACGGCTTGACATGTCAGGTGCCACAACAGACTGGGCCCCAGCAATGGGAGCCAGTAGAAACTCCATGTATCTGCACGGCTAAAGGCAACATGGAGTGTTCCCCCCATACCCGTCTCAAGGTGCTGCTTCCCAACGTGCCCTTCCGAGGGATCTGGCGCCTTGAGACGAAGGGGTGGAACGCACTCAAAGAATTGCCCGGGATGGCCGATCTAATCCGTCAGCTCAATGAATCCGGGTCAATGGTACGAGTCGCACTTGGCATCGAAAAGCGGACGCAGATGCGGCCCAGTGGTAAGCGCAACTTCGTTACTCCCACGTTGACCATGCTCGACACGCCACTAGAAATCATGACTGGGAAAGCAAGTATCACCGCACTAGCTCCCACATCGACGCCTACGGCAGCCCTTCCAGCTGCGCCCAAAGACGAGGTGATCGAAGCAGAGATCGTTGACGACGACCCACGTGAAGTCGCAGCACGAGACCGTGTCTTCGACTGCGCAGAGTTCTTCGAGGTCGATGGCTTCCAACTGTGGGCAGGCATTGTCAGGCAGATCGGCGCCCGTGAAGGCCAGATCAATGACGCACAATACGAGCGTATTGACGCCGCCGTGCGACGCATGAAAGCTGGCGAACTTGAGCCAGTTGGCTTCAACATCGATCAGACTCCTATCTGGGCTAAGAAATGAACACACCTTCTTGGTTGCATAAAGCACACTGCCGAGGCATGGACCCGAACTACTTCTTCCCTGATGTGGGTGTATCGATCCACCATACGGAAGCAATCCGCAAGTTGTGTAAGAAATGCCCAGTAAATGCAGAATGCCTGGAGCTCGGGTTAGAGTCGCAGAATGATGAATTCGGATTCTTCGGTGGAAAGTCTCCCAGAGAACGTCAAGCAATCAATACTCAGCGGAAGCGTGACGCACGTGTTGCGCTTCGCCAAGCCAGCCGAGTATCTCACTATGAACCAACGCAAACACTGGGCATGGGTGAGCAAACAGAAACGAGCATGGAGGGATGCGGCATCGTGGGCGGCCCAAGAATGGCGTCCTGTGCCGTCTGCACGAACGGTCTCACCTCCTGCGCTCGTCCGGTTCGGCTTCCCAGTGAGCACCAATCGACGACGTGACCCACACAACTTCTACCCCACTATCAAACCAATCATCGATGGCTTTACCGATGCAGGTTTGTGGCCAGACGATACGCCGGAATTTGTTATGACTGTCGAACCCTGGTTCGATCACACAACACCGCTGGTCACGGTGGTTATTCAAGAGAGATGGTTGCAGTGAGCATCATTGAGGAACAGCACAAATCCACGAGCACGATCAAGGAGTGGACGCAATGGCACACGAATCTTCGGACTCTACTGAATCTAATCAGAAACGCGGTCGAGGACGACCACGCAAAACGCCAGTCGGCTCGCAGGAGTGGCAATGCGTAGCCTGCGACACTAGAATCATTACGCATGTGCCCTTAACGGAGGCACCCAGATGCACCCGCCATACCGGTGGGCCGCGAGCTATGAAGCTCGTACGCACGGTGACCGAATGAAAGGACAGTTATGCGCTACCTCATCGGCCTTCTATTACTTGTTGGCTGTTCAACCGAGGCTCTCGGCCAAGCTACCCAACCAACGCATTTATCAGCCAAGACCAGAAAAGAACAGGGAGTAGCAGCAGAAGAATCAATGCCACCACAAAGTGGACCCGTTCCGATAAAGGAACTTGGGATCGATAAGGTGGCAGAAGCCAATCATCTTCGTCGTCTGTATCCCTGTGACGAATGGCTTGATGCCAGCGTTGCAGCAGGTTGGCCAGTCGAACTCTGGCCCCAACAGTCTTTCGTGATGTGGCGCGAGTCAAGGTGTCGTCCGTTCGTGCGTTCCCAGACAAGCGATAGCGGTCTGATGCAGGTCAATGATTTTTGGTGCAAGCCATCGGCCTACACAGATCGAGGCTGGCTGCAAGATCAAGGCATCGTACAAACGTGCGCCGACCTCATGGACCCGCTGACAAACCTGATTGCCAGCCGAGCTATTTTCAACTATTCGCATGAGCGAAATCAGAATGGCTGGAATCCTTGGCGGATGGCCGCTGACTTTGACCCGCCAGTTGTAAACGATTGATCACGCGGAACAACTCGTCTTGCTCGACGTGCCCAGCTGGGATCACGCGCTTGAGAAAATGAACGGCCATAAAAAGGGTGGTTCGATCGACTGTCATAGGACTCGTCACGCTAGCCGAACACATGGACACGAGCGCCCTGGTCTTATGACAATTTGATTTCTTTGGACCTGGTCTTACTGGGCTTGCGCGGCTTGTCTAAAATTGTCCGCTTGGTTTCGTACTGCCGGAAACGGACCACGCAATTCTTGAGGACTGCCGTGCCGGCGCTGTACTTGCCCGAGTCCAGCTCATAAGTGCAGGCCACGTAGTAATACATGTCGTCCTCGTCAACCAGGTAGCCAACCGCCGACAAAACACATGGCTCGTGGCTATGACCTGGCTCGTACCAGTCATCGCCAATGCTGTAATGGTCCTCCCAAAACACCTCCACCAACGGAGGGAGTGCTGGGAACTTCTCTACCACTGTTCTTTCTTTCGGTCCTGGCAAAACACTGGAGCTTGAAACGTGATGTTGTGCTCCGGCGTTACGACTGCGAGAGCTTGCTGGGGCACCTCGAAACCGAAGTTGTTTATCCATGCGTATTCGTCCAGTCCTTTCGTGGAGCCATTGACAATCATGCCCGGCGTAGAGATGTATTGATGCCAGTGGCCGATCCACATAGTCTGGAACGGCGTACCAACTTCCATCGCACGCTGGGCTTTTCTAGCTTTCATGCGCATGATGGGTGGCCAGATGCCACCAATACCACCGCCGCCTGATACTTGGTCACCGTGTGTCAGCAAGTGACCGTGCTCGTAGATCTTTACCAGCGTGTCGGCGTTTTCACTAATCTGGAATGTCAATCGTTTGTCGGACGCAAAGTGTCGCTCGACCATCTTCCCAAGCAGCCAGTCGAAGTTCGTCTTTGCACGAAGTTTCATTCGTGGTTTACGAGACATACGGCCGTGGTTACCCGGCACACAGGGCACATGGACCTTGCCGAACTCGTCAGCAAAGACCGTTAACGACGCAGCAATCTGCTCAGACCAATGAAGAAGCGAGCCAAGAATCGTATCTTCATTGGTCTGTGCAAGTTCCTCATGGATATCCCCGGAGAAAATGTCGCCCCCCAGCATCACTACCGCACCATCAAATGACACCCCTGTTAGGTAGTGCCGAGCCATCTTGACGGCGTTCTCAGTCCATGCCTTGAGCCGAAGCTCTGCGATTCGACGATTATAGGCGTTTAGACCGCCGACCTCGGTCGGATCGACTACCTCATCGAAATGGGTATCCGAGAGCAGCAGAGCGAGCGTGGCGTGCTTTTTTCGACTGGACGGTTTGACCGTGAGCCACTTGGGCGGGTCCAGCTGCGCCCCGGCGGCTTGATCCACCAGATCGAGGGCTTTCTCCAGCTCAGCGATTCGGTCCAATAACACGCTGTTCTGCTGGTCGGCAGCCTGACGTTGGCGTTTAGTCTGGGCTAACCGTGCCCGAAGATCACTTTCCGACAGATTGTCGTTGGCTTCGTTGATCTCATCCATGAGTGCCACAAGCGCACTCTCCCCTGCGATGACGAGCCACTGTTGTCTGAGCTACATCGTGTCCTCGACTCCGTAGCACCATGAAGATTGCCTTGTTGGAATACTTAGATTCCCGAAAGGCGGTCTCCAGATCGGCGGCATCAACCTCTGGCATTTCGGTCATGATCCGCGCAATTGTGCACAGCGGTCCCTTGCGATGGGACGCCGAAGCAACTTCTATTTCCTCAAGAAGTCCCAACTTCTTGGCTGACATGTTCCCCCCGTAGTTCTACCCGTCGTGGTTTTGGATGTGGTCATACAACCTATCATCCAACTTATCCACCTTTCCCTCAATTCGCGAGAGGGTTCGGGCATTCTCCCCATGCTGGGAATCATTCTTGCGATCCAAGCGCATAATCAGCGCAACAATTGGTCCGCCACCACCCACAATAGCCACAAGAACAGGAACCCAGTTAGCCACTTCATGAACCCCCACCAGCTTTAGCAGTATTCAGATACTGCTTGGACTCCCGGACAGCAAGTTCAACGACAGCCGAGACACCAGCTGTGATCGCCGCTTTCCATACAGGCCAGCCGCCCAACAATGAGGTGGCTGGGAGAATGGCACCAGCGTTATAAACAAAGGTGGCTACCGTCTTAAGGGCTAGTGCTTTCATGTCACGCTTTCAATTCGGGGAATGCCTCGACGGCTTCCGTTACTGCCATTGGAACTTTGTCCCCACAGACATACCTGATATGCCACGACTCAGCATTTGGACCACTTTCCACTTCCCAGGAAAATCCATACTTGAGTACGGGGGAGAGCAAAGGGTTGTCGCCCATCATCCAATCAAGCCGTGCACCACTTGCATTGGCAATATCAATAGCCAAACCCCAGCCGTGGTTGCTTGTTCCAGGGCTCGCCGAGGGAGCCTTGCCTGGCTTGAGGTAGTACGTTTTCCCAGCAAATTTGCGGGTCACTTCTGGCTTACGACCAGTCGGCAAACCCGCATATCGGTCCACAAATGTTTTTTTCTGCTGCTCATATGAGCGATATGTGTCGGCCACACTTGTCGCCTGAAGGTCAATACCACTGAAATACGCTTCCATCTGAAGACAGTTGAAAGCAGTTGCCGCTAGGTGGTGGAGCTTGCCTTTGGTGCCACGAAGGCCGCGCAACAAATGCGGCGGAATCTTTCCGTTGTCAACGCCGGCAAGATCACTAGGCATGATCAATTTGAGGACGGGGTATTTGATCGTCATATCAGGCAAACTTAGTCTGCGAAGCAAGCACCGTGTAAGTGGGGGTGGCGGCAGTCTTCACAATGACGTACGTATACACGTCCAGACTACTGGCGTTGCCACCGGTGGGGGCTGTTCCGCCCTGCCACTTGGGCGTTACTGTCGTGCCGTCGATTTGCAGAGTAGATGGCCAATATGCAGTAGCTCCGTTAGTGTTGGCCCACACAATTGTGATGCTGTCTCCAACTGCAAGCAAACTCGACAGTGTGGTCGAACCATCACCACGTACGTTGATCGTGTGATCCGCTGACGCATCTGAGGTGTAATACCAAATGCTTGCCGTTTTTACGTCAAAGTTAATTGTGCCGGTAGCAGCAGAAGCAACCACGTTCCAATTTTCTTCGAGCTGATCTACGACCGCCGAAGCAAGTGAGCCCCCTGTAATTGTGGCTCCACTTACCGTGCCATTGGTAATGGTCGGTGTGCTAACCGTCGGTGTGTTAACCGTTGGCGACGTCAAGGTCAGGCCAGCAAGCGTGGCTGCCCACTTAATGCCGTTTGTCTGCGCGGAGTCAGCAACCAATACGGTGTCGTTAGCTCCGGCAGCAACCCTATTTGTCGTCGTACCCGAGTAACCAATCAAGTCACCTTTTGTGGTTTGCAAATTAGCCAACCGGTTTGCCTGATAGATCGTGTGGGCATCAAGGCAATGTTCGACAATTGCGCCCGATGCATGGGACTGGGCACTTGACCCGTCATAACCACGTTCAGTAATTGAAAATGTATTGGCCGCACGCGAACCGACGAGCATCTTTTCTTCGGTAGCCAAACCTCGGTCTACCACAATGACAAACGGCGTCGGGCCAGTGGGATAGCTCGAACCATCACCCACCGCAAATGAAAGCGCAGTCGTGTTAATAGAAGAAGTAATTGCTGTGGCTGCTGCACCACCCGCAAAATCTTTCCTGATGTATTCGTTAGCCATGAGTCCTCACAATGTCACAAGTCGAACTGTCAAAATACCCTCAAAGCCGTTATGCGTGTCTGCCCAATCATGTGGCTTATACTCATACGCTTCAATACGCACCCGTCGTGATTCGGTTCCTTCTACATAGGTAACGGGTCGTTTGCTTTGCCAAACCTCAACAAGGTTTTGAAGTTGTTCTGATGTGCTCATCGACATAAGTTGTCCCTGACCATCATTGACAACCGTCTTGCTGAACAACATAAGAGGAACCAGAAACTGTTCAACAGGCGGAACTACTGGGAAAGCCCTAAGCCGCCAATAGTGGAAGGTCGGAGTCGATGTGCCAGGTCCTTCGAGCATTACGTCAACGACAAAATAATTTCCTTGCTCGCCATCCAACTGAACGTCGACGTTGACCTGGCCAAGCAAACTGGCAGTAGCCGTATTAATTTCTTCACCAAGATCGTTCGTTACACTGACAGTAATTTTTTGGTTTGCCGCAAGCTGTGCGAAGTCAGCAAGTGCATCTGTTACCGACTTCTGTTCGACGGCTCCGTAGTAGATCTTTCCGGAGGAAAGTGTTCCACTTGTTACGTATCCGGTTGTTGACGATGCGTAGACCCCGTGTGTTGCAACACCAAATACTGTCCGGTTATTAAACCGAGCAACTGCTGTTACTGTTCCCGTTGCTTCAGCATAAACATCCGTTGCATAAGCAGGCTGCAGTTCCGCTGGTGTAATGGAAATATCAACCCGGCCACAACCTGTTTTGCCAGTGGCCATATTAGACCAGGTAAACCAAATGTACCGACCTTCAGCAAACGCCCCACGTACATAGCCAGGGTCGTCGATCAGGGGACCATAAGTAATTGATCCATCCTGGCCCACATTGGAAAGACGAATGCCTTTATTGGTGCAGATTAAAACTACACCAACATGGGACACAGCGTTAATGAGCAACTCGTTCTGACCAAATGGTGCGGCTTCTGCGCCAACCACCAAAGCACCAGCCGAAGAAATGCTAAATCCATACAGTTCGGATTTAATTCCCGCGTAACCGCCAGCGTAAATCTTGCTACCCACAGCAAAAGCAGTCGTCCATTTAAATGACGTCTGGAAATGTTCAAGGATCAGAGTTTCAGTGCCACTTGTGGACATGCTGTACAGGTGGTTGTCACGAGACTTTAATAGATAGTTGCCGACAAACCAAAGGCCATCAGCTTCCCCATTATGCAGTTGGGATGCGGCAGCGGAAGACGGATCGACAGTAAACAACTTTGTTGTTGTGCCAATGTAAACGTCAATACCGTCACTTGCGAGTGCCTGAGGTGTCCCGGCTAGACCAGTGATCTCTGTCCATGTGGACATGTCGCTGCTGCGATACACGCCAGCAGAATCCATAATGTAGATATGTGATTCGGTAGTGACGATCTGAATATTCGACCCGTTAACCGTGGTGTTTACAGTACCGGTACTGGGAAGTAAACGAAGTTGCCCTTCTGTCCATACATCAATTCCAATACTGGTATTGAAACGTCGTGCATCTCGATTGTCACCGAGATCCATAATGCTTTGACCCGCACCACCATGCCAGTTTCGGCGGTAACGCCACCAAGCTCCATCGGTATTAAAGAGACTGTCGTCGACCTGTCCTGTTGAAACAACAGCATCGCGGAGAGTAGCCACTGAGGTGCGAGCGTAGTTGCGTAGATCAACTGCATAGGACTGTCCGTCTAACCGTACCGTAAACGGGACAGCATCGTTTGCGCTTGTGCTTCCTTCATAAAAAATGAAGGGGTTTTTGCCAAGCAATACTGACAGCATCAGCTAAACCTTATGGGATACTGCCAACGAATGCGATCAATCTCTTCTTGCTTGCGGCGAATGTACAACGGGTAGATACGGGTTGCTTCTTCCGATGCAGCTTTCGGCGGCACTTCTTCTGCTCGACGCGGAAGATCTTGTGCGACACGTGCCGAGCGACCAGCTTCTGAATCTCCCAACAAACGCCACTTGATACCCATATCAAGAACATCAAGTTGGCTTGGAGTCATACCTACATCATCGACAAGGTCTGCTGTCCATGAAATAGAATCGAGATCAAGTGGTGCCGCCGCCAGCAGATAGACCTCACCTGCCCGCACAGGAGGAAACATTCTGAAAAGGCTTCCGGAAGTCGGGCCGCCACTCCACGAACCACGCACTCCACGCTGAAGCCTTCCGGCAAGACGAGGCCACGATGTGGAATCTTCGTCTGACCACTGGCGGCGAACATCAATCAGCCCGTAAATGTTGTGCCACGAGCTCGGCAAGTTGATCGTGTCTTGCGAGTCGGCAACACTTTCAGTCCGACCAACAGCTCGATACAACTCAGGGCCCCACGATGACAGTTCATCGATGAGAGCTTCGTAAATATCTAGACCAGAAAACCGAGGATTAATTGAGACTTCGTCATCCTCGTCGTGGCGCATGGCGGTTGAACCATTCCACCCACGAAGAACCTCACAGGTCTTGGCGACCCGATCGACGGTCATCACCCGCATCACTTCATTGGCAACCGAGAGAACAGCCCCGGTTACTACCGATGCAGGAACTGCGTATGTAAACGTAACTGTCGTTGCAGTGGTGCTGAGGTCTGCGGCCAGCGTGTTGATCTCGTATCTAAACGACGAGGCCAACTGACGCTTGACTCGTTCGA
>Ga0315904_10001075_pt1 | contig 43431 bp, 101 predicted proteins | sample LakEriMetagenome_6_FD_203529 | JGI IMG/M metagenome (GOLD analysis project Ga0315904, IMG submission 203529) | Freshwater fungal communities from buoy surface, Lake Erie, Ohio, United States - Buoy 12 MA120 | ecosystem: Environmental > Aquatic > Freshwater > Lake | place: USA: Lake Erie, Ohio... | reverse complement strand
ATAGATCATATCACACCATACAATATTCCAGAGCTTCAATCATTCACAATCTGGATCACCGAATAAATGTACTAAACAAGAATTGCAATAGGACAGTTATTACGAATCATCGGCCTTCTTGTGAAAAGGAACAATCTCGAAAGAACCAACAGGCATACGAGACAAAAAATGCTTACGCTTTAATGCTGAGTAAAAGACTTTCACAATACCCACCTCGTACTGAACACCACTAACAAAACACCGACGAACACACACCAATTTAAATGCTTTTCTGTTCATTTCAAACCATAATATTTATTAGGGGAAAATAACCCACCGGGGAAAGTGGGGAAAGCCCACGCGACAAGAAACCATGCCGGAATCATAGACACACATAATCTTAAATGAAAAAATAAAGAACCTGTAAGGTGCAAATCGTAAGAAGGATAAGTGTAAGAGATTTTTATCTTTTTATTTACCATATGAAAGATTGTAAAGGAAGATCGGAAAACTAATCTTAGGAAAAATCTGTTTCGAAAAACATTTTCCATTAATTATCTGATACTTTTTCTTTATGATTCTCATCCTTTTTTTCCTTCCGAAAAATCAGACTTTTTTAGGAATTTTTAACATTTTTTTACACAATTTTTCGAGACAATCTTAATGAGAAAAAAATGCAAATTTCTACCTAAATGAGCAGGAATTTTGTCAATATCCTTTGCTAGATTCAAAGGGTGAATTAGTGGTAAGATTGTGTGGTGGAAGTGGCAAGATTGTGGTGGAAATGTGGGACAAAATGGACGAATTGTGGGTGAGATTGTGGTTGAGAGTAGAGAGTGGAGAATTTCGAGCTGAATTCAGATTGTGTGGTGCTAATTTCAGATTGTGTGGTGCTAAATTCAGATTGTGTGGTGCTAATTTCAGATTGTGTGGTGGATTTGGTTTATCGCTCCGCTCACTTCGTTCGCTCCAACACAATCTGGCACTCCATCTGAAAAAATCTTAACATTCCCCTACACAATCTGGAGCCACCATTCACGCACGAAAAGTTTTCAGATTGTGTTTTTTCCAGATTTCACAATCTGGAGGTATAATGAAGATATGGATATTAAAGAAATCGTAGTAGATGGTCGAACCTTTGAGGTTTTGGATTTGCCTAATGATTCAGGTCGTCTGGAGTTTGTGAAACTCCCCACTGGTGTGATTTGCAACGCTGAATACAATGAGAGTGAGTATGATACTGTTCACATTACTTTGCCTGATGGTTCCAGTGACGAGTTTTGGGTGAGTAGCTTGGCACATTATGGTATTATTCCATTGTGTGAGATTGAGGTGGAGCCTTTTGAGTTTGTTGGTGAGGCAGTATGGTCGGAGGGATCTGCTGGTAGTGCGTATATTGAAGTGCCCGATAGATATCTTGGGAAGAAATTCCGTTGTGTTGAGGAGGTTAGCTAATGAGCTGGTGGGAAAAACACCTAGTCACAATCACAATCTTGATTTGTATTGTGTTAGTAGGTGTTTTTGCTGAAGGTGTAGGTGAAGGCCGGCGGAGGGAAGCTCTTTGCACTAATCCTCGTGCCTCTTTTCATTATTTGGGTAGGCCTGGAGTTAATCCTTACACGGTCTATGAATGCGATGAGGGTTTACGGGCTTATTATGATGATGGTCATAAGGTTTTGAGTGAATCGAGGGTTGAGTTAAAGTGAGTGGTGTAGATATTTTTGGTTTTGTTTTACTTTGTCTTATTGTTGTTTTCTTGTTGATTTTTGTGATTGGTTTTGCTAAGATCACTTTTGATTTATTTTTTAGATGAAGGTTTTCGAGCTGAATTCAGATTGTGTTTTTGTAAGGAACAGCTAGTCCTTTTTCGAGTAATTCGAGGTTAAGATTTTTATCATCCAGGAAAATTGTTACAAGCCATCTGCCGTATTTTTCCTGGGTTTTTTTTGTTTCAACGATTATCGTTTTTCCGATGGGTAATTGTTCATGTAGCCAATTGGCTGCATCTGTTTGTTTTCCTTCTGGGGCATTAATTCCTGTTAATCTTCCTCTGAGTTGGAATCTGATTTTAAATCCGAGGTCTAGATTTAAGTCCACGGTATCTCCGTCTACTACTTTGATTACTGTGGCTGAGTATTTGTACATCAGATTGTGTTTATGTTTTTTTCTTTTATATTCCTTTGTATGGAGTTTTTCGAGCTGAAAATTTCCATCTTTCACAATCTTGAGGTATAATGAAGATATGAAGGTAACAAGTGTTGGGGTTGATTATGAAATTCTTCCGTTGTTTCGCATGGCTGATCTCAGCCATGTGCGTTTGGCGAGTCGCATGATTTTGCCTGCGGAGTTTTTCGAGGGTGAGTTCGGGGAATTGGATTATGTGGTTTATGAGTATCCAGATGGGCAGGATGATAGTGTGAAGTGTGCTTACATGAACTATCTTCAGATTGTGCCTTTAAAGGAGATGAAATGAAGAAGAGCGGGATTATTTTACTCAGCGTTATTTTCGCTGTGGTTTTTCTTCTTGTTTTAGTTTTCAGCTATATTTCTGTTTTCGGAGGTAAGGTTGCGGTATCTCAGGTTCTGGGTGCGTTGGTGCTTGGATTTGCAGGTCTTATTGCTATGGTGGCTAAATAATGTTCTTACTTAATTTTGATCTTTTGTTAGAGAATGCCACTCCTGCACAGAATCGTGTACTATCTACTGAAGATTGTAGGGTTTCGGGGGCTCCTATGGTAGATAAGGGATATACTCGATCTGCCACTTTGCATGCAGACGGTAGTATTGTAGAGGTGAATTTGCTTGATGTATACACCCCAGAGAGTGTAATGCGGATAAATGCAATTCCGATTTTGCTTCCTGATAAGACAAATAAAGATCGTTTGTTGGATTTGCTTTTGTTGGGTAATGATCGTAGTCAGGGTGAGCTTTATGTTGAGCTTTGCACTCTAGTGAAGAAATTGTTTTTGGAGAAGGAATAATGGAAATTATTAAAATTGACGAGAAGGTTTATGAGGTTCTTGAGTATGGAAATCTGCTGGGAAATATTTCTCATGTAAGATCTTATTGGGATGTTCTTGCTGAAGTTATCCATTCAGGTAAAGATTCAGGAGACAATCTTTATGCAGTGGTAAGGTATCTTGATGATGGTGGGGTTGATATGTTCTGGGAAAAAGACTTGCATGATCAGGGTGCTTTACCCCTTAAGCTTCTTGATGAAGATTGTGTGAATGAAGAGCTCCTGAAAGCATTTAGTTGGAAGGAATATTGTCCGAAGGAAGATTGTGTGGAGGAAGATTGTGTGGAGGAAGAGGTTTTCACGGGGAAAGTTGTGAGTGTGCGAAGATGTGATGGTCATGATCTCGTAGAGTTCATGGTTCCTCCTGGGGTGGGTGAATATCTATACATCGTCGGGGAATTTGATGTTTCATTGGAGAAGGAATAATGGATTGGAATTACATTGAGGATATGTTGGTCACTGGTGACTATAAGGGAAAGAAGGTAAAGGGTGAGATTGTGTCTATGCTTAGGGAGAAAATCGAGCAATTACAATCTGAGAATTTGAAGTTGAATGAATGGCAAGAGAGAGTTTTGGATGAGGATGTATGCCGGAGATGGATCAGATGAAAAGGTATACAATTACTGTTCAAGTGCAGGTTTTTGCTGAATCTGAATGGGTGGCAAAAAATAAGGGATTAGAGAGGTTGTATGATATGCTCGATGAGGATTGTACACGAGGTAGGCCTTTTAATTTAGATGTAGATTGTGTGGAGGAATGATGGAAATTATTATAGGTTGGATTTTGATGGGTTTGATTTCTTGTTATGCAGAGAGGGATACAGTTAATACAAAGGGTGAACAATTTCTCATCATGATTTTTGCCCCGATTGTTTTCTTATCTGTGTTTTTTGACTTTGTTCGAAAATTGCTTATTTCTCCAGCAATTGGGAAGAAGAAATAATGGGGTGGAACGAGCCAAACACAATCTGGAGTTTTTCGAGGCTAGATTGTGTTTCCATCTTTCACAATCTGAAGGTATAATGAAGTAATGATTACAGTAAGACAAGTATTTGAAAAAGCATTCGGTAATTTAACTGAAGATGCAAAGTGTCACATCGGGGGGGCAGTTCCTTATGAAGGAGTTTGGCTGGGTGCATTTTGCGTAATGGGTGGTAAATTTTACCGTTATGTTGGGCCTTGTGTCAGGTATCCTGATGGAGGCTGGAGTGAGTCTATATTTGTGGAAGATTGTGCTGGCCCAGATATTTCAGATCGTGATGGGAATGCTTTTCGAGGATTTTTCGGGTCGGAATATGATAAAGCTCTAGATGAATTGCATGCGGATTTTATTATTAAGGAGTGGGATCTAGAATGGGACTAATTTGGCATCCTATTGAAGATGCAGAAAAGATGGGAGTGAAAGATGGTCGCTGGTTGATTCTCATCGGTGGAGATTCGTGGTTCGAACAACCATTTTATAAAGGGAGATTCGCGGGTCCAAACCCTTGTCATAGTTGGAAGCTTGAGAATGGAGCTCTCTGTCATCCCACTCATTTCTTTATTCTTCCAGAGAGGCCAGCTAAGTATATTTCCATCTCTCACAATCTGGAGGTATAATTAAGTAATGGAGAAAATCGAGCCACTAAAAGCAAGAACATACATTGCAGGAGATTACGCCTGCGTTAAGTTAGGAGATACCACATACTACTATGGTTATGAGTATGCTCAAGACACAGACCCAGAACGATATGAGGCTGAGGAAGATTGGAGTCCTTGGGGATTCTACGTTGAGATTGGTAATCAGATTGTGTATAAGGTTGAATGCGAAGCCCCGAATTTCGAGCCACATGAAGCTATTTCGTCTTACATGGCTGAGTTTTTCGAGTCCATTCGTCATCGAATTGGGCCAGAGGGGGAAGAATAAATTATGACAATTGACATTATGTTTGTACTCACCTGGGTAGTTATGGGGGTACTGCTTGGCTATTGTTTGCATTTGCAATCAAGACTCAACAGCCAAGCAGATTGGCTAATGAATCATTCAGCTTGGCTCAAGTCTCACAGTAATTGGCTTAAGGCGTTGACGGTTATCACAAAGCATGATCTCCCGGAGGAGATCAACGATCATCTGAATGAGTTTATTTTCCGCACTCCGGAAGAAACTATTCTAGCTTCTATGGAGCGATCAGATAATCAGTGGGTGAACGAATGATGCCCGATAAGCCCTACATCGAAGATGTTATGATGGCTTGGAGAGCGGATGGTTTCAGTTGGGAAGAGATTGATAAAATGAGGAAATCTGAGCCATATAAGACTTACCCAACTACTAGGTCTATGAAAAAAGATCTTGACACGCTACGACAGAAGATGATCGAAGCTGGATACATTAAGGAGAACGAATGAAAGTATACGAGATTGGTTACAGTGGTTATGAGGATTCGGGGCATTACATTCTTGCCGGAGATGTTGATATCAGCGAAGAAGAATTTCGAGATTCAGTTCGTGAAGCATTCCGCGAAATTTCTCTTAGGCATGTAGCTGAATTGTGCCCGAGCGAGGTAGAGTACGCCAGGCCGCCTTACTTCGGTGATTATATAAAGGATATTGCAAAGATTGTGGCCGACAAATATGGTCTGGCTATTATGGAAGATATGGCAAAGGTAACTGCTTATAGCTGGGAATACGAGTTCTCACAACAAGCAGGAGAAGCTTTGTTATCAAGGTTTCCCCGAATTGATTCACCATTCTTTAACCCAGAGTATAATGAGCTCTGTGAAGGAAAAACTCCTCAATTTTGGACTCTAATGCGTCCGAAAGATTAACCACACAATCTTGATTAATACCTCGTTCACTTTTTAAGAACGAGGTATAGTGTGAGTAGTGATAATATTAGAGAGGCCAAGCCTACGAAGGCACCAAATATAGTCCCAAATGTATTCCAGGCGGCCATTTTTGTAGTCCATCCTGTATTGACTATTACATGCTTTGCTTTTATTTCAACATCGTGGTCTTCCATTTAAAACCTCTGTAATTTTCGAGCAATTACTGAATCAGTCCAGAACTGTGCTGTTACGCCTTCTGGAAGCTCACCATCGAATGCAAGTCTACTAAGTGAGATTGTGTGTTTATCTGTTTTAGTAGGCGAGAAGTCTTCTGCTCTAAGACCGTTTCTATCTTGGTTATTAATCATATCGATTGCCATTTTGGTAACAAAAGATGAGTCATTAGGTGAGCTTCCGTTTGGGTGTATTTTCATATTAACCTTTCCATCTCATGTGACCATACAATGCATTAAACATTTGTGTATAGAATTCGATAATTTTTGTTTCTAGTTTCATGTAGTTCCTCCTTTAAATCTACACAATCTTTGTGCGTTTGTTTGGACACTACATTGAGCCTACTATATATATACTCAATCTTGAATCAGATTCCCTTTTCTAGATAAATTTTTGATTCTATTTTTTGAAAATATAATCAAAAATTCTGTACACAATCTGCATTCACCTTTTTCCGTATAATACATATATGCTCTAGATTGTGTTGATTTATTTTATAGGTCAATTGAACTACTTTTTAGGTCGGATTTAATTATGAAAAAAATAGTTTGGGGGTGGTGTTTTTATTGTGATCAGGCCACGGTGGATTTCGAGGCTGAGGGACATAGTTGTAATACATGTTGTGCTTATTGGGAACGCTCAGATTGTGTGAGTGATTTTATTGAAAATAATCCAGCACCTGATACTCCTTCGAAAGAAGATGTTGAGAAGGCCTTAAGATCATATGATCCCACCACATGGTCTGAGTGTGAGAAGCTTATATTGGATTGTTTTGGGAATGAATGGCATGATGACATGAAATACAATCTGTTGAAAGATTGGGCTGATGTTCTAGGGGTGCCTATGAGTTCATATGAGGATTGGTGTACTGAAAACAACTACACACCCAATCTGAGATCTAAAACTCATTTTAAGCGTGTAACCAGGGATGATAAAATTAAATTAGCAACTGGAAAAAAGAGATTATGATTTCAGAATTTGAGAAAAGATTAGAAGATGCTATCAATGAATGCATTGAATATGGTGATCCCGTGCCATCTCATGATCATATTTGTAGAGCTATTTCTTCCGCGAGGGAAATTTTCGAGGAAAATATCTCTGTGAGAATATATCCCAGCATAGGTGGAAGTGGGTTGATAAATTTAACAATTTTCACATCAGATTCAGACCGTTATTCAATTATTATTGCGTGAAAATAATCGCGGTAGATTTCCGAGCAAATGAAACTTAGCTCAGAGAGCGAGCATAATTAAGAAGGGCATCTAAGCTAATAATCATAATAATATTATTATGAAAACATGTGAACTTTGCTTTAAACTCTTCCCTGCTACAATTAAAATAGAAGGGAAGAGTCGGAATCTGACAAATCGAAGATATTGCTTAGAGTGTTCTCCCTTTGGGAGCCATAATACAAAAAGACTGTCTAATTATGAAAACCCGCCTGTTGATGCTAAGAAAGTCTGCATAAATTGTGGGAAAAAAAATGTTACAAATAGAGATGACTATAAATATTGCTCTAATTCATGTAGAGTAAGTCAAAAAAGAAAATATTATAAAAGATTAGGTGTTGAATATAAAGGTGGGTGTTGTGTCATTTGTGGTTACGATAGATGCGTTAGAGCATTGCATTTCCACCACTTGGATCCTTCTGAAAAAGATTTTTCTATAGCAGCAAAAGGATACACTCGTTCTTGGGAAAAAATGAAAAATGAATTAGATAAATGCGTTTTGCTTTGTTCTAACTGCCATTCTGAGGCCCACGAGAATATGATTGAACTTGATTTAACTATTCTTTCCAGTTTTCCTAACAAATGAAACTTTTCCATATTGTGTGTCGTAAATATATATAAGCTAGTCTGATTAAGATTCAAAACACAATCTGAGTTAGATTGCCATTTACATTTATCTCACGATCTGAAATTTGGTTTTTTCCATCTTTCACAATCTGGGGGTATAATGAAAACGTGTACAGATTCACAAAGAAATACAAAAAGAATGGGGTGACAGTGGGCGTAGGTGTCCAGCTGAGAAAAAACTTCGTTCTGGGTAAAGATTGTGTCTCATTGATTGGTTCCGAAGTATTCAAGGATATTCCAATGGAGTATTTGGAGAAATTCGAGCCAGCCAAGTACGCAAAGAAAAAAAGGTCAAAGAAGGTTCCTTCAGTTGAGAAGACTGTCGCTTCGAGGGTATCTGACAAAAAGGAATCTTTTAGACCATCTGTGTAGTGTTTTCCTGGGTTGAACACAAACACGATCTGGATTTTTTCCAGTTTTCACAAAACCCAAGTATATTGGAATGACTATGAATAAGACTAAAAACCGTGGCACTGCCACCAATCGCAATGTAGCTTCTGCTACCACTATCGTTCGAGACGCAAACGGTCGATTCGCATCTACATCCACTTCTCCTGCTAAGAAGAAGGCTGTTTCAACCACTGTCAAGAGTAAGGTTGCAACCGGCAAGGTTACCACTAACACACGATCTAGCTTTATCAAGAGCATGATTGTTAATGCTGACAATACTGTTAGCGTTGTCATGGTGCGAAACCCTAAGACTGTTTACACTTATCAGCCCACTTCGAAGGGACTTTCGAAGATTCAGACCACTCTGAAGAATAACCGAAGCCTCGGCGACGTGTATAATTCTCAGCTCAAGGGTCGAGAGATTTACCGAACGATGTATCGGTAATCAAGATTGTGTGGTGGTGATGAGGCTTTTGGGTTCGGGAGGCTTTCATCGCAAATACCGCCCACAATATCTGAGAATAGAGACATGGGAGAGCCATGTACAGGGGTTGACGATAAGCTCCCGTTGAACACTCAGATTATCATTCACTGTTTGTCAGTGCCAGGTATTAAACTTTAGCCTGGTTTAAGCTAAATAAAGTGGCGGTGTGTTTGTTGATGTTCCTGGCCTCAAGAAATTGAGGCCTTATGCATTAATTTCGCCCGCTTTTTCCATCTCTCACAATCTGAAGGTATAATGAAGAACATGAACGATTTGAACGATTTGAAAGAAATGACAAATGATGAATTGGAGCACTATCTTGCTTTAAGCACTATGGATTTAAATGCTGTCAATTTTCGAGTTACAGCAATCGAGCAATCAATCGCCCGAAGCGAAAATGATCTTGCGGCTATTCAGCAAATTATTAGCGATGATACTGCTGATCTTATTGAAGAACTTGGAGAGCTTGAGATTATCGAGGATAAAATCTTTGAAATCGAGCGAGAAATTCGCTACAGACAAGACAACCAAATCTACACACGATCTCACGAAGAGCTTGAGTCTCAAGGCCAGGCTGTACTAAACTTTTAAAACCATGAAACTAAAAATCGATCTAAAAGAAAGCTCCACTCCGCTTGAGTTTAATGATGTCAAAAACAGTTATACAAAAGGCCCGCTCTTTTGCATTTACACTAATGCCTCTGTAACTAAGATTCCAATCCAAAATATCTGGAGAATTGTGGAAGATTATGTTAGTGCTAATACAGCTGAAGTGAAGGAAGCCTGGGATAAAGTAACCGATAAACCTGACACTCTCATGAAACGATTTGGCTCTGGTGGTGATCTAGGCCAATATCCAGATCGAGACCTATATCCATGGGCCGAGAAAACAGACAAGCTTAATTCACTAATTGATTTTGTAAACTGGGAAGAAATCTCTGAAACTCCACTATCTGAAAATTTTATCAGAGAATTTCAAGATTATGTTGTGTGGGATTATGTTTCAGGCAACTCGCCACTATCTGAAAATTTTATCAGAGAATTTCAAGACAAAGTTGATTGGAATGTTGTTTCCATGGATCAGGTTTTGTCCGAATCTTTCATCAGAGAGTTTCAAGATCGTGTGGATTGGATTTGTATCTTCACTTACCAAGTGTTATCTGAAGAATTTAGAAAGTATCACGAGGACAGACTCTAATTTTTCCATCTTTCACAAAATCGAGGTATAATATAAACGTATGAATGATCAACAACCACTTTCGCTCGCACCGACCAGCCGATTGATTCGACTGGGTGACGGGGCTTTCATCACTGTAGTGATCAACGGAGAGTCTCTCACCGTTCGAGCACAAGATTCACAAGATTCTTTTGACAAGGCACTTGCGGCTTATAAGGCTCAAGATTGGGATGCTCTGTATACAGCAATGCGACCAGTTAAGGCTTATTGCTCTAAGGTTGACGGAGTAGTTGTAACAGAGAAGGGTGTCTTCTTGAATGATGAACCCGTTCACAACACAATCGCCACCCGAATCATGGAATTCGCAATGTCAGGATTGGATCACCAGCCTCTTTGTCGGTTCTTGGCGAAACTCACCCTTAATCCTTCAAGACGAGCAGTAAAGGAACTTTACACCTTCTTGGAACATCGGAACCTTCCGATCACGGACAATGGTAACTTCCTTGCTTATAAGGGATTGCGTGGTGACTATTACTCTGTGCATACTGGAACATCTAAGCTGATTCAGGGTAAAAGTGTAAACGGTAAAATCTTCAATGGCATTGGTGAGGTTATCGAAATGAAACGCAATGACGTAGATGATGATAAGGACAAGGGATGTTCTTATGGTCTTCACGCTGGGACTATGGAGTATGCTACTAGCTGGGCTCAAGGTAAGTGTGTCATTGTTGAGATTAATCCTTCTGATGTTGTCAGCATCCCGACAGATTGTAACTTCCAAAAGCTCCGAACCTGTAAGTATAAGGTTGTTGGAGAATTCGAGTCTGCTTTGAGTAATCCTTGCTACGAGTCTAAGTGGAATGATTACGATGGTAATGACTCAGATCGTGTGGATGTTTCTGGCGATGATTACGTCTTCTACACCGATGATTCAGCTTGGATTGAGAGAGTTGGCTTTGCTGACGGAAACCTCTATATTCACTTGACAAATGGCGATGTGATGGAGTTCCTTGATGTTCCATTCCAAGTGTTCCTTGACTTTGAGGACTGGGTTAATCAAAACAAGTCTGCTGGTCAGTTCTACAACCGATTCATCAGAGATCAATATTGATCTCTGATCTCCCCTGGAATCTTTCTGGGGGAGAGATTGTTTTTTTCGGGCCAGATTGTGATCGGCCCGTTTTTTCCATTTCTCACAATCTGAAGGTATAATAGATATATGATTCAAGCGAAATCTAACTTCACAATCGACGCAGACGGTAATGCTGTTTCCAACCAGTTCACACTCAAGCAAGAGAATCTTGCTCACGTCTTCGACATCCTTCGGAACAACTTGTATTCCGACAAGGAGGGTGCTGTTGTCCGCGAGTATGCAACCAACGCATCAGACGCCAACACGGAAAACGGTAAGGCATCCACTCCTATTGAAGTGACCTTCCCAACCATGATTGATCCTGTCTTCAAGGTGCGAGACTTTGGCAAGGGATTGTCGGAGCATGACATTTTCGAGGTTTACGCAAGCTATGGTGCATCCACGAAACGAGAATCTAACGATTATGTGGGAACGCTTGGCATGGGTAGCAAGAGTGCTTTTGGTTATGTAGATTCGTTCACGATTACATCATATCATGGTGGATTCAAGAAGGTCTACGAAGCGTACATTGATGAAACCAAGATCGGTGCTATCTCTAAGATTCACGAAGAGGAATCCTCTGAACCGTCAGGAATCTGTGTGTCCGTTACAGTTAATACCAAGGACATTAATAAGTTCAGAACTACGGGTGTAAAATTCTTCCAGTTCTACGAACCAATGCCTGTCTTCTTGGGTAATGACATTACACAAGACATTCTAAATGCTAAGTCTTCGATGAAGATTGTGTTTCAGTCGAATGACTTTATGGTCTACCGTGACAGCACCTATCGAAGAAATGTTGGAGTTAAGATGGGCAACATTGTGTACCCAGTCAATAACATCACTGGTCTTGATTTGGATTGGCTTGGAGCATCTGAAAGCATCATCATCAATGTGAATATCGGAGAAGTGTCATTTACCACATCTCGTGAAAGTCTTGAAATGTCAGCAAACACCATTAAGACTATCAATGATAAGATTGGCAAGCTCCGCGTTGAAATCACCAAGCAACATCAAAAGCAAATTGATGACTGTGAGGATATGTGGTCAGCACTACACACTTACAATAATTCCTTTGAAAAAACCATTAGGATGTTGTTGACTAAGAATTTCACTTGGAGAAAGAAGAAGGTTAATGTAAACGTCTTGAGCAATTTGACTTGGACGGAATTCAATCAGCATAATAACCAGTGGAGAACTTCATACTCTGCTCCTAACCGAGCGGATGTAGCTCTGATTGTTGACGATGGTGGTTATCCTACTTCTCAGACCCGATCACGATTGATGTCAGCTAGGGCTTTGCTACTTGCTGAGAAGAAGTGGAATAGAATCTGCTACGGCAAGGGCACAAAAGAGGATTCTCTTGACTTCCTTGCCTCACCAGAAATTGATGGTGCTAGAGTAGTTACACTCTCTTCTGTTCAATCAATCCCTGCTAAAAGAGCGAAGGGTACTATTAAGAAAGAGAAGGTTTTTGTTTGGAATCGCTCCGAGTGCTTCCCTTACTCTTCTTGCTGGGACTCTACTGATGTTGATATTGATTCAGATTCGGTTAAGTTGTATGTTACTCTTGACAGCTTCAAGCCAGTAGAGTATCAGTTTAGTGGACTTCGGGTTATCCAGAATCAGCTTATGAAGCTGGGATATGCAGACTTCAAAATCTATGGAGTGAAGAAGGATGCTAAGTTGGATGCAACATGGGTTAATCTTAAAGAATACATCAATGAGGTGTCTTTGGAGATTGTTGCTGATGATCAATTCATCAAAGATCACGAATACTCCGTAGTGTCGAGTCAGTTGAGATACAACTCATTGATGTCTCAAGTATGGAAGGGTGTTTACAATGACGAGATTGAGCAAATTCAGTGCCCGATTGTGAAGAGAGTTCTCTCCCAGGAATTGAAGAAGAAGAGTGAAAAGTATGATAGTCAGATGTGCTTAATTGGATACGCCGATGGTAACCCAACGAATAGTCTGCTCAAGCCGATTCAAGCTCTGATTGAATCTCTGGTTGCTGACATTGAATACATCGCTGACAATTACCCTCTCATCTTTGATGCTTTTAGCTACGCAATGAACAAGGACAAAGCCAAGCAACACACCAAGTACATCAACCTGATGTACTTGGCAAACCTTGATCGGGCCGCCTTAGAATTTCGAGCAGAGATGGACAGTCTGACTTTTCCATCTCTCACAATCTGAAGGTATAATAGATACATGGGACACTGGAACAATGATTCAGCACATATAACCGATCTAACGATCAAAGGCGAAGTTTACAGCATTTATGGCATCTACGATGAACGATCAGAAGATGGCATTGGTTATGAGTATTACGATGTGTGTGATTCCGCCGGAAACTGTATCAATGAAGGAGACGCATTTTATGACTATCCAACACTTGAGGAAATCGAGGCATTACTTGATTCAGACTGCAAAAACTTTGTTGTGAATTATTGAGGATTTTCCACATCTCACAATCTGAGGGTATAATAGATAAATGGAACGAACGAGAAACGAAATCATGCTTGACATCTGGGAGACATACATGAGGTTGAGCCCAGAGAATCTCTCCTGTGATGGAGAGCTCCCCCGTTCAGCTATCAACAAGAGACGCAAGTCCTTGGAGACTTGCCTGAGGACTTTGAAAATCGAGCTCAAGGAAGATGTGAGCGAATATGATTCTCTCCAATGGTGGCTTGCAGAGGGGAGGGGCTTCTAATGGAGAACCCGAGCCAAGTCCAAACAATCTTGTGGTCGATTATTGATGAATTTCAAGATTATGTGTTGGTGAATGACAAAACAGAAACCGATCTGGACCTTGCGATCACCGTGAAGAACCTCATACTCCGATTCAAGAAAGACGCTGATGCCGAGATTGAGAGATTGGAAGACTACTTGTGCAAAACGACCTATGATCGTTGCAGTCTAGGTTTGGATTAATCTGGCCCGACATTTTCCATCTCTCACAATCTGAAGGTATAATGAAGATATGAAGGAAGAAATCAAAAACCTTTTGCTACAAGCATCCGCCGAACAACACCTTGCTGAGTTTGACCAAGAAGAGCTAACCGCTTGGATGAACGGAGAACTAGATGAGGAAGAGTTTTTCGAGTCTGAAAACACTATCTTCTGGGCACCGTATGAGCGTGAAGACTCATTCTCCGTGTCGCAAAGAGTCTGGGACTTATTCTACACTCTCAAGCACCTAGTCGAGAGAATAAAGGAAATCCAAAATGAAAACAATTAAGATCACCCTCCAAGCTGAAGTGGAAGTTCCAGATTATGTTGAGTTGGGAGAAGACCATTCAGGTCTTCCCTACTACTTGATCATGAACTCTCTTGAGATTCACCCAACACTCTCATTCGACGCCAACGGAGAACTCTCCAGCCCAGATGACTTTAACTGTGAAGTGATCAGTCTAAACACACGAATTGAGGAAATCGAGTAATGACAGTAAAAGAACTAATTGAAGCACTAAGCAAACTGAACCCAGAAGCGGTGGTGCTTTACTAATGTTTGAAGAATTTGCAGGAAGGGGTAGTAGAGTAAAGTATCTTAACAAGAATGGTCGTGACTTTGAAAGAGCACGAGCGAATGAAGTGTTTCGAGAAGGACAAGAACTAATTGTTGAGGATATCGAAATTTATAGCTGGCATAGTGAATACACTTTCGCTGGATTTGATTGGCCTTTTAATACAGTGATGTTTGAGATTATCGAGAAAAAACCTGTGCTCGTTGAAGATTGGTCTGTCAGCAAAAACAACAGACTTGTAGGTTGGATGGGTGGTCAAGATATCACAACTTCAGAAATCGTAGAAATGGATGAAGAGACGGGAATCTGCAAGACAAAGAACAGCACCTACTATCTTGGGAAACCGAGCGATTAATTTCGCCCGCATTTTTCCATCTCTCACAATCTGAAGGTATAATGAATACATGACAAATCAAGAAATTATCAACAAATATACTGAGATAGACGAGATAAACTGGAATAAATTGTCCAGGTATGAAGACCTCCCAATTCACTTCCTCCGAGAATTTCAAGATAAAGTTGATTGGAATGAAATTTCCATGAGGGAAGACCTCGACGAAGACTTCATCCGAGAATTTCAAGATCGTGTAAATTGGTACTATGTCTCTGATTCGATCTGGGAAGATCGAAAGTTCTCACGAAAATTTAGAGAAGAATTTAGGATGCGATTGCACCTCCAGAGGTAGCATTTTTCCATCTCTCACAATCTGAAGGTATAATGAATACATGAGTGAAAAATTTCTTTACCACGAATGGGTAAACCTTGGTTACAAACCGCCCTACACATTCCTAGGCCTTACAAAAGGAAAAACCTCATGTGATGCCTGTGGAACAAGGATCACCTACATCTACAAATGCAAAGACCAGAATGACACATCCTTCGTTCTTGGTTGTGAGTGCATTAAGAAACTAGATTGTGCATACCTAACCACACAAGCTGAACTCGCTCTTAAAGAACTTAAGAGACAAGAGAAAGAAGCTAAGAAAATCGAGCGACTTGCTAAGAAGAACCAAGAACTCGCAGAGAAGAGAAGGCAAGAAGAACTCAAAAGAGAACAAAGAAAGAAAGACAATCTTGCAGAAATTCGAGCGAATAATCCAGACCTTGTTGAATTGATTGATTTCTCTCTGAGCGATAAAGCCCCAGGCTTTTCCCAATCTGTAATGGAGACCGTTGCTTTAAAGGGTAGCATCACAGAGAACCAATTGTCCGCTCTGCAGAAAGCACACAAGAAATACATCCTCTCTTTAAGCCCGAAAGCTCAATGCCCATCAGGAGAAGAGAAAATCGAAGGTGAGATTGTGTCTGTGAAAACTCAGCAATATGGATGGCACTCAACACTCAAAATGGTTATTCAAGACAAGAGAGGATTTCGAGTTTATGGAACCGTTCCTCAATCCATTCAAGGTGAGAGTCTGCTGGGGATGCAAGTATCGCTCATGGCGTTTATCGAGCCATCTGAGAACGACACATCATTCGGATTCTACTACCGACCAAAGAAGGCATCTCTAGTCTTCTAATTTCGCCCGTATTTTTCCATCTCTCACAATCTGAAGGTATAATGAAGATATGGACAAACTAGCCAACATCAAAGAGCGAATCCAAGAAGACATCATTTCTTGTTGTGACTGCTATCATACGCAACTCACTGACAGCTTTATCACAAATCTCTGTCAGATTGTGTGTGATAGTTTCCCCAAGAATTCTTTACTCATCAACACAGATGAAATTGATTGGAGTATGCTTAGAGCACAAAAGGAGTATCTTATGAATTTATGGGAAAGGGAGTACACAGATGGCCTTATTAATTTCATTGATTTCATCCAAGATGAAGCCGCCACTGTCTTAGGCGAAGAAGTAGTATTTGGACGCACCCCTCCTGATTGGAACAAATCTAATGATACCAACAATCACCCCCTTCAAAAATCGAGCGATTAATACCACTAAACCAGTTAGAGTGTACAGAAACCTGCACTCTAAATCTGGAAGCACAAAGTATTCAATCAAACAAAACCATCTCGTAATCGGACACACTAACGATCTATTTCTAACAAATTGCACCCTGGAAGTAAACAAAAAGGGACAAGAGAAAGTTAGAAGAGAAAAGAAGAAATATGTCCACGCTTATGTGAAAGGATATATTCCTGAAAGACAAATTCGAGCAATCGCTAAAGACCAAATCACATACAATCCATACCAAGATGATGGATTCAAAGTTAATGGAATAATTACACACAATGCATCACTCATCCATATTCAAGATGGTGTCAGATTGTGTGTGGAGTTAATTTTCGAGGAGAAATAATTGAAGAATTTCGAAGAATATGAAGAGGGTGTTCCGTACACTGGAGATGAGATTCATTTCACAGATGGAACTATTTGGTCGTGCTTGTTATGGTCACAATTGAGAATGATTTCAGATGATCAAGATTGTGTTATTTTTATTCCCATATCATTTCAACAATGGCTCGCCGAAGAGCCCGTTTATAATGAATATTTCCCTGCAGAGGTGGGGTCATTAATTAAAGATGCGTTGAAAGGTGGTGCCAAGATTGTGAGAGGAGTGGGGTTAGCAAACGATAACCCCGCGTGATTAATTTCGCCCCATCTTTCCAGCTCTCACAATCTGAAGGTATAATGAAGATATGAAATACACACTTAAGAAATCGACATTAACAAAATTACGAGCCAAATTAACTAGAGCAATAAACTCAGGAGAAGCAAAAAAAGTTCTCTCTACAGTAGAAGAGGCTTATGGAATTTTTGACAAAGAAGGCTACCCAGATGATTGGTCAAGATGGGAAAGAGCAAAGGAAGATTTTCGACCCTATAAAAGTGATCCATATTGGGTGTATGATGAACCTGCAATGGATCAGCTTCTAAACAGTATTGGATGGAAAGATTAATTTTCCCCGCACTCTTTCCATCTCTCACAATCTGAAGGTATAATGAAGATATGATCACAGTGAAACAAGTGTTTGACAAAGCCTACGGCGAAATCCCAGAAGGATCATCCCGCCACACCGGTGAATATTCCAACCCTTTCTACGCGAAAGAAGGAAAGTTATTCCGATATGATTATAAAGATTGTGGCTGGGAAAAAGCCCCGCTTTATAAAACCACTAGCCCAGATATTTCAGATCGTGATGGGAATGCTTTTCGAGGATTTTTTGGAGATAAGTACGATCTTGCACTAGATGAATTAACCTCTAAGGAAAATAAATACATGACCATTCAAGAACTCCTCAACAAATCAGCACAATGCGATAAGCTAATGCAATACGTTGACTGGAATAAAGTCTCAAGGCATTTTGATCACACCGAAGAATTCATGAGAGAATTCCAAGACCACTTGGATTGGGAAATTATCTCAGCACAGAACACACTATCTGAAGACTTTATTAGAGAAATGGAAAATAAAGTTGATTGGAATGAAATTTCCATGAGGGAAGACCTCGATGAAGACTTCATTCGAGAATTTCAAGATCGTGTGAATTGGTGCTATGTCTCTGATTCTGTCTGGGAAGATCTCTCCCCAGAATTTCGAAAGAAATTCGAGCACAGATTGGTTAGGAAATAAATCACTCTTTCCATCTCTCACAATCTGAAGGTATAATAAATACATGGACAACACTTTTGAACTCTCCGGCGAATTTTACCCTTACCGACTTCTCCTTGTCAAAACTCCATCGGGAGAAGAGACTTGGTGCATCTCCAACCAATCACTCAACCACCAGATTACATACTTTGGACATAGAGACTTTGCATCTGAAATCATTGATGAGGAAGTATTTTTCTATGTGGAAGATGAAGTTCTTTTCTCGGATGAACTGATTGATTACCTGCACCAGCACGTTGATGTGGAATTTGAATTCATTCAATTTGAAGACTAAATTCAGATTGTGTCCCCCGCTTTGGGGGCGTCAGATTGTTTTTCCAGTTCTCACAAAATCGAGGTATAATTAAGATATGGGAGCAGACACATTTAGAGTAACAGCCCGAGCCAAAACAGCAAGCGAAGCATTTGAGACGCTATACCAGAAGGCAAAATACGATCATGGTCATGCAGGGTATACGGGGACGATTGCAGAGAAGCCAGGTTTTAGAATTTTTGAAACACCTGAGGGAATGACGCCTAAAGAATTTATCCAAGCGATTGAATCAGATAAGTTCGCCTACGACGAGAAAGTAATGGAATATTACGATGATAAATGGGCGATGGCTGTTTGTGTTCAAGTAGAGGAAGATTTGTGGACTTTTCTCGGTTGTGCTTCAAGCTGACATTAATATTCAGCCCCTTCGGGGGTTCTCAGACCGTTTTTCCATCTCTCACAATCTGAGGGTATAATATATATATATGAAATCGGTAGCACACGAAGCAGTTTTCAATCAAATGATCGCCCTGATGGAGAAGGGTCAAATTCCTTGGAGAAAGCCTTGGAAGAACTCCACTCCCCGAAATGGATTTACCAACCGAAAGTATTCTGGTATCAATTTCTTCATCCTTTCTTCTTCGCCTTACGCCGACGAGCGATGGCTTACTTATCGCCAAGTTAAAGAACTAGGTGGTGAAGTTAAGAAGGGCGAGAAGTCACGCCAGATTGTGTTTTGGAATATTCTCAAGAAGGAGCAAGATGGAAAGGCTAAATCTATTCCTCTACTCAAATACTTCAATGTTTTCAATATCGAGCAAACCGAAGGAATTGTTTTTTCTAAGGAAGATATTGCAAAGCTGGATGAAATTCGAAAGAGCGAGATTATCGAAGCAGAGGACATCATTAAGAACTATGCTGATAAGCCGGTAACTCTGTTCAGTCATTCTTTCGCTTGTTATATTCCATCTCAAGACACGGTTAAGATGCCTCCAAAATCGAAATTCGAGGATATCGGAGAATTTTACTCTACTCTCTTTCACGAGTTCGCTCACTCCACTGGTCACGAGAAGCGTCTTAATAGAAAGGGCGTAACTAATTCTTCATCTTTTGGCTCGGAAACCTATAGTGAGGAAGAGCTAGTCGCTGAATTCGGAGCCGCTTTCCTTTGCAACTATTCAGGAATTGATAACACTTTAGAGAACTCAGCCGCATATCTTAAAGGATGGATGAAAGCGTTTAAGGATAACCCTGAGATTATTGTTAGCTCTGCCAACAAAGCACAAAAAGCGGTAGACTATATCTTGGGCATTAAACCCACACAATCTGAGGGCTAAATCTTCCCGCTCGGGAAGACCCCCTCAGAGGGGGCGTCAGATCGTTTTTCCAGATCTCACAATCTGAAGGTATAATATATATATGAGCTTAGACCAGCTTTTCAACAACATCAACCCTTCTGAAGTTAAAGAGTACACCAAGTATTGGAAGTCTGTTGCCCCGAAGACTGACGAAGAAATCTTCCGACGCTGGTTGTTCGCATACACTTCCATCCACACAACTTGGGAAGGCAACGTGCGGGGATATAACGCAATCAAGAATTTTGATGAGTGGCTTGGTGATAAGGATTTGCTTCTCCATAAGCTGATCGAATCTAAATGCGGACTTCACAACAACCGAACCGAATACATCTGGGATTTTGCACAAGGGTATCTTGCTAATCCAAAGGATTATGTCAAAAGCAAGAAAGAAACTTGGATTGACTTCCGCAATCGTCTAGTCAAGAAGTGCCGAGGCATTGGAATTGCAAAGGTGAGCTTTACTCTTGAAATGTGCTTCCCAGATAAAGCAGAAGTAGTTTGCTTAGATACTCACATGATTCAACTTTACAATCTGAAGCATCAGAAGTTTGATTCAGGTAAAGGTCAAGTGATTTACCAAGATACAGAACAGAATTGGATTGATCGCTCTAAAGCATTAAGAACTTCACCCTATATCACTAGATGCATCTTCTGGGATAGGAAGCAAAAGCAAACAGATAGTCGGTACTGGTCGCACGTCCTTGAGGCTTAAACCCCTCAAGGGGTTTGTCAGACCGTTTTTCCATCTCTCACAATCTGGAGGTATAATAATAGAGATGGAAGAAACACTAAAACAGACAAGAACCTACAACCTCGAATTCGTTCAAGATTTCGGTAGCCTCGGCTTCACCGTAGAAGTGGAAGCGAGCAGTCTTGAAGAGGCGATTGAATTGGCTCAAGACCCCGAAAATCAACCCGCGTGGCTTCTCGAAGCTGTGTCGAAGGCTTCCGACCTTGACATTGAGGCAGATGGTTGCTACTACATTGGCGATGATGATTATGAAGGAGAGGAAGAGGAAGCGTAAAAGATTGGTCTGGAGTGTAGTTCCCGCAAAGTAGCGGGATCACTCCTCCTGGCCTCAGGCCTTCAGATTGTTTTTTCCATCTCTCACAATCTGAAGGTATAATGAAGATATGGAGCTAACCCTCGAAACAGAAGGTGGATTGATTAAAGCGAAGGTGAATGAATGCGATTTGTATCCCTCAATTGATCTTTTCATCAACGACCAACTCTACTGTATCCTTGAATATATGGTGGAAGATCGCCAATTTGTTGTCCGCGTGTACAGTGATGATGAAGACCCTGTTTTCAATCAAAAAATTTGTACAATGTAAATGTTACGCAGGATGATACTCCTAGACCAGTAAAATGTGATGGTGTTCCAGGTGTTTACACCAACGTCTGCACTCAGACACGCCGAGCGGATGCGTGTATTTAAGCTGGATTAGCTCAGTGGTAGAGCAGCTGTTTTGTAAACAGCAGGCCAAGGGTTCAAATCCCTTATCCAGCTCCAAAATTTGAGAGACACGCCTAAAAAAGTATCTAACCTTAACGGAGAAATTAGGTCTCAAACATGAAGCTAACGCAAAGTCAATAAGACGTTAGTAGAGTGAAGCAATAATGGTGAAAGGTATATGCAAGTTTGGGTTAGGCTTGCACGAATTTAAGAACTAACCCAAAATAAGTCCTGGGTTTGTCACCCAGGCACCCCCTCAACACAATCTCAGATCGTTTTTCCACCTCTCACAATCTGAAGGTATAATGAAGATATGTACAAGACATTGAAAGAAATCGAAGCCTTGAACGCTCAGGGTAATGGGAAGTCATGGGCACCCTATGTTAACACTGGAGATCCAGAATACTCCACAAACGCTCTTCGCTTTGAATCAAAGGATGAGTGTGAACGATATTGCGATGACCTTCAAAGTCGCTGGTATCTTGTTCGGGATTACATTGCTGTTGTGTCAGAAGACGAGCCAAGTCACTATTTTGATGTGAATAGGGAGCTAGTGAGGTTAGAAGATGTCCTCGTCTAAGTCCAGACCGTGTTTGTTGCAGTTCAGTCATAATGGCTTTGAATACAATATTCAATATGCCAGCATCAGCCAAGCCCAGAAAGCTATGGTTACTTGGTTGAAGAAAAGCAATATGAAGGATGCCAAAATCTCAATCACCCGATAACCCCTTCAAGGGGATTCCAGATTGTTTTTCTAGGTTTCACAATCTGAAGGTATAATGAATATATGGAACTTAACAAGGTTTGGCTCGTTTTTACCGTTAAGGAGGATGAGTCACCAGATTTACGATCTGTTCATCAAACTAAAGAAGGTGCTGTATCTCACGCCAAAGATAATTATATTTACAAACACGCAATACAAACATCTGAACTGTGTTGGCAAAATTTTTACGATACTGTGTTCGTAAGTCAGGAAGATGTGGAGCCTTAATATTTCAGCACCCCTCAAGGGGATTCCAGACCGTTTTTCCATCTCTCACAATCTGAAGGTATAATGAAGATATGGGATACTGCAGTGATTACAGTCTTGAAACAAATCCAGAATTGCATTACGACAACGAATTGACAGCAAAAGTGGCAGAAGCCTTTATGAATGCCCAACCAGAGTATTTCCGAAGTTGGCAAGAAGAAAGAGATTTTGCTATTCGGTTCGTCGCTGGATTCGCTGTTCTTGCTGATGTGAAGTGGTATGAATGCAAGGATGACATTGAGAAGATCAGCAAGCAATTCCCAGATGTGGCTTTTGCAATCAACCGCGTAGGAGAAGATAATGACGTGGAGGCTTATTATGCCAAGAACGGAGATGTTGAGGTGCAGTATCGTGACGTGGATACAAGCCGTCCTAGTCCACAAAGTGAAAAATTCAAAGAACTTTTCAAATAAGCATTTCGGGCGAAATTCGCCCGATTTCTCTCCAGATCGTTTTTCCATCTCTCACAATCTGAAGGTATAATATATATATGAGACAAATCCTGACTTTCAAGCGAGACGCACAAGGTTGGCAAAGCCAATATGACGGGAAATTAGTTGTTTCTTCCCGCTGGTTAACTTACAAGTTAAACCAAGAAGGAAGATCACTGAATGAACATACCTTAGAAATTACACTCGAAGAAATGTTTGGTGGTTTTTTCGTGGCACATTGGTTAACACCCGAAATCTTGAAAGGAACCTATTGATAATGAGACGAGAAATCAACTTTTTAACTGATAAGCGTTACCAGGTTTTTATCTGTACTGGCAAAGGTAAAACCTATCGAGAAAGAGGTGCGTATTCAGCTTATGGCACTAACTATGTTGACGCGGCGGAGCAATATGCTAGTCATTACAACAAATGTTCGTTCTTTGGTAAATACGGCGTAAATTGGCGGAAGACTTCTAGAAAAAAGGGATTACCAAAGATGCACCAATATTTGATGGACGAAAACGGTAACAAGATTTTGTTAATTGCTCAATAAGAACTACAGTCTGCAACAGAAGTTACACGATTTGGAAATCAAATTTAATCCCCCTCAGGGGGTCTTCAGATTGTTTTTCCATCTCTCACGATCTGAAGGTATAATGAAGATATGGAGAAAACCATGACAAGACAAGAGATTTTTAATAAAGTAGCAGATCACCTACTTACTCAGGGAAAGCCTGCTTTGTTTGATGAAATTGGCGACTGTGCGTATCGGGGTCAAGACGGGTCAATGTGTGCTGTGGGTTGCCTTATTCCAGATGAACTTTACACACCAGAGATGGAGCTCAAGAGTGTAGATACTCTTTTGAAAGCGGAATTTGTGTTGCCAGGTTTCTTCTATGACAATTACACATTGCTATCAGACCTTCAAATAATCCATGATTCAGTAGCGGCGAGTGGCACGTTCAGGTATTACTCCGTCCCGAGCACTGATCCCGCTAGTGTTGTAGACAAATGGTGCAGTAGTCTGGCTTGGTATGCAGAAAATCACGATTTGGAAAAAAGCCCAAAAATGCTTGAACGCTTTGCAAGCTATCTTGAACAGCAAGACCGCGAACTTGGAAGCTGATATATGAAAACGACTAAAGAAATTTTTTCCACGCTTTACGGAGAAATACCTGAACGTGCAACTTGCCACATCAAACTGAAAGAATATGCTTCGTTTGAACCTTGTTTTCAGGTAGAAACAGTTGGACATCGTGCGACGTTCACAGAAGTATTTAGATTAGCAAATGGAAGATGGGTTTCAACTAAATATTCGGTATGCGGCCCTGATGTCAGTGATATTCCAGCTCAGACCTGGAAGGGATTCTTTGACGAAAAATTGGGATATGATAACTATGACGCCGAGATGGGATAACACTTCGGGCGAAATTCGCCCGATTTCTCTTTAGATCGTTTTTCTAGTTCTCACAATCTGAAGGTATAATGAATATATGAAAAACAAACTCATTGTGATTGGGTGGATGGGGACAAAAATGGCTTATCTAAATGTCCCAAGGGAAGAGGCCATCAATAGATTTATGAAATCCAACTTTACATCTCGGCGAGATATCGAAGTTTTTGACTTTGTTCGAGAGTTTGAATTTGAAGACGAATTTGGTACATACGACGCTTGGGCATAATTGCCCCGTTTTTCTATCTGTCACAATCTGAAGGTATAATTAAGATATGAGATATCAAATCACATGGTCAGTTTTCACAACCAAAGAATGGTTGATTAAAAAGGCATTTATTACTGGCGATAATATCTCTGGGATAAACAGAAGGTTTTATTCGTTCCTAAAAGACAACCAAATCGACGAAGATAAGAATTTTGTTTTTCGTGAAAGATTGTCGTAAACTCCCAGCACAATCTGAAAGACCGTTTTTCCATCTCTCACAATCTGAAGGTATAATGAATATATGACTCTCCAAGATATTTACAATCAGGATTTCACTTTACTGGGTTCGCCGAGAATGGTTGCTTTTTATGAAGCACTCGCGGAAGTTCCCGAAGAAGATCGAAAAGTTGATCCACACATTTCTCCAATATCAATCACAAGCGATGGCTATATGATTGCTGGGGGAGATTTCCTTGGTGAAGCGGAAGACCTTGAAAACAATCTGAAAGGACTTTGTAACCACTTCGGTTTAGATGAATCAGAAGTGAGTAAGTTAATGCAAAACGCTACAGATTGGAGAACCGGCGGGAACGCCTACAGTTAACACGAGAAGAGTATGGTGCACAGGGAGATCCTGTGACAGCCTTTGGATAGGGATCATGAAACACTCTTCCCCCTTAGGGGGTCTCAGATTGTTTTTCCATCTTTCACAATTTTGAGGTATAATATATATATGATTGATCTTTACGATGATGTGGATTCTGCTTTTTCTGCACTTTATGATTATAGTTGCAAAGGCACAAGTTCGTGTGATGAAAATCTATACTACGAAAGATACCGCTATCAAAGTGTTGATGGTGAAGTTCAGATGTATTTAAGTTCTGATTGCTACATTGCACAAATCATCGTAGGTGATCAATTTCATGTTATTCGTGATTTGAATAAAAATGATTGGTTTAAGTTCGTGAAAGGCGAAGAGAAAGCATTTATTGAATTTGCATCTATTCTGGTTCCAGCTCCAACTCCAACCACTCATTGGCATCTTACTTGTGAAAAGTGTTACAAAAAGAACTCTTCAGTTGAACAGATTATTGATCCATTTGAGTATGATATAAACAACCGCGAGGTTCTACTCGCAACATTGTGTGCAGATTGTTACAGCAAAGATTATGAACTTCAACAGACATTACACGATCTGGCAATGGAAATTTAATCCCCTCGGGGGATCTTCAGATTGTTTTTCCATCTTTCACAATTTTGAGGTATAATAGATATATGATTGAGGCAATTGACGAATACACTGAGAGTCAAATTGACTATATGCGTGAGCAACTCATCCGAGCTGGAGCTGGCGGGATCTTTGGAAGCACTAACACACCCACCTATTGGGAAGCTGAGCAAATCATTGAGGAATTTGAAAAGCGTGGCATGAATCTGCCTTACTAAATATCATGCCTAATTTAATTCTTGAATCTCAATATGGTGGCTACACCTTGCGAACGTCTAAGGTTTACAGTTGTAGATTGGACAGACAAGACCGAGACTGGGAGCCAGCCGCCCCTTACTCAATCCGTGGTCAAAGTGACTGGGATTTCCCCTTTATTGCATCTCTCCTTGGTTATGTCCCATGTGACTGCGGGTTAACCGACGGAACTGTAGATTGTGAACACCAAACAGCGGCTGACATGGTTTTATCAGCCGCGAACTTTCTTGATGAGAGATTAGGCAAAACTTTTAGTAGTAATAAATTTCCACATGCTTACGACACAGTTATGTCTTATGGTATGTCTTATGGTGAATGGGGCGGCTAATCTGCCTCGCTCAGATTGTTTTTCCATCTTTCACAATTTTGAGGTATAATATATATAAGAAACAATTAGCATTGGCGGTAATAGAGGGAGCTTCACTCGAAAACGGAAATGCGATCTGCGTGAATAGCAGATAGACCTGAGTTCGATTCTCAGATTGTGTCTTAAATGTGTGTGAAAAGGCTAAAGTTTTGCAATTTGCCTTATCTCGGTTGAATGCCTTAGCGGGCTAAAAACTTGTATGTGAAGCGTTGAAGCTAGACGTGAAATGAGAGGTAGCACACAACAGTTTGGGGTTATAGCGAAGTGGTTATCGCGTCGGGTTGTCAGCCCGAAGATCGTGAGTTCAAATCTCACTAACCTCGCCAAATGTGTGAGATAAGGCCAGCGGTGCCTTATCTCTGCCGGGAACTCTCAGACCGTTTTTCCATCTATCACAATCTGAAGGTATAATAGATATATGAAACTACTTGGAATTGACACTGAATCAGGCGGCATTTCCACCGATTATGATTTGCTCACTCTATCTTTGAATGTTGTTGAAGATTATGAGATTATTGACACGCTCAATCTTTTGGTGAAACCAGATTCTGTCTCTGGTCGAACTCAATATTTTGTTCAAGGTGAAGCACTAAGGGTTAATGGTATCAATCTAGGTCAACACGATCTTGATGCAATCTGCTACCGCGATGCCAAGCAAATGATTTTTGGCTGGCTTGATGGCATGCACCGTATGCATGGTAAGTTAATGCCCTTCGGTAATGGAATTGCTCGTGATATCCAGATGATTACCAAATACACAATCTCATCAAAAAGCTGGGATATGTTTGTTAAGCGTAATCCAATTGAACTTACTTCCATTGGTAATTGTTTGAAACTAATGGGTTTAATTCCAGAAGATCAATCTTTGTCACTCAAGAACATTGCTACCTATTTTGGTGCTGAAATTGATGAAGATAAAGTACACACAGCTGAATATGATGTTTGGCTTGGTATTCAAGCACTCAAGGGATATAGTTCTTTGATGGGAGGTTTGAGTTGTTAAGTATCAAGCCTTGTTATTTGGGTTAATTCGCCAGAATAACCCCCGCAGATTGTTTTTCCACATCTCACAATCTGAAGGTATAATGAATATATGGAAGGATTAGTTGAGAAGGACGGAAAAATCTACAACAAAGAAGGAGAGGTGGCTGTGATCATTTCACCTGGTTTTGGAGCTGGCTGGTCTACTTGGAATTTTGAATACAGTCAAGATTGTCTCTTCGATCCAGATTGTGTGAGGTTAGCTTTAGTTGGAAAGCGAGATGAACTTAAGGTTCTTGCTGATTCTAAATGGGAAGATGGTTATTGGAACGGAGCATTTGATTGCGTAGTCCGCTGGCTTCCCGCTGGCACTGCTTTCAAAGTTCGAGAGTATGACGGGTCTGAGTCTTTGGAATTTCAAGATTCTCCAAATTGGTTCGTAGCCTAACCCCTCATGGGGTTATTCAGATCGTTTTTCCATCTATCACAATCTGAAGGTATAATGAATATATGGATACTTTCAGATTTCAGCTCGGGAGCCTTGTTCATTTAACTGACCCATGCTATGATGCACCGGAAGTCGGCGTAATGCTTGAAGAATGCGGTCTTTACAATGTCCCCTGTTTAGAGGGTAATTGGATTGCCTCTCGCAGTTACAACGAAAACAGAGATGCTGAACGAGAAAATCGTGTTGTTGGATTCACCATTGTTAATGAAGACCTCGGAGCTAAAGCCGTGCGAACCAAGGCTTATCGCGTTGGAGTAGATTCGGGGCAATTTGGAATCTTTGACGCCTCAATCTACGAAAATGATTCCGACTATGATGTTGAAGGTAGTTTCTACAGAACTGTATGTGACATTACTAATAATGAAAACTGCGGAACTGTTTTCAATTCTGGGTTCGTTTCAAGCTCTGGTTATGGTGATGGAAGTTATACTTTGATCTGCGGATTTTTGGATGACAAACTCGCATACGCTTCTATCACTTTCATTGAAGATTATGACAACGATGAAGATGATATGTCTTGGTAACCCCTCAAGGGGTTGCTCAGATCGTTTTTCCATCTATCACAATCTGAAGGTATAATAGATATATGCACGAAGAAGAAGATTTCTACGAGGATGATTTCCCCGGAGTTTATTCTCATCTATCACACGATGCTTGGCTTCAAGCGGCTGTGAATCAATCTGTCCAACAAGATACACGACCCGAACCAGAACTTTGTGCTTGCCGTGGATATGGATGGATTTCATCGGATTATGACACTTGGCACGAATGTCGCTGGCATCCCGGCCAGCCTCATCCAGAGTATGAGGATTTGTCTTTCTGACCCCCTCAAGGGGTTCTCAGATTGTTTTTCCATCTATCACAATCTGAAGGTATAATAGATATATGAACCAGTTTCAAGACCTCACCGATTTTCTAGACAAATATGACATTAAATACACTGTCAAATCAGATTGTGTTGAAGTGAACGGTGATGTTGATATGCATGATGAACTTCTTTCAGAGTTACCGGAATCTTTTGGCTTCCTCCGCATCAACGGAAGCCTTTATCTGGATGGCAATGCTTTGAAATTTCTCCCAGAATCATTTGGGAATCTAAAAGTTACTGAGATTCTTGATCTTTCTAATAACTCACTCCAATCTCTTCCAGAATCATTCGGTGATATCGAAGTAGGTGGTGATTTATTCATTGATTGTAATGAACTCGAACCTATTAAAACATCATTTGCCAATCTAAAGGTTGGCGGTGAAATTTGGGAAGATGATCAAATTGAAGATTGCACTTCAGAATGGAGTAAAAAGTTTACTGAGATAGGCGATGAAATGGATTCAGCATTAAGCCATTTGATAGATTGTATGCAGAAATTGCAAGAGCATATCAAGACTGTTTAAAATTTTGGGCGAAATTCGCCCATTTTCTCCGCAGATTGTTTTTCCATCTATCACAATCTGAAGGTATAATAGATATATGACAGTACAAGAACTGATTTTTGAACTTGAAATGATTGCAGACAAAAATAAGACAGTTGTCGTCTACGATTATGGTCTAGGCTCTAAATTGCAATCTGATATTTATTCAACGGCAGATCATGATGATTATCTAGAACTAGAAGCTAGATTCTAAACCCCTCAAGGGGTTGCTCAGATTGTTTTTCCATCTATCACAATCTGAAGGTATAATAGATATATGAGTAAAGGTCGAGCAACTATCAAAAAGAAATTCAAGATGAACGGAAAAACCTCCGTGATTGAAGTTCCACTGTTCCAACCTACAGGTCATGTAGACTATTCTGGCTTTGGTGCTCACGGCAAGTCTAATCACAAGTCTGAGCGAAGAAAGAACCGTGCTGAAGCTCGGAATGTCACGAGGGACTTTTATTAATGGAAGATTACATCCTCCCCGGCACTGTGTCCAATTATTTTGGAACCGACGAAGATTATGCAGATTGGGTTAATTACGACTACGATCCCGATCTAGGCGTTTCAGATGATAATTGGGCACTTGGAACCCTTGAGTGTGATTAAACCCCTCAGAGGGGCTTCCAGATCGTTTTTCCAGCTATCACAACCTGAAGGTATAATAGATATATGGCAAAGCATCCCTGGTTACTCAAGCCAATCAGAAACTCTCAGGTCATTGATGTAGGTGGCCCATTAAACATCCGAGTGGAATTGAGAGCCAGAACTATGAACTCATTTGGCATGAAAGGATTCTCAACTAAAATCAAAAAGATTGAACAATCATGAACGTAGAACTCACCCCTGAACTAATCATCAAACTCTTCAATCAAACTGAAGCCAGTAAGAATCTTGAAAAAGAACTTTGGGAAAAAACTTTGGCAAATGTTCCAGTACCTGCACGAGCATTTTATGCCGATGATGTCATCCAGAACTGGGTTAATGAAAACTTTAATTTTGTTCCCGATCCCAAAGAGATCGCCGTTCTAACCCATTTATGGAATTTGACATACTCATTCAGCTTACCGGTGAGAGCATGAGCAAACATAAAACACCCGACCAAATTCGTATTGATAAACTTGAGGAATACGTTCAACGTCTTTTGGATATTGTTGAGACTATGCAAGACACCCAATCAGCTCAAAATGAATCCATTGGGAACATCATTACAGCAGTGAATTTAATCAATAAATTACTATGAGTACCCCACAGGGGATCGTCAGATTGTTTTTCCATGTCTCACAATCTGAAGGTATAATAGATATATGACAGCAACACTTCTTCATCAAGACGGCGACATTCAGGGTATTCAGCCAGCAAATGGCACGGATTTCTCACTCAGTGAACTCAAGGATCTTCTTGGCTGTAGCTACATTGAGGTGATTTATCTTAATCCCGGCAACGTATTTGACAAAGAGGATTATCTTATCATGATTGGTGATGAGGAAGGGCGATTGATTTCAGACCCTGTGGAGAATGTCCAGGCAACCAAGGTTTACCGCGAAAGCTGGGGTTGCCAGCAAAACATCGTTGGGAATATTATTCTCTGCCCTTCCTCCATGCTTAAGTGACACTATGACTGTTCAACAACTCATTGATGCCTTGGAAGAAATTCAAGATAAAACAAAACGTGTTGAATTTGATGATGGCTACGAAACTTGGTCGATTGACAGAGTAGCAGAAAAATATTCTTCTGTGTTTATTTGCTACTAACCCCCTCAGGGGTTGCTCAGATCGTTTTTCCATCTATCACAATCTGAAGGTATAATATATATATGATTAAGAACAGAATCAAACTCACCCGAACCACCACCATCACCCCGTCTTCTTCGTTCGTGAAGAAGATCACAGTAGAAGGCAAGAACTTTGTCTCTGTGGAGCTTCAGAACAAGAGGGTTTACCATTATCTTGTTGCTCCTGAGATCGCTAAGGAAATCCTGAATCGTGCCAAGACCAAGCAATCTATGGGCAATGCCTTCAATGAATTGCTCCGAGGAGATTCCGTGGCGAAAACTATCAACTATTAACCAATCAAGATTCGGGCGAAATTCGCCCGTTTTCTCCTCAGATTGTTTTTCCATATCTCACATCACAGAGGTATAATAGATATATGAGTCTTAGTTTATATCTTTCTGAAATAAAAGAAGTGGCCGTGTTTGAACGCAACATCACTCACAACTTGGGCAAAATGGCAAGAGAAGCTGGAATTTATGAAGTGCTTTGGCGTCCAGAAGAAATTGGTATCGACAAAGCATCAGATATGATTCCATTTCTTGAGAAGGGTGTTGAAGCACTTAAATCTGACCCTGAACGATTCAAAGAGTTTAATCCTGAAAACGGATGGGGCAGATATGAAGGGCTTTTAGGGTTTGCCAGAGACACATTAGCAGCTTGCAAGGAATACCCAGATGCTAGGGTATCAGCTAATCGCTAATCCCCCAAAGGGGGAACTCAGATCGTTTTTCCATCTCTCACAATCTGAAGGTATAATAGATAAAGGTAACACCAAAATGAAGATTACAGTGGAATACATCGAAGTGGAAGGAAAGCAGGTTCGGGTTAACACATTCCCAAGCGGGCAGAAAGAATATGGCTGGGAAGATGAAAATGGTGATATGCAATGGTCGGCATATAAACCTGAAACTACAGAGGAGCGAGAGGCAAGAGAAGAAAGATTGCGAAATTTGCCACGCCCGCGATTTCTAACTGGGCTGATGGCATCTACTCTGGCACTTGGAATGGTTCCACCATCCAGGCGAGACGATTAAGACTCTCGGGCGAATTTCGCCCGTATTCTCCTCAGACCGTTTTTCCATCTCTCACAATCTGAAGGTATAATGAATATATGGGATACGATCCAGAAGACTTCTACGACGAATTTAACGACCTGGATGCAATGGCTTGTGCCAATGGTGACTACAACACCTGGGAAGAAAATCAGTGCTTCCTTGATCAATGCCGCGATGATTATGGAGATGACTACTAATGAGAGAAACCTGGCTTTACCCCGGCGAGGACTTTGATTGGCTCAAAGAAATCCACGGCGTGAGTGCCCATGACTACGCACTAGCTGTCCTCATCGGCAACGAAGATGCCCCTGAAAAGGTGGAACTTTTTAAAGAAGATCACTATCTCTGTACCCCAGTGATAGTAAACTTGATGTGATATTTGGGTTCCCTCAGTCGCTCTGTGGAGGGATTAAATGAGTCTAAGGTGTACCGACGATGCCCAAACATCCCCTCAAGGGATTGTCAGCCCGCTTTTCCATCTCTCACAATCTGAAGGTATAATAGATATATGGAAGATGAAGCATATTTCTTTTGGAAGAATTTGGCTGATCTAATGGATCTTGATTTGATCGGCTGGAGTGGTTTTGCTACTGGAACTTTCAAAGACCCGTCACTTAATACAAGCGTTCAAATTCAATACTGGCTTGCCAAAAGAATACAGGACAAAATCATAGAGTTATGAATCTAAACAAAGCGAGAAATTTTGTCAAAAGCAGATACGCAGATGCAAGCGAAAAAGAAACAGATGCGTTGGAGATGATTATCCTAATCTGTAAAGCCTGGGAAGAAGATCGGCAGTTATTAGATCGACAGAAAGAAGGCGTGAAGTTTGAGGGGATTGTATTCTTTAACGGCGACGATTACATCATGTGCGGACCAAAGGAAGCGTTGGGCAAGCGGTTCCTTTGCGTAGAGATCGCGGATGAAGTACATTTACACAATCCGAGAGAAGGTCACTCAAGAGGCTAAATTGTAACACTTCGGGCGAATTTCGCCCATTTTCTCTCCAGACCGTTTTTCCATCTTTCACAATCTGAAGGTATAATAGATATATGGGATTCAACCACAAACTCACTGCAATCGCCGCAGACTTCACTGCAAAGACCGGCTCTCGAACCCGAGTTCGAATTCCGGTAGCAGGAGCTCGACATATTGGGATCAAGCCCGGAGATAAGGTAACTGTCAACGGCAAAACCCGCGTCACCATCACGAAGGGTGCAAAGCCAGGAAGCAACGTGTATACCGTTGAGAAGGATGGTGCCATCCGCATTCCCGCCTACAAGTACGGGCTCCGTGAAGTAGGCATCGAAATCGCTTGCGATATCCTCACCAATTCGGTGATCGTCGCCTAGCCTTGGATCGGGCGAGATTATCTCGCCCGTTTTCTCTCCAGATTAACATGAATAAATCAAGACCAGTGGATTATTTCACAGATATGGATGTGAAAACAAAATGGACTCCAGGCTCACCAAAACTACATGAGTATGAATCACTCCTTAGTTTCAACAATGACTCAGGAAATTCTGCTTTCCTTCATTGGTGGGACTGTGAAGGTCGGCTTTTATACGAAACCTGGGTTGAACACAATCTGGAAATGCTAAGCGAGGAGTATTACTAACCCCCTCAATGGGGTAGTCAGATTGTTTTTCCATCTATCACAATCTGAAGGTATAATGAATATGTGGAACACGATCCAGAAGACTTCTGCGAAGAGAGCTACCCTCGTCCTTGGTGGCAAAATGAGGCTGGAGAGCCAATGTACTCGCCTGAAGCAATCTGGGCGGAAGAACGGTACGTCAGAGAATGTGAACCTGATTATGACGACTATTAACCTTTAACCCCCTCAGGGGATCTTCAGATTGTTTTTCCAGTTCTCACAATCTGAAGGTATAATATATACATGGAAGCAGTTGAGAGAAATTCTTGGTTTGAAGTGCGAAAGTTTCAAGATGGCATTGAAGGTGGCGTCTGGGAATTTTATGACAATATTGATGATGCTAGGGAGTTTACTAAATCAAACCCAGACCCTCGTCCCGATATTGAATGGAAAATCGTTGAGGTCAAACAAACAAGGGAGATTGTAGAATGAAAGATTACGAAATTGTTGAAAAAGCACTCATAAATATTACCAAGCAGGCTGTTGATGGCTTGACTGATATCTACTCTGAAGATGGCCCAAGATTGGTTATAGCAATGAAGCAAACAATCTGGAACTTTCTAGAAAGAGGCGATGAAGACATGACTTTTGCCATCAGATTTGTTGATGAATTGATTGAAGAGTTCAATAATTAACCCCCTCAATGGGGAACTCAGATCGTTTTTCCATCTGTCACAATCTGAAGGTATAATAGATATATGACTGCAACCCCGCAAGCCAAACAACTCACCTTGGATTATTTCCAAGATCAATCTGAGAAGATCGCTTTCTTGGAGAATGCCCTGAACGAAGCCATTAGTTGTGGGAACTTCCGAATCTACGGTGATCAAATTGCCACTTGCAATGGTATCATTGTTGATGATAAAGAAACTCGACCAAATTTCTACAAATATCTGAAGGCGAATTTCTCTCGACGGTAACACTTCGGGCGAATTTCGCCCGTTTTCTCTCCAGATTGTTTTTCCAGTTCTCACAATCTGAAGGTATAATAGATATATGGATTTTCAAGAATTTTCAGCATTTGAAGAGAAGCACAACAAGATTATGGAGGAGCTCCAGGCTGAAACTTCAGGATGGGATCAAACCACCACCGGAGACACAATGTCCAAGTTATACGATCATGTGAGTCACCTTATGTTTCAAATAGAAACACTGGTTGAAAATAATGTTGGGCTTGAGCATGATTTGTTCGTTACAAGAAAGGAACGAGACGCGGCAGTTTGGGGGTGATCAAATCACCCTTTTGGGTGCTCAGATTGTTTTTCCAGTTCTCACAATCTGAAGGTATAATAGATATATATGGGAAAGCTCACTAAATATGATCTGATCGCAATCGAAGCATTGAGACAAGCATTGGCTGAATCAATGATGTATGATTGGATTGTTGTTGAATATTCCAATGTTGACCGCGAATACCCAAGCGAATACGACAACCCAATCGTCCAGCAAATCATGGCAATGGAATAAGATTGTGTATAAATAGATAGGTTAGCCCGCTCGTAGCTCAGGGGATAGAGCAACGGCCTTCTAAGCCGTTGGCCATTAGTTCGAATCTAATCGAGCGGGCTAACCATCTACACAATCTGTCAGACTGTTTTTCCATCTCTCACAATCTGAAGGTATAATAGATATATGAGCGAACTTCATGAGATTAAAAACAAATTTGGTGTGGGTGATATTTATCTCTTTTATACGCCAGTAGAGAACCCATATAAGTTCCGCGAAAGTGAAATTACCTATAGCGAACGTAAGGCAACTTTTGACTTTCTTAAGGCAAATGACAATCTCCCAGATTATGTCCAAGATGCTTGGTACGCCCCATCAGGTGGAGGAGCTAAAAAGCTTTCATTGTCCACTGTTAAATACACTGGTGCTTTCATCACTGGAATGCCAGCATAACCCCCCTCAAGGGGATTTCCAGACCGTTTTTCCATCTATCACAATCTGAAGGTATAATAGGTATATGGAACGAGACAAGGTTGTAGTTCGACGAAACTTGATGGAGCTTTGCGGTGGTTGGCTTTGTGAATATCCTAATGCTCACGAAGATATGGTTAGGATTGGTGACCGGAAATCTGGTGAGTTTGCTGAAATTTGCTGGTGGAGAGATTGGAATCCAGTAGAAAAGCCCGAGCAACTCAAGATTTGTTATCTTGCTTTGGAAAAGAAAATGAGCGAGTATGAATCAGCTCACCAAGTGGCTTGGGCTTTCTGCAGAATCTTTGAAGAACGCACAACGCACGTCTGCGGAATGTATGATATGGTTGTGGCGTGGGTGAAATATCCAGAGATGATGGCGGATGCAATCCTTGAAGTAGCTGGAACCTTAGACCTTATCTAATCCCCTCAAGGGGATTTCCAGATTGTTTTTCCATCTGTCACAATCTGAGGGTATAATAGATATATGAGCAGAGAGTTATTTCTCCCCTACGACGAAAGGCGAATTCAAGAGATCAAAGATTTGATCAATGATCGTTTTTGGCAAGCCAACTATGAAGAGTGTCAAGCTCTACGAGCTGCTATGGACTTGCTGGAAAATATTGAAGTGCTAACCGCCGAGGTGGATAGGCTCAGTCTTGTCGCTGATCAATCGATTCGTCTTGGAGGATTAAGTATTACAAACAATAAAGGTTTCAAATACATCTTAGTTGGCCGCGAAAAGTTTGAAGGTGATAATTGGTGCGGTGGTGATTCCCACCCAGAGCTTTATGAGCATATCTCGCTCATGACGGAGGAAAAAAATGAACTCGATTGAACAAGAAATTGAAAAGCTATTTCCTTATGGAATGTATGACAAAGCTTTTGTCAATCTCGCATATTTTTCTGGTTTTGAGCGATTTGGCACATACGAAACTTGGGGAAAAGGCTGGGTAATTACAGGCAAGGGGATTCTAAAAACCGACCTTCTAATCACATCAGAACATTCTTCGCTGGAAAGAGCATGGGGTGAATGGAAATTCCTTTATGAAAATGCACTAGCTCTTGAGGCTTCTGGCGTTGAACCAAATTATATCAACATCAGAAAAGCATAATCCCCAAAAGGGGATTTCCAGATTGTTTTTCTAGCTGTCACAATCTGAGGGTATAATAGATATATGAGCAGAGATTATGAGATTCTTCCCCTTGGAAAACATTTAACGATGACTCATGTTATTACCCACACCGGTGCTATTAAAACGGGGCGATGTGCGTTATATCCAGAAGATGGTTTTTATGTTAGCTTGGACGACGACACCGAATTACTTATTTCAATAGATCATGCTACTGAACTTGGTCTTAGACCCGCAAAAAAGAAAAAGCCAAGAGTGGCATATGAGATGGAAGGTGTAGCGAGAAGCATTAATTACGGACATGGCGTGGGAATTTATGTTCCAGACGAATACTGCGGTAGAAAATTCAAGCTCGTTGAAATCATTGATTAACTCCCCAGAAGGGGATTTCCAGATTGTTTTTCCATCTGTCACAATCTGAAGGTATAATAGATATATGAGCGAACCGCTTGCACCGATCACAGAAAGCCAACAAGAGCAAATCAAGGCACTGTTTTATCAGTGTAGGATTGAACCGCCTAGCTTTAGATTCAGTGTTTTTCAGGACAAATATTGCATTGTAGTGGAGCAAATGTACAACTATGTTGAGTTTGTTAAACCATACACCGCTCTCAGCGGCTGGCTTGAAGTTGCTAAGATTCTTGGATGCGAGAATGGTGATGAATATGACCGGATGCATTATTATGGATGTGACACCTGCGACTACGGTTCTTCATATGAAGTTTCCTGGTGGTTCTGGTAAGCAACACTTCGGGCGAAATTCGCCCGATTTCTCTCCAGACCGTTTTTCCATCTCTCACAATCTGAAGGTATAATAGATATATGATCGTTTACCAAGGTAAAAGCGAAATTGACGGGGAGCCAATCGTTGCAATCATTACAGGGCTTCAATCAAAATCTAGCAATTCAAAGACAGGTGCAATGCCTCAGATTTGGATTCTCAGAGCTGATATGCACCCTCAAGATGCTTTGCGGACAGGTGCGGACGTAAGTATTTGTGGCAAGTGTCCACACCGTCCAAAGGTACTAGGTGCTGATGCCCTTAAAAAGTCCTCGCGTACCTGCTACGTCAATGTTATGTCATTCAATGGAATTTATAAGAAATTCCTTAATAATGGCTATGACGTTGCTAACTTGGCTGAACTCGCGGAACAGTTAAGGGGTAAGCATATCCGCTTAGGTGCTTACGGCGACCCTGCGGCAGTACCTATTTCTGTTTGGGATGAATTGTGTAAGAATTGCAAGAGTACGGGCTATACTCACCAATGGCAGAAATGTAGTACGGAATATGCAAAGTATTGTATGGCGTCCTGCGATAACCCAATAGACGTGATTCAATCAACAGCCAAAGGATACCGTACTTTCTTCGTTCAAACTGGCGACCGAGTTAATAAAGTTGAGGGCATTAAACTTGCACATTGCCCCGCGTCTAAAGAAATGGGACGTGTCACCACTTGCGAGAAATGTATGGCGTGTTCAGGTACTCGATCTGGATTACATTCTAACGTCACGATCATGCTCCACTAAGGTACTATCCAAAGGGTAGTACCCCCTTTGGGATTCGCCAGATTGTTTTTCCATCTGTCACAATCTGAAGGTATAATATAGATGTGAATCTAACCACGAAAACCTCTCTCCTTGTTGCTCGAAATGTTGTTAATCATTTTGAAATGCTATTGGATTCAACTCCAATGAAATACCGCGACATTGACACATCTGGTGTTACACTCATGGTTGGATCGTTTCAAAATGGAAGAGAACAAGGATTGTCAATTTCAGCTTTCGGTGTAAAACTCGCCAATGGTAAATACGGATCTACAACTTATTACATTTCTGAAGACAGAAGTAGTGATTCAATCGTTGTTTATGTTGGTGAATGGGTGAACAACTCAGGAGATTCAGGATGGGCTGAAGTTCGCTCGTATTTTAACTACGGAAAATATGCGGAAGCCGCTGAATACATTCAGAGCGATATTTTTGAAAAACTTCAAGCACAATCTGAACCCGCTTAACATTTCGGGCGAAATTTCGCCCGTTACCCCCAGATTGTTTTTCCATCTGTCACAATCTGAAGGTATAATGAAGATATGGAATCACCCCTTATTCAACCCATCCGCGACCTGATGCGACAAGCTGAAGAAATGGCATCAACCGTGGCAAAAGGCATGATCGTTAGTGCAATTATGCATTGCCCAAACATTGTGGATATTACAATGGGCATGGGGTCGTTCTCTGTCACTGCAAGGTACGCAAGCTGTCCAGAAGAAGACTGGGATTATATGCTTAATGATAGCTCCACTTATTCTGAAAACGACGAGTTTGATGAAGAAGAAGAAGCAGTATTGAAAGCTCTTGAACCTCTTGGGGCATTAATGGATGAGTTTGATGATGAGCTGAACATCACTGGCAAATATTTCAGAGTTATACGGAAAGAAATTGGCGGCTGTCCAGAGATTGTAGATTAATCCCCTTAAGGGGATTGTCAGATCGTTTTTCCATCTGTCACAATCTGAAGGTATAATAGATATATGTACACCAAGCAAGAAGCTCTGGACAAAATCAACTCTGAACAATTTCAAATTGAAATAAAGATTGATAAGTTCCTCAAGGAAAACTATAAGGGAGAAGAGATTGCTATTAATCTCAATGAATATGGCTGGGCTTTGTGTGACAAGATGATGGATTTGTACAAAAGTCAAGGCTGGAGCGTTCGCCCACCAAATATCAATCCAGATAACGCGAGAATTCTTTATTTCTCCTGAAGACCACTTGAAAACATCAACCGAGAAAATAACATGAACACCACATACAGTCTAAAATATCGCCTCATGGACGCTCTACAATACGGCAACGATACCTCGGCTCTGGCAGAAGAAGCTATTGCAGAGATTGAAAGGCTTAACAGTGAAGCCATCACGAAAGAAAATGCATTTCGCAATGAGCAAGTGGGCTATCTTTTGGAAATTAAAAGGCTTTATGAGAACATGGCACTACTTCAAGAGCGAAATGCCATCCTGAATGCATCTTTGGATCATTATGAGCGGTATGGGCGGTAATCCCCTCAAGGGATTCGCCAGATTGTTTTTCCATGTTTCACATAACAAAGGTATAATAGATATATGGTTACAGTAAAAGAAGTTTTTGATAAAGCATATGGTGAGGTTCCAGAAGGTGCAACAATCCACACAGCTATTGATTGGGAAAACTTCGAAAATAAGAACTTCCGATATGCCGTGCAGCTTGCAGGTTCCACTCCGCAGGACTGTCTTTGCTACTGGGAGCCAGATGATAAAGAATGGGTTGAATACGATATGCTCATGGAAACATCGCCAGACATCAGCAGACGAGATGGATGGGCTTTCAAAGGATTCTTCGGCAAAGCATACGATAAAGCTCTTTGCGAATTAACAGGAAACCCATTTGAGTGAAACACAGAGAGCCGAGCGACTTTTGTAGTAATTTCCCGATGACACCAGAATGGGCATTGCAACAAAAAAGAACTTTCCCCGAAACCTTCAAAGCCCCATACAGTGTCATCTATTCCTTGAAAGGCAACCCACAAGCGTTAATTGAATGGGATACCGCCCGTATAAACAAATCAAGGCGAACACGAGCAAGGAATAAACGACGCAGAGAAATTGTTGATTGGATCATGAAAGAAATTAACAAAGACAAAAACTAATCCCCTTTTGGGGTTCGCCAGATTGTTTTTCCCCTTCTCACAATCTGAAGGTATAATATAGATATGGAAGTAATGACCAGAACCCCGCGATTCTTGACCATTGAAGAGTGTGACTCCGTTAATTCATTTGTGGAAACACTTAAATGCAGACGGTCATTTGATTTAGGAATGATGAAACTGGAAGATCAAGCCGAAATAATTCAAGAATGGTTTCAAGAATGGTTTGAAGAAAATTTTTGCGTCTGGGATTCATTCTGCGAACAAATTCTCCTCGAAAACTAATCACCCTTCGGGGAGCTCAGATCGTTTTTCCAGCTATCACATCCAAAAGGTATAATATAGATATGGAAGATCTTAACAAGAACCTGGCGGAGATTTGCGGAGTAACTGTTAATAAAAAGACGTTCTGGAGTCCATTGCAAGGGTACAGATATGCCGAAACATATACCATCGGCGGAGAAACTTATGATATCTGGAATCCAATCAAAAAGCTGGAGCAACTTGAAAAATGCTACCGAACACTAAACTGGGAACAGAAAGCGATCTACAAGCAATTGTTGATTGACCATGATGTTCAATCGGTCTTTGAATCTCCAGATCAACACGCCGAGCTGATTCTCAGAGCTAAACAATAAAACTTCGGGCGAAATTCGCCCGAAACCACCCCAGATTGTTTTTCTAGCTGTCACGATCTGAAGGTATAATATAGATATGAACGTACGAGAAGCATTTGAATCAGCATTTGGTGGTGTCCCCGAAGGAGCAGAATGCTATATTGGTGTAACACGTCGGTATTCCGGCGGTGAGCTTGTGCCAACTATCCGTTTCCAAACTGTGCCAATGATCTGGCAGAATAATCATTGGTGCATAGACATAACTGCCGATGTTTTAGGAGCTAATATTGCAGAACGATTTGCACCCGAATTTGAAGGAATGTGGAGCGGATACGATTGTTGCAAGAAAACCGGCGAAGCATATGACAAAGCAGTGGCATGGATAGACTATGTTATTACAACGATGTGATTAACAACCCCCTTCGGGGATTCCAGATTGTTTTTCTAGCTCTCACATATAAAAGGTATAATATAGATATGGATGAAATGAACAAGATTGAAGAATCATTTTGGCATGAAATGTATGACGAAAATGTTCTCATGGGTAGCAAAGATGGCGTGGAAGCAGCTATGTACATCCGAGATTTGAAATCCATAATCGCCAAATTAACATCTGTTGTTGAATCTTCAAAGCCTATTTGCCCTCATTGTAAAGAGAATATGACTCCAAAGAGACATTCTCATTATTACGCTTCAAGCCCATACGCGGTCTGGGTTTGTGATTGCGATGATTTTGATCCTTCTATCGCGGAAACTTGGTACATGGGTGCATACTAATCCCCCACCCTTCGGGGATTCCAGATTGTTTTTCCAGCTGTCACAATCTGAAGGTATAATATAGATATGAACGAACGACTTGATCTAAATAGCTTATTGATGGCGTTTTTTGACACTGGTGATCTTAATTTCTTGTCAATCAGCGAAACGAACTATGAGCTATTTAACTCAAAATTCATTGACATATGCTTCACTGACCGACCAAGGTTTAGCAGATTTATTGGATTCATCGACGGAAATACCCCTTCTTGGCTAGAAGACGATCATAATATTTTCGATCTAACTCCATACTTGGAAGACATTGGTCATTCAGATATGGTCATTCGGCTCAATGCAAATACGGTTGAGTTCGTTTAACAACCCCCTTCGGGGAGCTCAGATTGTTTTTCCATGTATCACAATCTGAAGGTATAATATATACATGAGCAGATACAATGCAATCACGACAGACGGGCGAGAAATGGCATTTGGCTATGACCGACCATTGCAAGAGTATTTCATGTGCGTGTACGACGAAAAAGGAGATCTGGTCGCGGACTTCTCCTCCTCCGGCAACTCAATGGTGAGGAAACACCCACCTGCATCCAACTCCAAGATGCACAGCATGATTACGCAGACCATGTGCAACGAAGATGCGATGAAGTACGAGCGGTTACTTCAAAACATAATCCTAGATCTGCCGTTCTAGGATCTGGAATTCGAGGTTCCAGATCTGAGATTTCAGATTGTGTAAAAAGGGGTCTTTTTAAAAAAGGCCTCTCAGATTTTTTGCTGCTATATAGAGGAGGGGGGGTGGTTTTGTGGCAAAAAGGGAACCCATTAGCCCCCCAACAAAATCTCACACGGTCTTCCTCATTGTCTATAGCATAGGGGGGGAGGTCAAATTAGGCCGGGGGTATTTCCAGCACAAATACACAATCTGAAAATTATATAATATTTTTTTCACACACAATCTGAATAAAATCTCGCCCGGTATTTTCCATTTCGACCAGAGGGGGGTATAAAAAACAGGCCGGGTGGGTTTTCAGATCGGGTATAGGGTGGATTTTTATTATAATATTTTTTCACACAATCTGGAACAAAATCTAAAAAAAATCGTATAATGCAATTGCAGGTGTAAAAGCTTGTTAAAAAATCGCCTCGACACTACGCCATTGAAGTGTCAAAGATGTCCGACAGAGGCTAAGGATAGGTAAAAATGGTTAAACATATGTATAAGAACAACTTCGTAGTAGCCGTGAAAGTAAACGGCACAGCCCAAAAAGAGCTTAAAGATGGCTCTGTGATCATCCCCTTCGATAGCGAATACGTTATCCACTTACGGAACAAGCATCGCAATCGCAACGCAGTGGCGTTTGTATATCTTGACGGAGAGCTAATTACCGATTCTGGTATTATTGTTCACAAAAATAGCTTTGTAGATCTTGAACGGCCAACAGATAAGGCAGTAAAGTTCAAGTTCATTTCTCTAGAAGCTCCAGAAGCCATTGAATTCGGCAAAGATGTTGAGAATTCAGATAAAGGAATGGGCGTAATTGAGGTTCGTTGGTATCTGGAGAAAGAGAAATCGTACTTTAACCAACAAGCTCCTCTCATAATTGAGCGGCATCATCACCATTACGGCAACTATCCAAAGATCGGTGGG
>Ga0315904_10001074_pt1 | contig 43447 bp, 37 predicted proteins | sample LakEriMetagenome_6_FD_203529 | JGI IMG/M metagenome (GOLD analysis project Ga0315904, IMG submission 203529) | Freshwater fungal communities from buoy surface, Lake Erie, Ohio, United States - Buoy 12 MA120 | ecosystem: Environmental > Aquatic > Freshwater > Lake | place: USA: Lake Erie, Ohio... | reverse complement strand
CTGGAAAACTTCAGGCGAAAGCGGTGGTTGTTTTCCCATTCCAATTTCATGTCGTCAGCTTCTTCAACCGACAATGTTCCGTGCTGGATCAAGAGCACCATCAATGCTTCAGTGGTAAGAATGGGTAGGTTGAAGCCGAGGTTTGCAACCTTCTTGATCGCCTGTTTGTCGTCGATGGCGAGCGTCAGTTTTCGATGCACTGCGACCGCGATCGCGGAGCATTCACCAATTCCTAAGCCTTTCGCATCCCTGAGGCGGTCCGAATTTACGCGGCCTCGGCCAACATCAGTAGGTCCTTTGCTGAGAAATCCAGAAGGGTGCTGAGGTCGCGCAATTTGCCCTTGGAAATCTCTTCGCGACGGAAAGCTTCCAAAGCTAAATGCACAACCTGGCTTACAATCTCGCGATCCGGCTTTCGTTTGTCGTGCCCCTCAATATCCACGAGGAGTTCCAGGAGGTCCAGGTATCGCTTGCCGAAGCTTTCCTTATCTCGGAGTTCGGTGAAGTCGGCTTCATTCACAATGGACAAGCTCTTCAGGCGAAACAGCGCAGCCTGATAGCTGACGCCAAAATGATGAGCCAGCGCAGCGATGTCTTCAAACGTCAGTACCTGCGAGCCGGGCGCGGCTCTTCGAGATGCCCTAACCTCTTCCGCATTCTGTTCAGAGGTTGGATCGTAGACACTTTGCTCAATAAGGCTTGGCCCCGCTTTGAATCGAGAGTTTAGAAACGACCAAACCCCAGTGCGTGGAAGCAGAAGAGCCGCTGCAAACGCATTGGCTCGGACCTCTGGAAGCTTACGTCGGTTCTCTTCGAGTGACACGGTCGCAGAGTCTTGTCGGTCTAGCAAAGCGTGGGCGTATTCGTGCGCATACGAGAATCGCTTACGAGCACGCGGATGTCCGAAGTTTACGAGAATGAACAATCCAATCGATGAGTGCTTCAGAAAGAGACCGGACATATCGTCCGGGAGGTTCGCACCGGAAGCCCAGATGTTTTGGCTGTTGATCAGGTCCGACATATCGGGAATGGGATTGTGCCCCAACGAAAGTCTGCGACGTTCCTGCTCCGCAACAATAGTGCCCTGCTCAACCGCCTCCATGACGTTTCGCGGCTGAGGCAAGTCGTAGGATGGCGGACCGACGTGAGGAGGGCGATCGAGAAGACGCTCAAGCTCGACACCAGCACGGCAAATTCCCAAGTAGCGAGACACTTCAGATTGCCAGGGCATATCCTGTCCCTCCACCTGAGCGGCGCGAAACAGAGCGACCAGTACGTCCTCTTCTTCAGACGGTGGTGCCTCTGAGAAAAAGCTGGCGATAGGTCGTCCGTAGATCTGAGCGAGTCTTGCCAGCTCCAGCGTGCTTACGGCTCGATTACCTGACTCAAATTGGACAATGGCAGTTCGAGGCAGCTCCAAGGCTTTGGCGACTTGTTCCTGAGTGAAACTGGCAGTGGTTCGTGCGTCCTTCAACCTGGACGCTAAGGTCATTTGGTCGATGTTCATGGTTTTCTCCCTGTTTGCTGCCCAAATAGGATCCGGGCCGTGCCGGAGAAGATCCTCCGTCTGATGACTCCACACTCCTACTATTGCATCATCGGAACATTTTTGCAAGAGATTGGCTTTCGTGTTCGATTTTCGAACAACAAAAGAGCCGGTACAGGCGGTAGGGATTGCCCGACAGTTGTGCGAAATCCCATCGCTGGTAGAACGCCCTGGCCCGATCGTCAAACCTTGGAGCAAACACTCCTAGACAGTCTCTACAAGCCGTTCCACTGTGGCGGTCCCGAAGTGGTGTTCGAGGCTTGGCAAGAAGCCGTCGACTCTCGGCGCATCGATGAAGAACGTCTCGTAACGTATCTGCAGGCCATGAATTATCCGGCTACGACGCGCCGCCTTGCCGTCATGCTGGAACTCGCAGGCGGGACTCCAAGTGCCGAGTTGCAGCAGTTCCTCCAAGCATCCCAGGAGGCGATCGACCGCCAGAGTCCTCATGCATGCATCTCCTTGCTACCCGGTGTCGACTACCAGAACGTAAACAAATCCTGGCTGGTGAGCACCCCATGAACCAAAAAGACAGAGACCACTGGAAGTCCCGGGTACTTGACGAAATTTTCGCTGCCTTGGCCGCCTCACAACCATCCCGAAGGATATTTCATTTGATGAAGCGGAGGCAACGCTCGGTGCCTTCGTCAGCTTTTTGGAGACGCAGCGGATTGTACCGTTCACCTTTCCCTTGCCGGATTGATCCGGAGGGCTTGCGCCCAACCGCTTTCAAAAATCCCTCGGCATGCGCCGAAAACCATTCAAATCCAATCGTCCCTAAAACGATCCAACAATACCAGTAAGTGAGTCATTTGATGAGTCTAGAGAAAACGCTCAACGCACACCGCGCTATACCCCGATGGTTGCCATCCGTTGCCTTGCTCGGCCTGGGCCTGTTCTTTGGGTGGGAGGCGATCCGGCCTGACGGTCCTGGATGGTTGCATAGGGATACCGTCCAAAGCACTATCCAGGATTCGGAGCGAACGATGGCGGAGATCAAGGAATACCTCGAAAAAACCGCGAGCCTATCCCGAGCGATCGAGGGTGCGGATCAAGACGAATTGAAGCGGCTCCTCGCAGAGCAAAAGAGCTTGAACCAACGAATCGAAAAAAGCCAAGAGGAGCGACAAGCGTTGGAAGAAAACAGGAGATCGGAAAAAGCGCTCTCCGAGCGTCGAGCGCGGATCTGGCTAGGAATTGCCTCAGGTCTGCTAGTCATGCTTTCGGTATGGGACCTGTTCGCAGGATTTGGCAAGAACCATGGGAAGTCTTGATGCATCGAATGGTCTGGAGCAAACGCTCGATCGACGCATCCAGGTGAGTTGAACCCGAGCGATTGGGCACGGGCACAAAAGTGTCATCGTTGGGTTTTCATGGTCGAGGTTGTCGTGGGAAATCGACCCAAATGCCGTTGTCTTCTCGACTGCTACCCAATCCTTTAGCGATTTCGGGTTTGGGGATTCTCGGAGGAATTTGGAGCGAAGAGAAGAACTCGGGTTGCGGCCGCTCGTACCTTTTAACGGATTCTTGGACCGTCTCATCTCCCCGTAGGAAGATCATCGGCGGAGCGATATTTTCGGTGTTGCGGGTCCACAACACGTTTTTCCCAGAACGTATCTCCAGCACTGCGGTGAAAGGATTGATGTTGACGTTTTGGATCTGTTTGTCATTTCCAGTCCCTCCGATCGGGGAAGATGAGTATTGTAAGGTGTAAGGTTTTCCTCGCCCGATCTTCGCGACGACGGCCAGTTTCGATGTCGGCTTGACAATCCAACCGGCGCGTTCGATCGATGTTGTCAAAGCTTCCGTGAGTGCATCTTTGTCGACCGGTTCGCTCGACTCGATCTCGATTCGCACCTCGGTTCCTGGTGCGGTGACCATAGCGTTCTTTTGTTGATCGAGTTTCCCCAATGCCGCTAGCGCTTTTTTGTCGGGGATAGGCAGGATGGTCAGTTTCAGACCATTATTCTTGGTTGTGAAAATCAACCAGTTATTCCATAGCTTACGAGAATCGGTAGCTCCCACATAGTAAAACCAAAATAACATTTCCGATTTCGTATCGAGAAGATTTCCCATGTCCGTCAACAACAAGTCATTGCCAACCCACCCTGTCAGTTGATCCCCGAGATGCTCGGTAACGACTCCCGAAGCGATCTTCCTGGCTTCGACAATGTCCCAAACCCCCCAAGTGTTTCCTGAGCAGTAGCCGATACGTCGTCCGTCAGGGTGGAAGGCTAACGCAGCCCTAGAAGACGTGCCCGCATCGACATAGCCAACATCTTCTCCGGTAGCGGCTTCAAGCAAACTGAAGCCGTCCTGCTGGGGTACCGCCAACCACTTGCCATTGGCGCTAAAGGTCACTTGCGATAATCCGATGAGCGATTTATCCGTTCGATAGATCAATTGGCAAGATTTAAGATTCCAACAATAGAGGACCGAATCGACAACGACCAATGCAAGATCCTCACCGAGCAACTTAGCCTGTTCAACCTTTGGCTTGAAACCTGGTTTTTCGATTCCAGGGAGTCGGCGTCGGTAGAGTTCGACCGGCTTGCCAGTAGCTAGCCCGTCCATGACGACCAATTCACCCCCGCGCTTCAATTCGTCGATATTACTTACCAAGAGAGTTTGTCCGGTCGATTCGTTATGATCAAAAATCCGGATGGCTTCAGCACCGTCGCTCACAAGAGTAAATGGACCTTTCGGCAATTGGCCGACGAGCAATTTGCCCGACGGTGGTTTGGGTTGGCCGGGTACACGACGTCCGATGCTTATAGCAACAAGTGCTTGTTTGGAATTTAAGGTCACCAGCTCCGACAAATCATCGTAGGGGTCCGTAGCTGCGAGCATAGAAAGCGAGGCTTTTAGATTGGGTATCGCGGTCGCCGGATCGGGGGTCAAGGGTTCGCAAACGGTCGATTTAGGGAGCAAAAGTATGTTTCCAGTATCGGGCAGATCTTGGATGTCTTGACTGGGTTTGATCGTTTGCAATGAAAACGTGGCTTGCACAGCTTCTATTTTGATCCGATCGGACGTTTCAAACGGATTGACCGTCTCGGTAGCTTTGGTGGTTTTCGAATCTGCGATCGACTTGACGTAGGCTTGATCTTCCGAACTCAGCTTTGAAAGAGGAACGCTGATCGTATCGCCATTGGTCTTCTGTAAGCGAACCGAATCGGTTTGCAAATCGATCAGCTTCGCGTCGATGGAGTACTTCCCGGCAGCATCTTTCCATGTCCGAGTTGGCTCTTGGGCATGAACATAGCTTTGGAAGAAAATGACATAGAGTACCCACAGGATGCCGTACGATATCGAGGAGTTGTTCTTCATAGATTCACCGATGAGAGTGTTTTGGAAGAGTAGTTTCGGGCAGAAGAGTTTGGAGTCATTGTACGCGATCGCATTGGGTTAAGTCACAAAACGAATGGGATCGTTGAAAAATCTTTCACGGCAAGGACCCCCAACGGTTATGGCCACCGTAGGGATGCGATTGAGATTCCTGGAGATTGCTGGAGCCACCCCTCGATGATGCTGTTGCCAAACCTCGGAGCTGTTTTGACCGTGGTGCTCGGATTCCTCGGCCTGTTATTCCCAAAAGCCGTCGGCCGCGTCCTGGGCATCGATCTCGATAGGCCGCTTGGCACCTCCGAGTTCCGTGCGACCTACGGCGGTTTTTCTGCCGTGCAAGCCCGACGGGGGGTTGAATTCGTAGAAGCGGAAGTGCGCAAGCACTCCGGTGAGCGATGGAATGACCTCGATATCGCAATGTTGTTCACCGGACGGCTTGCGCCGTTCCGCTTTTAACATAAGGCCATTCGACGGGAGGCTTATCCAATGAAAGTTCATCCTTAACAAGAGTCGGACCGAATTTTATTTCAAGTCGAACGGTCAGCCTTGGAGCCCATAGAGTCGAGTAAATCGATGAGCTCTTCGACTCCCGCTTCTTTCAAATCGAGCCTTGTTGCCCCGGCTGGAGACTTTAGTGTCACTTGTGTGATCCTTCCGCCTTTGCTCGAGTAGGTCTTTTCGATTCTCTCTATTTGATTGATTTTGCACGAATAAATCAATTGGTTCCTCGGTATGAATCCATTCAAGACATGGCAGTTGAAGAAGTGGATCACACGGTTCTCATGATCTAAAATGATCGCCGCATCCGCCCCAAACCAACTTCGTGGCATGATCGACGTACGGCCCGGGCAACGGGGCATCCACTCCAAGTCCAACAGCTCGCGAGGATCCGTAAATGCCAATCGGCTACTACGAATCAAAGACCAACCAAACCAAATGGGCATGGTTGCGATCGCTATCATGAAGAAAAAAGCCATGACCAATAGCGGGAAATCGCCCGGCCGTTGAACTTCGGAGTTCGATTGGAAAAGCACGTATACGAACCAGCCGATCAGCGCCGAGCCCATCAGCATCAACAGACCACCGTAGAATCGCAACCTCGCGCGGGTTGACTGAGAGTTGATGAATCTGGTCAGATAAAACGAACCTCCAGCAACCATCGCCAAGAACGAAAGCAAGTACTCTTCGCCGTATCGATTCGGGATGACGATGCGAGACTTTTCAGGCGAGGATTTCAGATACTCCACGACGATTTCGTCATTGTTTTGCGGTTTGAAAGCAGAAGCACTACTGGGCTTATGCCTCCAAGTTTTGACGGAGTCTTTACCTTGTTGCGATGCTCCACCTTCGACTTCGTAATTGTAGTGGATGATTTGGGTCGTGAACGACTTCCCCTTTCTTGAACTCGTTTGCGTACTCGATGAGGTGATGCGGCCTGTGGCATTGGCCCCTTCTCCAATAAACCGTAGGTCTTGGTACAACCACCATCCATACGATCCTATCCCTCCGAGAAAGAACAAGAGGGCCATTCGTAGGAACGCTTTGCTCGTTGCACTTTTTTTCTCGGCCCTCAACAGCAATGCATTCTCGGGGATGAACTCGACTTCGGTTTTTGTTTCCATCTAGTTGACCTGTCCTCTTTATTAAAAGCTAATTTTTCTGCTCCCCGCAGGACTTGTGAGTTGAAAAAAGTTTAAGTGACCTGATCTGTCGCGTTTTCCTCGATACCGTTCGAGTTGTATGCATGATCGGATCAATAAATATCGCGGACTGCGCCATTTTTTAATCGTTGCGTAGCGTGACGTACAGCAATAATCCAGGAACGATGGATGTACCAGTGAGTGTGCCCAATAAGCTCGATAGAATTCTCGCAAAGGAGGTGGCACCCGCTTTCCCATCCATTACAGTAGCGATATTCGCGAAAAATATTGCGAAATTGATCAGCAGCAAAACAAAGTACATGGAAGCTGCGATCTGCCCAACACTAATCGACCATTCCTGGTCGAGCAACAAACCGATTCCAGCCATAAGGATGCCTATGCAAACTAGAGAATTGGCAATAAACAGCATCCCACCGACGGAAAGCATGGCTTTAGGCACTAACAGAATGGCTAATGGATTCAAGAATGCGAGTCGACTCAATCCGAATAGGATGCAAAGAATCGCTGTGATCAAGACGAGAGTGTCCTGATTGAATTGCAGGGTGATTCCTTTCGGCTTTTCCGCAGACTCCTTTTTCGCTGCGGTTGCTTTGATGGGCGTTTGATAGGGTACATGAGTCGCGGTCGGAATGCCTAGTTCAGGAAAGTTTTGATCGAAAAGGTTCGCCAGATTGTTGGATGGAAGATCCGAGCCGAAGGGATCTAGATCCGCTGGTTTCGGTTCGTTGCGTTTGGGAATCGATACCATCTGTTCGCAGGCGGAACATTTGAACGATTTTCCAGACATCGATATCTTTGCTTGATACGATTTCCCGCACGGGCAGCGTACCGGAATCATTTCGGTTGGAATCTTGGGCTCTGCAACGGTGGAGACCTCAGAGCATTTGGGGCATTTGATTTTCTTACCAGCTAGTTCGTCTTTGACTTTTAGCTTGGCTCCACAAGTGCATGCATGTTCGATGGGCATTTTTGTAAGTCCCATAGGTCAAAGGGAATTCGCGGGAACAACATCGTCCATCGGGATGATCCAAGATCGGTCCTGATTACCGCCATGGAGTCATTGGCCAAAGCAGATCCAACATGTGGCGAGCAATATTGAAATTATCCGAAGAAACTTGAACGGTCCGCTGCTTGGAGTGCGCTCGGGACCTGATTTTCATGCTAGATCGCTAGGAACCCGAAGCTTACAGTTTTGATATCCGAGAGGTTCTCTGGCCGATTAGGGCGTATAATGAGATCTAGTCTCTCGGACCGCAGCTCCCCTCCCTCCCCCTGATCCATGTTCCACCTTCAGCATCTTTTTCCGCAAGCTTTCCGCATCGGGATCCTCTCCCCTGCCCTTCTCTTCTTTGGATCGTTGCTCTCGCATCTGTTGGTACTGGCCTCCGTTCTGGTTCCGGCCTCCGTTGCCATGGGCCAAAGTCCGATCGTCCAAGATAACGATGCGTTCGAAACCCATATCCGCCCGCTCCTTGCCGAAAAATGCTTCTCCTGCCACGGTCCTACTAAGCAATGGTCGGGCCTGCGATTGGACTCGGCTCTAGCCCTCGCCAAAGGAGGAGACTCTGGTCCTGTTGTCCTAGCCACCCAACCCGAATCGAGCCCCCTGCTCGATCGAATACTCTCGGAGGACCCGGAGCATCGGATGCCACCTCCCGACTCGAAACAATCCCTGAGCCCCTCGGAGAGAGACATTCTCAAAACTTGGATCCTCCAGGGAGCTTACTTTCCACCCCAAAACAACCAAGGAAATCCTGCGGAAAACTCCCACGATACGATCGCAAAGAACGCCAAGCTGCATTGGGCCTTCAAGCAACCGGTGCTCAAGCAACCGGTGAGCAACGAACCATCCAAAGACATATCGCCAAGCGAGCACTGGATCGATGCCTACCTCGATTCCTCGATGTTGGAATTGGGTCTCGAACCCCTCGCATCGGCCGATCGACGCACGCAGCTTCGTCGCCTCCACCGTGTCGCGACCGGACTGTCCCCCACTTGGCAACAGGTCCAAGATTACGAACAGGACCAAGCAGCAGACGCATGGGAAAAAAATGTCGATCAGCTTCTTTGCCAACCCCAGTACGCGGAAAAATGGGCACGTCTCTGGATGGACATCGCTCGCTACTCGGATACCAAAGGCTACGTCTACGGGCGAGAAGAGCGAACCTTTGTCTTTTCTCGCGCCTACCGCGATTGGCTCATTGAGGCTTTCCAATCCGATCTTCCTTACAGCAGCTTCATCGAACTGCAACTGGCCGCCGATCAGCTTGTCCCCGCTGGTTCGCGGGACCTTGCGGCCATGGGTTTCCTAACCCTCGGCCGCCGCTTCCTGGCGATCCAATACGATATTATCGACGATCGAATCGACACGACCTTCCGGGGATTTATGGGTTTGACGGTCCAATGCGCCCGTTGCCATGACCATAAATTCGACCCGATCAGCGCCCGAGACTACTACGCGTTTTCCGGCGTCTTTCAAAGCTGCATCGATCTTCGCGAGGAGATCCCAAGCAACCTGAAATTGCAGTCGACCGAGTATCGAGAAGGTCTTGCACAGCGCAGGACGAAACTCCAAGAAGTCACGGCCAAGCATCGCACCGAAGCGAACGATCGGATCCAAAAACGCTTTGCCGACTATCTCGAGACCCAGGTCCAACTCGAGAAATATCCCGAAGGCAATTTCAATCAACTCTCGACCAAAGAGGACCTGATCCCGGCGTTGGTCCACCGTTGGGAATGGTACTTGGGCCTCGAAACGATCGCCAAGCATCCGGTGATGCGTCTTTGGACCGAACTGTCGAAACTTCCCGAGACCGATTTTCCAACCCGCGCTGCCGAAGTGCTCGCGAAGCTTCGAGAACAACCTGGCGCTTGCCATCCTGAAGTTCTTCAAGCCTTTGACACTCCGCCGAGGAGTATTCGAGAAGCTGCGGATCGCTACGGAGCCTTGGTCGAAAATGCATCGGTACGCTGGCAGGCTGAATTGGCACAAGTCGAATTGGCACAGCCCGGTAGCCGACCAGAGCGATCCCAGGACCCATCGCTCGAGCCCTTGAGGGCCATGCTCCTGGACCGCGATTCTGCTTTTTACATCCCCGACGAACCGATCGACAGTACCGAATGGCTATGGGACAACGGGACATGCGTCGAGATTTGGAAAGCCCAGGCCGATATCGATCAATGGCTTATGCAAGCCAACGAGTTCCCTCCCGAGCTTGGGGTTCTCCGCGACCGCTCCGTGGTCAGCGATGCGAGGATCCTTCGACGGGGCAACGCCAATCTCAAGGCCGAGTCGGTTCCCCGAGGCTTCTTCGAGTTCTTCGAATCCGACCCCCCTGCCCCGTTTCAGAACGGAAGCGGTCGATTGGAATTGGCCCGGCGCATCGCCTCGAACGACAACCCTCTGACGGCCCGCGTCTGGGTCAACCGTATATGGCAAGAGGTCTTCGGCGAAGGACTAGTCCAGAGCGCGAGCGATTTCGGATTGCGTTCCGATCCACCCTCGCACCCCGAGCTTCTCGACGCGCTGGCCCTAGCATTCATCGAGCATGGTTGGAGTACCCGGTGGCTGATCCGCGAACTGGTCACGACCGAAGCGTTCCGAAGGAAATCCTTCGGCCAGAACCTTCGAGCGCAGGAAATCGATCCTGCGAATAGAAGTCTTTGGCGAATGAATCGCCATCGGCTCACCTGGGAGGAATCCCGCGATGCGCTTTCGGCACTCAGCGGAATGATGATCCAACGGATCGGCGGAAAGTCGGTCGATCCACTAGCGAGCGACCAAGCCTCCTTGGCCCGACGTTCCCTCTACACGACCATCGACCGCCAGTACTTGCCGATGACTCTGCAAAACTTCGATTTCGCCAACCCCGATATGCACAACCCCAAACGATCCGAGACCGTCGTACCCCAACAGGCGCTATTTTTGCTCAATCATCCGTTGCCAGCCCAAGCGGCCCGAAGTCTCGTCGGATGGATCGAACGCTCCGAAGGGATGGAAGCTTCTAAACGCTCGGATTCCTCCCGACTCAGCGATGAGGATTTCATTACCGCCCTGCACCGCCGAGTTTTGCAGCGCACGCCTAGCCTGTATGAAATGGAACTGGCGCTGGAGTTCCTAGGCCACGAAAATCAGCACTCCGATCCGAAAGTCCTCACGCCGCGCGAGCAATTGGCCCAAGTCCTCTTGATCGGCAACGAGACGATCTACATCGACTAAACCACATCGACTCAAACCACATCGACTGAAACAACATCGACTCACACTGCACAGGCCCCTTTATGGACCCTAGAGCCCCTCTCGAGATGCTTACTTCACGACGCGACCTGCTCCGATCCTCAGGGATGGGATTGGGGATGCTCGGCCTAGTTCCATTGCTCAACGAATTTTCGTTTGGACAGGATCCCTCTGTACCCAATGGTGCATTGCAGGGTGGTATGGAAACGCAAACGACCGGCAATTCGCTACGGGCCCATGCGCCGCACTTTGCGCCGAAAGCCAAGCGAATGGTCCATTTCTTTCTCAACGGGGGGCCTTCGCATGTCGATACCTTCGACCCGAAACCCAAACTCCTTGAGTATGCCGGTAAGCCAATTCCGACGAGTTACCTGACTGAGCGTCGCACCGGAGGTGCCTTACCGAGTCCCTTTGCATTTAAGAAGTACGGGCAAAGCGGTTTGGAGATCAGCGAACTTTTTCAAAAAACCGCTGAGCATGCAGACAACATTGCGGTGATTCGATCGATGGTTGCTCAAGTCCCCAACCATGAGCCATCGCTGATGCTCATGAACTGCGGCGACTCGGTGCAATCGCGCCCGAGCCTAGGCTCTTGGTTGATGTATGGTCTAGGTACTGAAAACCAAAATCTGCCAGGATTCTTGGCGATGTGTCCGGGTGGTTATCCGATCAAGGACACCGCCAACTGGCAGAGCGGTTTTTTGCCGGGTGCGTTCCAAGGCACGTTCGTCGATCCCAAGCACACCGAGGTCGAGAAACTGATCGAGAACATTCGAAGTCCCCATGCGAACTTGGACGCTCAAGCTCGTCAATTGAAATTGCTTCGGCAACTGGCCATGCAAAGTGCGGCAGCCTCGGTCGACTCGCGACTTGAATCCCGGATCGAGTCCTTTGAACTCGCTTTCCGGATGCAGACACAAGCTTCCGAAGCGTTCGATGTTTCCAGGGAGCCCAAGGAGATCCGAGAGCTTTATGGAGATACCGTCCATGGACGCCAGACCTTGATGGCTCGACGGCTTCTGGAGCGAGGAGTGCGCTACGTGCAACTGTGGCATGGTGCTGGCCAACCTTGGGACCATCATGGCGACATCGAGAAGAACCTGAGGACCAACTGTGGCGAGATCGACCAACCCATCAGCGCATTTCTGACCGATCTCAAACGGCTCGGTATGCTTGAGGATACGTTAGTGCTTTGGGGGGGCGAGTTCGGACGCACCCCGGTATCCGAAGGGGGGTCGGGGCGAGACCACAACCATTGGGGTTTTTCCGTGTGGCTTGCTGGTGGCGGAATTCGGGGCGGATGCGTGCATGGGGCGACCGATGAGTTTGGTTTTCGAGCCCAAGAGTCTCCGACGAGCGTTCACGATCTCCATGCGACGATCCTACACCTGATGGGTTTCGATCATGAGAAGCTGACTTATCGGTACGCGGGCCGAGACTTTCGACTTACCGATGTTCACGGTCGAGTGGTTCGCGAGATCCTCGCTTGAACTCCGGACCATTCATCGAGGGAGGCTTGTTCGGTGGCCAATCGATGGGCATCGAGCGTCGACTCGGCCTGTTCGATTAGTTTCTCGACCTGTTTGAGTTCCAGCTCGTGTTCCAAAAGAACGGCTCGCTGCTGCTCGAGTTTTACTTGGACGACGGCCAATTGTTCGACCAGCGTCCGCTTTTGATCGAGCAAGCCGTTTCGATAGAGTTCGTTCTCTCGCCATTGCTCAAGTTTGACGACCCCTGCCTGCAATTTTCTGCGCGCTTGGCTCCACTGGGTGATCGATTCGCTCAAGGCGTCGATTCGCTCAGCAAGCATTTGTATTTCTCTCTGGGTGCTCTGGACCGACGCAACGGATTGATCCCTCTGCCATCGGCGGATCTTGAGCAGACCGGAATGTGGATTTTCACGGGGCATCGATTCGAGTTGGGTTAACTGCCGACGAGGATCCGCAGTCTTTCCCACGAATCATCCCAGGGCATGATCGCATCGCGGGATTGCGCTAGGAACCCCTCGATCCGTGGTTTGATCGCAATCGCACGATCGATTTGGGGGTTGGAGCCCGAGCGATAGGCCCCGATCTGAATGAGTTCGCGATGCTCATCGTAGATCGAGAGCCATTTGCGCAGTTCGTTTGCCAGAGCGATTTGGTCAGGGTCGAGCAACTGGTGCTGGAGTCGGCTCAGGCTTCTCAAAACATCGATAGCAGGATATTGCCCACCATCGGCAAGGGACTTGGAAAGGACGATATGCCCGTCGAGGAATCCTCGGACGGCATCGCTGATCGGTTCGTTGTTGTCGTCCCCTTCGACCAAAACGGTATAGATCGCCGTGATCGAACCTCGAGCGCTGTTGCCAGCGCGTTCGACCAAATGCGACAGGGACGAGAAGACGCTCGTCGGGTATCCGCGGGTCGTGGGTGCCTCGCCGGCGGCAAGACCGATCTCGCGTTGGGCCGTGGCAAAGCGAGTCAGGGAGTCCATGAGCAACAGGACCGATTTGCCTTGATCCCGAAGCGACTCGGCGATCGCCGTTGCTGTCTTGGCAGCGAGGATTCGTTTCGATGCCGATTGGTCGCTTGTAGCGACGACCGTAATCGAACGCGCCTGGCCCTGGGGCCCTAAATCGTTTTCCAGAAAATCGCGGACTTCCCTGCCCCGCTCACCGATCAATCCGATGACCACATAGTCCGCCTGGGTCCCGCGTGCGAGCATCCCAAGGAGCGTGCTTTTGCCTACTCCGGCAGCCGAGAAGATCCCCAAACGTTGGCCCTGGCCGACGCTCAGGAGCGTATCGATGGACCGAACACCGGTAGATAATCCGGTTCGGATAGGCTTTCTGGATAAAGGACTCACCGGGGGAGCTTCGCAAAAGACGCGTCTGCCAGAGCCCATCGATCCTGCGTGGTCGATCGGGGTTCCTGTTGCGTCCAAGACTCGACCGCACAATTCTTCGGAGACTTTGATCGATCGGCAGGACTGCGTGAGCTCCACGGGATCCCCGGCGCGGACTCCTTCGAGGGAATCCAAGGCAGCCAGGAGGGTCCGCCCCTTATCGAATCCGATGACCTCGGCCTCCAACGGACTGTGCCCCTGTCGTAGGATCCGGGTTACCGATCCGATGGCTAGCGGCAATCCATCGACTGCGATGATCCCGCCTTGGAGCAAGCAGACACGGCCCTGGACACGGTAGGGAATGAAACGCTGGATTGCACCGTTCCAATCGGAGCTTTTTGCAAGGCTCGGGAGCCTCGATGCGATTTCGGCAAAGGGTGTTTGGGTCACTTAGGCGAGCTCCTGCTCCAAGCGTTCGAGCTGCGTGCGCAGCGAACGATCCAGAGTGGTATCCGGAGTCTGCAAAACCACGCTGCAGTCCTGCAGGTTCGGATCATCAATGATCTGGAATTCCATCCCAGGGGATAATCGTTCGATCAAGGCGGGCAAGGCTTCGGATAACTTCATCGCATCGGCCGAGCTGAGTTTGATCGTCATTCGGCGTTGGCTCTGGACCAATCGGACCATCTCTTCGATCCATTGAAGCAGGATCGTCGGATCGCTTTCGATCTGACGGACAAGCAGTTTTTCGGAGATCTTGATCGCCAGAGAGACTGTTTCGTGCTGCCATTCGCGAAGCCATTGTTGGGTGGCGTTTTCGAGTGCCAAGCAGATCGAATCGACCCGTGCGACGATATCGGAGATCCGTTCTTCAACGAGGATTTCTGCGCGCTGTTTGGCCAGTTGATCGATCACCGCCCTACCCTCCTCGACGGCCTCCCTTCGGGTGGTTTCACGCAATTGCTCGCAATCCTTTTGGCACTGTTCGAGAATCGCGCGGGCTTGGGCGATCATCGGCTCAGAGGAGCTTGCCAGAGACCCGGGGTTCTTCGGATTGGGAGTAGCGTTTTGCGAGCCGATTGCCGGAACGATCGCTTCGGTTTCGGCGGTCGTCGTTCTGGATCCGAAAAACGATTTGGGTTTGAGGATCGATGCCATGCCGAATACTTTAGTCCTGCGGAAAAGGTTCAAAGGGGTATGCGGACGGATAGGTGTGCGGCTAGGCTGGAATTCGCAGCGATGGCTCGGGCTGCAATTCATGGGCGGTCTGTTCCATTCGGCTAGCGATTTCCCGCCAGGTTTTTTCTTCGACGATCGGCACGGCAGCCAGTTCGCGGCGGAGTCGTTTCAGAGCGTTTGGAGGAGTGAGCTTTTCGATCCGCGAACGCATCGCCTTGTTGGCTCCGGCAAGAAATCGCTTCACATCGTCGATGCTATGGCTGTAGAGGACTCGCAGCAAATCCAAATCGTCGAGGCCCAAGAGTTCAGCGAGCAATTCCTCGCGATCCGTTTTGCGATGCAGCGGAATCACGAAAGCTGTGGCGGGGTCTGTGGAGACCGGGCCGGTGGTCGATGGTGCCAAGTACGCTTGAGGGATCGCGCTGATGCTAGGGCTGCTGGTCGGTCCGTTCAGCTCTTCGAAATTCAACGTCGGGACCTCTTCGGAGACCTTGAGCACCGAGAGCAACTCACGCATCTTCTCGTCTCCTTGGTCCCGACTCTCATTGGCGCTGCGGAGTTGAAGGACTTGCGATTCGATCCCTGAAAGAACCTCATCGAGCACCAACTCCGGTGTCGGCGACAACTTGGGGATCCAATCCAAGGCGGCCTTAGCCAATCCGATTTCGAGCCGTTGAACGATCGACTGCCCGAGTCGGCTTGGGACATGCCTCAGGACCGTCGCAATGATGATGGGTCTCTGTTCGCTCAGAACACTTGCAACCACCTCGATCGGTTGGGATTCGAGCAGGAGCGATCGTGGGACTGAGTCGTTCGAAGCCAGTCGGTCGACTTTTGTGGATGCGGATTGCTGGGGATGTTCTCTCGAATCGATATCGGCAGCATGAAGCTTGGCAGCATGGAACGCAGAGCGATTTTGGTTTACTGTCGTCGCGGGGTGTTCGGACTCGGCGTATTCGGTCTCGGGATGCTCGGACTCGGGGTGTTCGGACTCGGGCACCGAGGCCATCAGACCTTCGATCGTTTCGATCGCCAATCGGCGTTCGTGTGGGGAGATTTCTCCAAGGTCTTTGAGCGACTGACCGACCCGAGTTGAGATCGACTCGGGCAAGCACTCGAGCAGCAGCGCAGCATCGACCGAATCCAACCCATCGATGGCGATTGCAAGCAGGCGAATTCGATGTTCGGTCGAAGCTTCCATCAGCGACTTGCCATCATTGCTCGTAGGGGGGATCAAAAAAAGACTTCGCGTCGAGTTGTAGCGGAAACCCGTTCCGAAACGCTAGAGGGAAACTCGTTATGCTAGCGTTCGGGGATTCGATTGGGGTTGCGAAGGGTTTGGAGTTGTTGCTATGCAAGTGCATGGCAAGAAACCAATGCGAATTACAGCGAGCCGAGATAGCAAGTGGCCCGGATGCCAATCGGGTTCGCGTTGCGGTTTTTTCTTGCATGCTTTTTCTGTGCATGTCGGGATGGCTCGGTTGCCAGAAGAGCCAACCTAACTTGCTCGGATCTGCTCCGAGTTACCTGCGTCCATATAGTCCTGGCGCACCGATGGTCCCTCCTGAGGGCGCTTCGGTCGGACCCTCCGCACCGTATTCTGGATCGCCGTATTCTGGATCGCCATATTCTGGATCCCCGCAGGCAGCAGCACCGGTACCTCAGCCAGCAACACCATCCGCAGGGACTTCATCGATCGCATCGGCATTTGGGTTCCCGAGCGGAACTGCCAATCCGGCCAGTGATCCGACGGGCTTTGGATACGCGGCGCAGATTTCCGAACTGGAGCGGCGGGCCAAATTGCTCGACGAGAACAACCGCCAGCTTCATAGCCAGCTTGCCCAGTCCCAGCAGCAGGTTCAGACTTATCGCGAGCGATCCGACTTGATGCAACAGCAGCTCGGGGATATGTCTGCGCAGTTGCAGCAAGCTAGGATCGCCGCAGCGCGACCGGCTCCTTCGAGTTCGCCGATTGCGGGTCCACCGGCCTTGCCTGGGGTAAGTTCTTTAGCCACATCGTCCCCGGCTCTGCCTTCGCCTTCTTCAGTTCCACCGAAAAGCTCGCTTCAAAATCCGTCTCAAAACCCGTCGCAACGCAGCGGTGCTCGGCTCACGGCCAATACCAGTGGCCCCCCCGGTTCGGGTGGTTCTGTAAGTTTGGGGGGTGCTTCATCGATCGAACCGCTTCGATCCTTGGGGTACCCGGTCGAAACCAATGGGACGAGTTTGCGTGTTCGGATTCCGGCCGACCAGTTGTTTCAACCGGGCAGTTCGCAGTGGACGGCCAGTGCAGGATCGCTTTTGGAGCGAGTCAGCAATGCCCTGCGGACTGCATCGCCCAATGCGCAGCTTCTGATCGACTCCTACACCGACAACTCGACGAATGCCCTTTCTGTGGCAGGCAGTGCGGAGCAATTGACATCCCAGCAAGCCGATGCGGTGATGCGATATTTCGTGTCGCGTGGTGGTTGGAATTCCAGCGGCGTGACGATTCGCTCGAACGGTTCGGAGGGACCGCTGATGGACAACCAGTCGCCGAGCGGTCGGGCGGCCAACCGACGCATCGAATTCATCTTAACCGAGCCTCTTTAGAGTGCTGACCGCTCACCTTTGCGAAGTGCCGAATGGAACCTAAGACCCCAGAGATCGACGCCTCGGGCTCGAAAGCATGCGGCCAATATCAAGGCGCAGCCGACGAACTCCCCTGCAGTAAGCTCTACGATTTCGTTTCGATCGGCGAGACGATGCTTCGCTTTTCCCCACCGATTCCGCTTCGGCTCGAGCAAGCCAACCTGATGGAATTGCATATCGGTGGAAGCGAATCGAACACGCTCGTCGGATTATCCCGCCTGGGAGCTAGGGCATGTTGGATCTCTCGCCTGCCCGACCACAGCTTGGGGCAGCAAGTCGCCCGGCTCATCGCGATGCATGGTGTCGATACATCGCATGTGGTTTGGACCTCCGAGGACCGATTGGGTGTTTACTACTACGAGCCTGCATGTTTCCCGAGGTCTGGAGAGGTCATTTACGATCGCAAGGATTCCGCATTTACGAAATTCACCTACCAGCAGATTCCTTGTCATCCTCTCGAATCCTGCCGTTGGTTTCATGCCACTGGGATTTCGCTGGCATTGAATCCTACGGTTCGCACGACCATGGAATTCGCTCGAGATTATGCGCGCAGGCATGGGGCATGTGTCTCGTTTGATTTCAACTATCGGAGCAAGCTCTGGAGCATCGAACAAGCCCGAGTCGGATGCTTACCCTGGGTCGAATCCTCCGACTTGGTTTTTTTTGCTAAGCGCGATGCGATCGCGTTTCTGGAACTCGCGTCGGATACAAGCGACCAGGGGGTCGTCGAAGCCCTCGCGAAACTTCGCGGGGGGAAATGCTCGATCGTCACGCTTGGTCAGCAGGGTGCGATCGCGGCTGAATCGGGCCAGGTTTGCAGCGTCGGAACCAAGAGGGTCGACGGGGCAGGGCGACTCGGCGGAGGGGATGCGTTCTCTGCGGGATTCCTTTACGCTCGGCTGCAGGGGTTGCCTATGGACGAGACGCTCCGTTGGGCAAACGCCATGGCGGGTTTGAAGTACAGCATTCCTGGCGATATGCCGATTGTGCACAAGCAGGACATCGTGCGATGGCTCGAGGATGGCGCCCCGGGTAGCGTCCGTCGTTGAGTGCTCTTGTCATGCCCTTCGGGGATTTAGGCGATCGACCTGCGATTAAAAAAGATCTACCAGCGATCTACCAGATCCATCAATCGGTCGGCGCTGGTGAACTGGACTGCATTCCAACCGGCGTCCAAGGCGCCTTGGATGTTTTCCAAGCGGTCGTCGGTAAAGAAGATTCCTTGGGGGGATTTACCGGCCAACTGGGTGCTGACCCGGTAGATTTCCGGTTCGGGTTTCATCGATCGGACCTCGTAGGATAGCACGATCGGATCGAACCAGCCTTGGACCTGGGGGTAGCCCATTTTGGCGATCCAGTTCCAGTGGGCATCGCAGGTGTTCGATAGCAAGCCCATAGGGATTCCGAGCTTTCGGATCTTCTCTAGGACGGGCAAGATGTTCATGTTTGGAACGAAGATATCGGCGGCAGCGACCATGAGATCTTCGAAGGGCAGATCCTTTTGGAACTTTTCCGAGAGGATGGCAGTGAAGTCGGCGCTGGTCAATTCGCCTCGCTCGTAGGCGAGTTGAAAGTCGGAGTCGAAGACCAAGCGTTTGATCGCTTCGGGTTCGACTCCGATCAGGGAAGCCATCGACCTTGCGGCGATGCCATGGTCGAAGAACAAGAGGACGTTGCCGAGGTCGAAGTAGACAAATTCAGGACGCTGCATGTGGGGCTTTCCCGAGGGGGATTTCAACAGGGCGAGAGTTCGAACTCAGATCAAGGCGCCTTTGAAGGTCTTTTTCAGGGCTTCGAGAGCCCGCTTGCTATCCTTACCGGCAACGACGACGTTGACTCGCAATTCGCTGGTGTTGGTCATCAGGACGTTGATCCCTTCGTCGGCCAACGCTTTGAACAACGCGATCGCGACGCTTGTATGGCTGCGAAGGCCGATCCCGCTTACCGATAGCTTGGAGATATCTCCATCGCTGGTCACTTTGCGGACCCCGAATTTTCCTTGCGAGAGGACACCCAAGCAAGCTTGCCGTTGTTCGCTTGGAACGGTGAAGCTGATGGCCGTTTGGCCGTGATGTCCGTCGCAGCTTTGGACGATCATATCGACGACCGCTCCGGCTTCGGCGACGGCTTGGAAGATTTGTTCGGCTAGGCCAGGGTTGTCGGCCACGCCGCTGAGCGTTACGCGAGCTTGGTCGTCTAGCAGGCTGATATCCAGGAGGGTGAGTTGTTCGAGGTTGGTGGATCGGAGTCGTTCGACGACTTCGCTCGGGCTCATCTTGGTGTGTTCCATTTGGCCGATGAGCCAAGTGTTGGCATCGGTGGGTTTTTTGTGGAGTTCGAAGGCTTGGTGGACGGCTCTAAGGGCTTGGGTTCCTTCGGATCGTTGGACAAGGCAACTGATTTTGATCTCGCTGGTGGTGATCATTTGGATGTTGATCCCGGCGTTTGCCAGGGCGCTGAACATCTTTTCGGCCACTCCGGTCTGTTCGGCCATTCCGAGGCCGACGACGGAGACTTTGGCGACCGCATCGTCGCAGGTGACCTCGGTGGCCCCGACCAAGGGGAGGGCTTCCTGGACGGCTTTTTGGGCTTCGCGGAGTTCGTCGCTCGGGACGGTAAACGACACATCGGCACGGGACTCCATACCGATGTTTTGGACGATCATATCGACGGTAATTTTTCGGTCGGCGAGCCGTTTGAAGATCTCGTAGCTCATGCCTGGTGTGTCTTGGACATTTTTGATCGTTAACCTAGCTTCGTCCCTGGTCAAGGCTGCGCCGCAGACGGCCACCGAGGGGGACTCTGGCATCGAAACGATCATAGACCCTGGAGCATCCGAGAAGCTGCTTCGGACTCGGATGGGGACATCGAATTTCTTGGCAAACTCGATCGATCGGTTGTGCATGACGCTGGCACCTAAGCTCGCGAGTTCGAGCATTTCGTCGTAGCTGATGAGCCCCATTTGTCGGGCTTCTGGCAAGAGCCTCGGGTCGGTGGTGTAGACCCCATCGACATCGGTGTAGATTTCACAAGCGTCGGCGCCCAGGACGGCCGCTAGGGCGACGGCGGTGGTATCGCTGCCGCCGCGTCCGAGGGTGGTGATATTGAATTCGTCGTCGACTCCTTGGAAGCCTGCTGCGATGACGATCTTGCCTGCATCGAGGTGCTTGCGGATCCGATCCGTGGAGATCGTTTTGATGCGAGCTTTGGTATAAGAGCTATCGGTGCGGATTCCCATTTGGGCACCGGTCAATGAGACCGCTTGGTGGCCGAAGCTATGAATCGCCATGGCCATGAGGGCAACACTGACCTGTTCGCCGGTGCTCAGGAGCATGTCCATCTCGCGAGCCGGGGGCTGTTCGTTGAGTTTCCTTGCCAGATCGATCAGGTGGTCTGTCTCATGGCCCATCGCACTGACGACGACGACCACTTGATTGCCCTCTTGCTGGGTGCGGATCGCTTTGCGCGCCGCGGCCTGAATCTTTTCTGGGGTAGCGACGCTCGTCCCACCGAACTTTTGGACAATCAAAGCCATTGGTTATTCCACGAATCGCAAAACCCTTGAATCCTGCCGTTTCGACCGGCATGGCAAAGGGGAAATCATAACAATTGGCAACTATTTGAGAATGCAAGAATTTTGTGCAAGCCTACCGCCCGAGCCGAGGCCATGAGCCGGGTTGCGAAAGATAAACCCCAGGGATTAGCTCCGGTTCTTCCGGGCGGTTCGGATCGGGTTTCGACAACAGCGTCGAGGAATTGGCCAAACGAACGAAATCGCTGTCGAGGCGGTTTTTCCAACGCAAAACCGTCGGTTCGTTGGTGTGCTCCGGGGCGATCCGACCCATCGCCATTCGGGCCTGGACCAGATCGGCAAGCCTCACTTGGGCCTCGATGACCAAAAGCTGTTTTTCCCAAGCGGTGGGCTCAAGCCTCTCGGAGCATTTGGCCAAGAGTTCTTTGGCTTCCTTGGGCCGATCCAAATCCGTGAAAGTCAATCCTCGCAAAAGCAGATGCTCGGGATCTTCGACGATCGCTGCATGGAGGTCGACCATGCGATCGAGGGTTGCCAAGGCTCGCTCTGGTCGCCCTGTTTTGCGGTAGATATCGGCGACGGCAAACTGAACCTGGGGATTATCGCTGCGCAGAAGCAGTGCATGATGGTAGCACTCCAGGGCACTCGGCCAGTCCTTTTGCGTGCGATGGACATCGCCGAGCAAGGCCCAGGCGTTGTTATGGTTGCGGTTGACGGCCAGCACGTCAATCGCGAGGGACTTGGCCGAATCGAATTGGCCTAGATCCAGGTGCATTTGGCCCAATTGGATCGCGTAGTCCGGGTTGCGACCCGAGAGCCGAAATGCCTCATTCATGTGCTCGAGGGCTTTGCGTTTATCGCCGCTTTTCCAAAGAACGCTCGCATAACCCCAATGAGCACGTTCGTCCTGAGGTGATTCCGAGAGCGCTTGGGAAAACAGCAATTCGGCATCTTGGTCGCGGTTCCTTTGGAACGCGTCGGTTCCGCGCAGCGAGAGTTGCCTGGCGTTGACCAGCGATTGGTTTCTCGCTTTACCAACGAGCATACGGCAACCGCAGAAAGTCGATATCGCTAGAACCGCTAGGATAGGAACCAGCGTTGCGGTGCGATGGAACATCCTAGGGATCCGCTGCAAAAACGTTGTCCGACAAAGCCTTACTCATCAATGCGATTGGATCTCACCGGTTTGAGTTCAAAGGTTATGCGTCGCTACAGGGCTCTTGGCATACCAGATTCGATGGATTCACCGCAAGGCGACTCGGGCCCTCCAGGACCGGTCGATGAGGATCGCCTACGCTTACCCATGGCAGAACAACAAAGGGAAACACAGAGGCACAGAGATCACAGAGTGAAATGCTCTTGTTCTCTCTGTGGGCTCTGGTGCCTCTGTGGTTCAAAATTCTGTGTTTTGAATTCCGGAATGTCGCAAAGTTCAGGATTCCTCGGCCTCCGCGGGAGCTTCCACGAACCGATATCCTGCGTCGCGAATGGTAAGGAAATGCTTGGGATTGGCCGGGTCGATTTCGAAGGTTTTGCGGAGTCGGAGCATGAACTGATCGACGCTTCGGGTTTGCATCTCACCGCTGAGGTCCCAGACCTCTGTCAGGAGTTCCTGTCGGCTGATGACCCGACCTTCGTTTTCTACAAAATACCTCAGGAGCGAGAGTTCCTTGTGGGTCAATTTGACCTCTTTGGAATCGACGGTCACTTCGTAGGTTTCGAAATTGACCGTCGCTCGACCGAATCGGATTTCGGTCACCTTGGCCGTCAACGGTTTGGGTTTCGGGGCTATATCGCGCCGAGGGTGCAATCGCAGCAGGTTCCTGACGCGGGCTAGGAGTTCATCGAGGTCGAACGGTTTGGTCAGGTACTGATTGGCTCCGACGTCGAATCCTCGCGAGCGATCTTCGGCCAGACTTCGGGCGCTGAGGATCAGCACCGGGAGGGACTCATCGATGGTCCTTAAGCGTTCGCAGATGGCATAACCGCTCAATCCTGGGAGCATCAGGTCGAGGATCAGCAAATCGTAGGCTTGGGAGTCGTTCTCCAGAAGTTTCATGGCGGTCGTACCGCTGTCGACGAGGGAGATTTTGTATCCCTCGGCTTCAAGGTTGTATTTCAAGCCTTGGGCTAAGTGAGTTTCGTCTTCGACGACCAATATGCGAGGTTTCATTTCGATCCGATATCAGATTTCGCTAGGTCGTTGGTTTCGCCAAGCACGGTAGGCAGAGGGGATATCCGGTTGTTGCCATGCGCTCATCCCACCGTCGACATAGATCGTCTGCCCGTGGATATGCTCAGCAAGGTCGCTCACGAGGAATGCAGCCAGAGGGCCGCAGACGTGCGCCTCGGGGACTTGGCCGTTGGGCGTATGAAGTGCCATCCACTCGAGCGCTGCTGGATCGTTTGAGAGGATTTGGTTCGTCAGTGGAGTGCGGACCAACCCTGGGGCGATGGCGTTGACTCGAATCCGCAGGGGAGCAAGTGCCACGCACAACGATCGGACCATCGCAGCAAGGGCCCCTTTGGAGGTGTCGTAGACCGAATGGTCGGCTTCGGCGAGCAATCCGTTGATCGAGCCGGTAAAGAGCAGTCGTCCTTGAATGCGTCTCTCGACCCAATGCTTGGCAAAGGCTTGTGCCAAAAAGAAACCCACCTTGACGTTCAAGTGCATGGTCCGATCGAAGCCGACCTCGGAGACTTCGAGGAACGGTGGATCGATGTAGACCCCAGCGTTGGAAACGACGATCGAGATTTCAGGATGCTCGCGAAGCAAGGGAGCGACGAGGCCGTCGAGAAGTTCCGGGATTGGTGCAAGCAGGTCGAAGCATACCAATTGGGAATCCGGACAGAACGATCGGCAGCGTTCCAAGGTTCCTTTTGCATGATCATCCTCATGGATTCCATGAATCAGGACTTTCGCTCCGGCGCTGGCCAAGGCGATTGCGATCTGGGAGCCGACCCCTTGGGTGCTCCCGGTGACCAGTGCGGTTTTCCCTCGAAGATCGATCATCGGAACTCAGGGCTATCGGACTGCGGAGGAGTGTTGCAAGGACCGTTCCATCCGGGTTCGGATGGATAGGACGGTAGGGTGCATTTAGTGCGCGAGCGGATTGGACTTGGAGGAATCCGACTCGCTGGAGTTTTCGGTGGAGTTTTCGGCGGTTGCTTTGGACTTTCGTCCGAGTCTCCGTTCGATGGTAGCAGCGACGAACCTTGCAAACAACGGATGGGCTTTGGTCGGCTTGCTCTTGAACTCGGGGTGGAATTGGACAGCTAGGAAGAAGGGGTGGGAGGGGAGTTCGAGGATTTCGACCAAGCTTCCGTCGGGGCTCAGTCCGGAGAATCGCATTCCGTGGGCTTCGTATTGTTTTCGGTAGAGGTTGTTGAATTCGTAGCGGTGCCGATGGCGTTCGCTAATCGAATCGGATTGGTAAGCGAAACTGGCGATCGAATCGGGGATCAGTTGGCAGGGTTGGGCACCTAATCGCATGGTTCCTCCCAAGGAAGTGACGTTCTTTTGTTCGTCGAGCAGGCAGATCACAGGATGGGGTGTATCTTTGCTGAACTCTGTCGAATGTGCATCGGTCAGTCCGACGACCGATCGGCCGAATTCGATCGCTGCGCATTGCATGCCAAGGCAGATTCCGAAGAAAGGGATATCGCGTTGCCTTGCATAGCGTATGGCTTGGAGTTTCCCTTCGATGCCCCGCTCGCCGAATCCGCCTGGGATGAGAATTCCGTCGTAACCTGACAGGAGCCTCTCAGGGCCTTCTTCTTCGACATCGCTGCTTTGAATCCGAGCTACCCGGACACTGGTTTGGTGATGGATTCCTGCATGATCGATCGATTCGTAGATCGACTTGTAAGCGTCCTTGTGTTCGGCGTATTTTCCGACGACGGCGATGCTCACTTCGTGCTTGGGGTTTCTCAGAGAGAACAGGAGATTATCCCAGGCCTCGAGTTTCGGCGGAGGGGTTACGATCCCGAAGCGTTTGATGATGAATTCGTCTAGCCGGTGGTCCCTGAGGGACAAGGGGACTTCGTAGATCGAGAAATCGCGATCTTTCTCCTCGATGACCGCTTCAATTGGCACGTTGCAGAACAAGGCTATTTTCTCTTGTTCCTCGCGTGAGATACTCTGCTCGCAACGGCAGATGAGCATATCGGGCTGGATGCCGATTTGGCGGAGTTGACCGACCGAGTGCTGTGTCGGTTTGGTTTTTATCTCTGCGGCGGCCTTAAGGTAGGGTACCAGGGTCAGGTGGATGAACAGGCAGTTTTCTCGGCCTACGTCTTGTGGGAACTGGCGAATCGCTTCGAGGAACGGCAAGCCTTCGATGTCTCCGACGGTTCCTCCTATTTCCGTGATGACTATGTCGGTTTTGGAATCGGCTAGCCTCAGAATCGCCTCTTTGATCTCGTTGGTGATATGGGGAATCACCTGAACGGTTTTGCCCAAGAAGAAGCCTTGACGTTCCTTCTCGATGACTCTCAGATAGATCTGTCCGGTCGTGTAGTTCGAATCCCGGTTGAGTATTCCGCTGGTGAACCGCTCGTAGTGTCCGAGGTCCAAATCGGTTTCACTTCCGTCATCGAGCACGTAGACTTCGCCGTGCTGGTAGGGACTCATCGTTCCTGGATCGACGTTGATGTAGGGATCGAGTTTCTGCATCCGAACCCTCAATCCACGGGCTTCTAGCAGCATACCGATCGAGGCACTTGTAAGGCCCTTTCCAATCGAACTGACCACGCCTCCGGTGACGAAAATATGCTTGGTCATGACTTCCAAACCCCCCGATGCTAGGCCTGTTCGCGTGAGATTCTAACCCCCGAAAACGACATCGTAACGTTTTTTTCAAGGTTCGACAAACCGCAGCTTAGGTTCCAAGTCGGTTCCCTTTGGACCGGGACGAGGAATTCCCTGTCTGCTACAATGTCAGAGCTTGCACAGACTCGGTTTTCCCATAAGCTATCGCCAAGACCCGGGTCTTCAATTATCCATCCAAAAACGTTTCAAAGGTTGCTTGTCATGCCGACCCCTTTTCGTGAGGATTCTCGCTTGTCCGAATCCACTTCATCGAGTCTTTCGGCGAGTTCTACGGCGAGTCTGACGGCGAGTCTGACTCCGGGCCTGCGTTTGGTGCTGTTGGTCCTTTTGCTCGGACTGACGTTGGCATTGCGTTTTGCCCCCTTGCCTGAAAACTTTTCGGCCTTCGGGGCCCTGGCGATTTTTTGCGGGATGTTCGCTCGGGGGGGACTGCGATGGTGGTTCCCGCTGGCGGCCTTGTTCGCAGCCGATTGCATCGGCCAACTGGCTCGCGTGCCAGGCATGGGTTTTTACCATCCCGAGTCGATGCTGTTGAACTACGCTGGTCTGGCCGTGATGACCCTCGTCGGAGCGGTCTTGGGAAGCGCGTCTAGTCGCGGCGTTTTTGGTTCCGGTAGGGCCTTTTTCGGGACTTCCCTTCCGCTAGCAGTCGCCAGGACTGCAGCGATCGCCCTGATCGCCTCGGCATGTTTTTTCCTGCTGAGCAATTTCGGCGCTTGGCTCGATCCACTCATGCAGTATGAAAAGAGCCCAGCAGGGCTACTTCAATGCTACGTCGCAGGCCTGCCCTTCTGGAGAGCCACCCTGGTCAGCGACGTGCTGTTTGCTGTTGGCTTTTGGGGCTTTGCCTCAATGTTTGCATCGGTCGCCAAACCCCGTACTCTGGCCCATCAGAAGGTTGATCGATCGTAGTTCGATCTAGCAAACTCCGCATCAATAGTGAGGTGGGATCTCGTCCTGGGCCGATCGAGTAGGACGATTCGAGTCCTGCACCTGACGGAAGTCGCTTGCGAGTTGTTGGAGCTCGCGTCGCAACTGGTCGATTTGACGGCCCTGATCGATGATCACTTGATTCAGGTCGGAAAGCGTCTTTTGTGTATGCATCAGGATGCATTCGACGTCGGTCAGTCGTTGGTCGGTGGGCTTGGACAAGTGAATCCTCTAGTATTGGTTTGAGCGGGTTCTAAATTCTTGATCTTAAAACCGTTGCGAGCAATCGCCTCGATTACAATCGAGCCGTCCTGCAAATGTTGGCCGACCAAGCTTCCAGCAATGCGGCCGGAGCGATGAACCGCTGAATGTTTTCGCGAGCCTCCTGTGTCAATTCGATCAGCTCGATGATTGTCCGAGTAGACAAATTCCTCATCGGTGCAAATCGATCCTCGGGCTCTGTTCCCTTTTGCGATCCGATGTGCAACTGCGTCCAGAGCGAGTTGCGGAGGACATCGATGACCTCATCGAGACACCACTTGAGTCGGTCGCGTCTAGGTTGCCCTTCGGGAGTCGATTGATTGAGATGATCGATGATCGACTTAGTAAATCCGATGAAATCCATGGGGCGTTGTTGCAAGTAAGCGTGGATTTGGTTTCGGAATTCCAGAAGTGTCGGGTCATTGAGTTCCTGGGCATATTGGATCGATCCGTGGGCGCGTTGTGCAAGCTCGCGAGCCCCCGATGGTTCGCTGACGAGTTTGTGCCTAAGGATCAATTCGGCGACATGTGCATCGGCCAGCGGAGAGAATCTGACGATTTGAGATCTCGAGCGGATCGTGCTGAGCTGTCGTTTCTCAGAGGTTCCCAGCAGAAAGATCACCGCACCCGGAGGAGGTTCCTCGAGAGTTTTTAGCAAACTGTTGGCGGTGTCCTCTTTGAGGGTGTCTGCATCGTCGATGATGGCGATTTTGCGGCGATTCGAATAGGGTCTAATGCGCAGTTCGTAGCAGAAACCTTCCCGCATCCTCGCTCCATCCGAACCGAGCAATTGGTCGATCGTCAAAACCGACTTTTCGGGGTCCCTGGCCAAATAGAGAACATCTGGATGCGTCTGTTTTTCGACCTGAACGCAGGTTTCGCAGCGGTTGCAGACGCTCAATTCCTTGGGATCCGTTTGCGTGCAAAGAAGAGACTTTGCGATCAATTTACAAAAGGTCTTCTTCCCGATCCCTGTCGGTCCGACCATTAGAAACGTGCTTGCAAGTTTGCTCTGTCCGATCGCGTTGGCAAACCACGTTTTTTGACGTTGGTGGCCCAGGAAAGTCGTCCAGTCCATTACCTGCTTACCGGTTCAAAATAAGGAGGGGTCTTGAGTCTCAGCAAGGCTTTGGTCCAAGTCCCAAGAAACCCTTGTTCGCTGGATTTTCTCAGTTGCTCTTTTTCTAAAAGATTCAGCAGGCCGCTACCCGCTTTGATTGCCGTGATGGGTGCTGTCGGGGGAAGTGATCGCTGTGAGAGGAGTGCCTCGAGCATATCTTCGAGTTTGGTCGCGGGCATGACTTGCCTGTCAAACTGGCGACTCTCTGAGAATTGAGAATAGTGATATCTCCAGTCCATCAGCGTCGGCGAATTGCCCAGGTAGTCTACACTGGCAAGATATTGCTCGGCTTGATCGAACCTTTGCGCCAGTTCCTTGGACGCTTCGGGCCACGCCGATCGGGACGCATCGAGTCGGTTCATGATGGTTTGGAACTGAAGTCCGATCGCAAGGACGGAAATCAGCCCCAAGACCAAAATGATTGAGAAGGCGACGACGGCAATCTTTCCGGGAATGCGGTCGACTTCCTCGACTGGGACTTCCTTTTCGACGGCCTTGGGAATCGCCTCTACGTCGATGATTTCGTCGAAGTTTCTCACGAGTGGATCTTGTACTCTTTGAGGCGTTGCATCTCATCGGCTACGCTGCTGCCATCGGGAGTGTCATCGCTGGCGATATCGAACCAGGACTCCTCGAATTTGACGTAACCGGACTCACCCCGAGCGGATTTTTGCAAGGCCACGTTAGTCGTCAGCGAGATGATCGCATCGGCCATGGCGACCTTGGGATAGCAACGGGGTTTATTCTCTGGCGAATTGTTGCGTATGCAATACGCCCAATGTTCGATTTCCTCGGTGTATCCTCGGCTGACTGGTCCTGAGGTAGCGGCGGCTTTGGAAACCGGCGAGGAAGCCCCACCGCTTGCTTGGGTGTCGAGCGCATAGCCGGCACCGGCAGCCTTGACCCCCGCTGCAGCACTTGTGTCGCTCTTGGCATAGAGCATGACTTCTTGCTCTTTCTCCAGGACCAAGGTTCCCTTGGTCCCCATGACGACCTCACCGTACCCGCCGTATCCGTTCCCGTTGATCGACGAATACGTGACGACGATTTTCTTGTTCGGATCCTGCTCGTAGCTTGGAACTCCCTTGAGTCCGCCGGCTTGGCGATACCCCAAATCGAATTTCTCGTTGTACTCTGGACCGGGGAACTCGTAGGTGCAATAGACGTGGTCTTCGGCATCGCGATCGGCCGGGAAGATATGGCGTCCGCCGACGGCGTGGACGGTCAGCGGATGGGCTTTTTTCCCATCGGTACGCAGGGCGCTGCAGAAGATGGTCGCCGCATCGAGTTGATGGCTACCGAGTTCACCCATCAGGCCGGCACCTGTCCGATTGAACAACCGCCAACGGATAAGTTCCTCCATGGCCGAGACAGTTCGGTTGCCGATGGATTTTTCCACATAGCCGAATCGGGCAGCGTCTACTTCGTCGGACATCCAGGCCCTTTGCTGGGCGATTTTGCGCTCGAGTTGTTCGATTTCCGATGGGCTTTTGGCCTTTTCCAATTCCTTGACATATTTATCCAAGTCGGACTTGATGCGATCGACTTTGGAATCTGGATCTCCTCCGACCATCGGTGGTTGCCAGGAGTCGTTTCCGGGTAGATTTCCGCGATGCCATTGGGCTCGGATGTGGTGCAATTGTCCGAGCATTCCCCAGCGGATCAAATGCACTGCGTTGTCGTAGAGAACGCTGTAGTGGCGTTGGTGGCCTGTGGCTAGATACAACGATTCGCCCGATGGGCCCTTCAATTCCTCGGCGAGCCTCGCCATGACCTTGCACTGAGCGACATTGTGGGCCATGAGTTTCTCGGTTAGGACGTGCTTGCCTTTCAACATGGCTTGGACCGCAATCGGAGCGTGCAGGTGCAACGGCAAGGCGATGATGATCGCTTCGATGCTATCGTCGTTGAGCAAAGCCTCGACGCCCCCGTTGGACGCATCGTAAACCTTGACATTCCTGCGGGCTTCTTCCTCACCGGAGTACTTGTATTGCTTGATCAAACCCGGTCGCGTCGGGGTGGTCCAGTCGCCGTGGAACGCGCGGTAGATGCTGTAGGGCCGAATATCGGCAACGGCCGTGACTTGGACGTACTCCGGGGTACAACCGCCGATAAGTACGTTGCCTTCATCACCCGTGCCGATGACGCCAACTCGAACGGGATTGGCAAATTTTTCATAACCGAAGTACATCGCCCCGAGGCCTGCTCCGCTGACGGCACCGGCGGCGATGACCCCTTGGAGAAACTCGCGGCGGGTAAAGCCTACGGCTTCGTGATAATTGTCCTGACCAACTGCCTTGTCTTCTGCACTTAACGTTCGCATTCGATCACCTCGGAATAGGGTTTTTTACGGTGTTGTTTTTTACGATGTTGTTTTCGACAGTGTTATTTTTACGGTATTGGTTTTGCAGCGTTCTTTTGGGGAGATCGTGCGGCCCTTGGGATGGAGCTCAAGCCGGAGCGGTGGATTTGCGATTCCAGAAGCTCCACGGGATAAAGTCCAACCCCGCGTAGCGTCCAGCGTCGGCAAAAGCCACAACGAAACAGCCTAGCATCTCGATGGCTTGGTAGTAAGTCGGACTAGTACCCGGAAAACCGGGGAATTGGCTAACAACAACCGATGCCAAGAACAGACCAGCGGCCAAGCCGGCCAGCGGAGTTAGCAGTCCGAGCAGCAACAGAATACCGACCGACATATCGAATATTGGGATGATTTTATCGACCAGCTTGACCGAGATCGGTCCTTGACCCTCGAATTTAAATTCGACCCTCTTGCGGATCGGCTTTCCTTGGGCGTCTTTCGCTAGGGGTTTCTCAGGCTTCGGGTTGGCTTGCTCGTCCGTAGCGATCGCATTGAGTTTGTTGACCATCTCAGGAATGGAGTTGTCGATCTCGGCCAAAACCGGACGTCCCAAGGCTCGCCATTTCCCTTCGATATCCTCCTGTTGCTTTCGGAGCGATTCGATTTTGGTACGGGAAGGTTCGCTTTGAAGTTTGGCGATGCGTTCGAATCCGTTTTTGTATTCCTCGATCTGAGGCTTCCACGTGTCGTAGGTCTCTTTTCGCTTGGCCTTCGCATCGGCCAGAATCGTATCGACTTCCTTGCACTGATCCTCGTTGAGAGAAAACTCCCGCTTGATCTGCTCTCCATACGCTTCGCAAGCATCCGACATCGACTTGGCATCGATTCGAATCGCGCCGTCATGGTCGGGGATCATCGACTGGAACTGCTTGGCAAATGGCCCTTTTGCGGCCGAAAGAAAGGGGGTCGATGAGAAGCCTTCTTTGACTTTCACGGCACCTTCTTGGAAGAAATGCCATCCAATGACCAATCGCAAGAGAACCAGGAAGAGGATCGCTGGAAAGGTCAACTTGGCTTTTTTGAAGAGCATGGATCAAGTCCGGATAGTTCGACGGGTGGGAGATGCAGGTGGGTTTCGGTGGATCTGTTCCGATAGTATGTTACAAAAAGCGCCATAAGCCAAGACTCTAGGTCGGCAAGGCCGGACATTAGTTCAGCTGTTTTCTTCGATTGCCTGAATGATTTCGCCGGGGGAAATCTCTTGGCGATAGTAGATGACCAGGTGGTTTTTAGAAAAAGCGTGTTTCTTCCATTGCGCCTTTAACGTTTGGGGGATCGCCAGGAGCAGGGGTGTGTCGGCAAAGGTATGGAGGACCTCGGATTTGTGGCGGATGTACTCGGGGGTCCAAAACCCGACGATTTCCAGCAATATGCGGGTGCCGGATGGGCTAACGACGGTAAAGTCGGGGAAAAAGACCCGCTGGCCTCGGACCAGGATATCCCCTTCGCGTAGCAATTGCCAGCTTTCGAGCCCGGACTCACGAGCATGGAGGACTCGCATGAGTTCCCAGTTTTCGATCAGGTTTGTCTCGATCTGCGAATCGGCAAGTTCGGGAGACGCTACTGAGGATTGGAGTCCGCAGCGGTCATCGAGCTTGAGTGTCCAACGCTGTTTGCGTCCCCAAGGGGTATCGATGAATTTGGCGAACCCTTTTGGGACGATCGTAGCGACCAGGGACCAACCGGTGCACGAGAGCAGTCCTGGGAGGAGTTTTGCCATTTGGACTCCGTAGCGGTGGGTTCCCCGGAGGACCGAGGCGGGTCCATCGAGGGTGATTCGATACCCGCTGGAAATCGACTCGATGCGGTGCATTAAGTTTGCGAGTTTGGCGTAGCGAAGGATCGCTTTCCAATCTCCCGTCGCATCGATGATCATCTGCCTTGCGCCTAGCAAGGCGGCTTGGGTCTGTGCGACGTTGTAGCGGGCCAGGAGTTCGTTGGTGTCGGAGGGATACGGGAATTCGATCAAGCGATGGTGGTCGATGATGTCCGAGAAGAGCTGTTGCTCGAGTTGCGGCCAGGTCGTTTTTTCCAGAGCGGCGATCTGCTCTTTGACTTCGGTCTGGGAGTGGTCGAGGATCGACTCGAGATTGTTCACTAGCGGATGAAGCGCTGCGGCTTGGCGAAACACTCGCTTGCGGAGTTCTGCAGTCTGCTTGGGTTTTCCGGCATCGAAAATTGAGGCATCATCGAGCAGTTTGCAAAACGCGCCGACCCTACGGATCGGGCAAGCCGCATCGGCTTCGAGGATCCTTTGGATTTGGCCATGGAGGTTTTTTCTCGTAGTGCCTATTCCTTGGCGGTAGGCCTCGCACATCTGCTTGGCCAAGTCGATGTATTGGGCATGCTCGTTGCGGTTTAACCGATCAGGAAGGATCTGGCCGTCGACGTAGCTTGCGATGGCTAGTTCCTTGGTAAGCATCGTTGCGCCTTCTGTTACGGGACTTTTGGACTTCTTTGGTTTCGGCCGTGACGACTTCGTAGAGAACTGCGCGAGCATTTCCGCGTTTTCGCAGGATCCGACCGAGCCGCTGCTTGGATTGCCTGGTCGAGCTTTTGCCTCCGAGGACTACGGCGATTTTGACTTCGGGCAGGTCGACCCCTTCATCGAGCACTTGGTTGGCGACCAAGGCTGGATAAACTCCGTCGCGAAGCCCTTCGAGATAGTCGAGTCTCTCGGCTTTTCCGCAATGACTAAGCAAACAGGGGATAAGAAATCGCAGCGATATCTTGCGAGCCATCGCGTTCGTACCGGTGAAGATGATCATCGGCTCGCCCAGATGAAGCCGAAACAGATCTTCGAGCACCTCGAGCTTTTCGTCGGCCCGATCCTCGATGGACTCCTTCTCTCGATACAATCGCATGATGCGGGAAGCTTGGCTCCCTTTGGCCGCTTCATTGCACAGGTCCTTCCATTCAAACAGGGGGTCTTGCTCCCGGCGTTCGTGGACGTAACTTGCAATCTGACCTGAGATCTCTTTGTACCGGACGCGCTCGCTCGGTCCGAGTGCGACTGGAATGCGAACGACATCGTAGTCGGCCAGCGTACTTCCTTTGACCTGCTGCAACCCCAGTTCGTAGCAGACCGGCCCGATGAGCACCTCGAGTTCCCTGGCATCGGCGTTGAGCGTCGCGGTCAGTCCCAAGCGTTGCGGGGCAATCGAGCAACGTGCAGCATCAGCCCGAATCGGTCCGGTCAAATGGTGGCACTCGTCAAAGACGAGCAGACCGAATTGCGATCCGAGCTCCGTCGCATGGATACAAGCACTGGCGTAGGTCGTGACCGTCAGTGGCCGGATGGTGTTGCGTTGATCCCCGAGTATCCCGGCATCGATCCCGAGCCCTCGTAGGATGCGGCGATGCCATTGGTACATCAGGTCCCTGACCGGAGCGACGACCAAGGTAGGAATTCCACTCTGCGCGATGATCGCAAGGGCCACTTCGGTCTTACCCGTCCCGGTAGGCATGACGATGATGCCTCGCTTGGATTGGCTCCATGCCTCGATGGCTTGCTGCTGCTCGAGGCGTAAAGGGGGCAGTTTCGGTTCGGATGCAAAGGTCAGCAATCCGCCGGGGGCCCCTGAATCGACTTTCGGGACTTCATCGAGAATCCCTGTATCGAAGGCCGCAAGTCCTTGGCGGATCTGTCCGTAATGAATCGCATCGCACCGCCACTTGAGCACGCGGTGGTCCCACATCCAGACCTTGGGCCCAAACCAAGCCTCAAGCTGGTCCATGGTGCCGCGGTCGAGCAGCAAGGTTCCCGAATCAAAAACCAAACGGTTCGAACTCGATGCGTCGGTCAACTGCTCCGAACTCCTCTGGCGAACTCTTGTGTCAAAACTTTTGGATCGAACTTCTGTATCGATCCACTGTACCCTGGGATCAAAATCTAGGGGGTATTTCGTCCGGGAATTGTTGCTTATCGACACGCTCACGGCTACGGTAAGCGTTTCTTCTGAGTTATTATAGTGGACGTCACAAGGAGCGTGATTTCGAGGCAGAACGGTCGCCTTGAAACGACCGCTAGCATTTATTTGTCGACGATGGGAAACACTGCGATGGCCACCTCTGCCGATCGGGACACAATCCTGGATCTAACCCAAAAGCTACTCGTTTCGATCACCCGTGGAGATTGGGATACCTACAAGGAAATCTGTTGCCCGAGCTTGACGTGCTTTGAACCCGAGGCGATGGGGAATCTTGTCGACGGACTGGATTTCCACCAATACTATTTCAATTTGCCAGGCGGATCGACGCCCGTTCAATCGACTATCGTCGCGCCCCATATCCGGGTCATGGGGGATACGGCCGTGATCGCCTACGTTCGTCTGACCCAGAAGATCGCCGACGGAAAACCGACGACGGTGGCCATGGAGGAAACCCGTGTATGGCAAAAGCAGATGGGCAAATGGAAGCACGTCCATTTTCACCGCAGTCCGACTCGCTAGTTGTGGATCGACCGAACTTCTCCAAAGGACCACCGAATGCATCCTGCAGGTTTTCTTCGGATCAGCACCCTCTCGACGTCCACTTCAGTTGCCAACCCAGAGGGCAACGCAAAGGCGATCGAGCAAGCTTTGGTTTCCTTTCAGTCTTCGGACATCGTGCTGCTGCCCGAATTGTGCATCAGCGGATACACATGCGGTGAGCTATTCCTCCAAGATCGTTTGCTCGATTCGTGCCGCAGCGCTCTTGTTCAATTGGCACGGTCTGAATTGGCAGCGGGCGTCGACCAACAGCTCGTCGTCGTCGGGCTGCCGCTTGCGGTCCGGGGCCGACTCTACAACGTTGCAGCAGTGCTTTCGGGCGGATCGGTCTTGGGCCTAGTCCCAAAAACCCACTTGCCCAACTACAGCGAATTCTACGAAGCACGCTGGTTTCATTCGGGTGCTGATGCGGACTTCGACACCGTGCGAATCGAGGGAATCGGCCAAGTCCCCTTTGGGACCGATTTGCTCTTCGAGTGCGGAAACGCCACCGTTGGGGTTGAGATTTGCGAAGATCTTTGGGTCCCTATCCCTCCGAGCAGCCAACAGGCGATCGCTGGGGCGAACATCCTGCTGAACCTTTCGGCAAGCAACGAGACGATTGGGAAAGCCAATTACCGTAAGCAACTCGTTGCGATGCAATCGGGCAAGTGCATCTCAGCTTACGCCTACGCAAGCGCGGGTCCCTCCGAGAGCACCACCGATTTGGTCTTCGGCGCCCACTGCCTGATCGCTGAGAACGGTGCGATCTTGGCCGAGTCCAAGCGGATCGGCACAGGGTTGGAGATCCATTCGCTCCCCTCCGAGAGTCCAGTGGTGAGTTTCGCAACGGCCGATATCGACCTGGGGAAACTGGATCGAGACCGTCGAGCGTTTCAAACCATGCATCAGACAGCCGATCGAAACCCGCTCGAGTTCCGTCGCGTTGCTTTCGAGACGCGTCTGACTCCGGGTTCTTTGTGCCGAAGGATCGATCCGCACCCGTTCGTTCCTGCTTCCAAGGACCAGTTGCACGAGCGATGCGCGGAGATCTTTGAAATCCAATGCGCAGCCCTCGCCAAAAGGGTGGGGCTCTTACCCGCCAACACCCCCCTGAGCATCGGAGTCTCCGGGGGCCTCGACAGCACCTTGGCTCTTTTGGTGGCTGTCGAAATGTGCAGGAAGATGGGTTGGCCGACGACCCGAATTATCGGCATGACCATGCCTGGATTCGGAACGACCAAGCAGTCGAAATCCAATGCGATCGAACTGATGAAGCACCTGGAGGTCACCTCGCAGACGATCGATATTCGAGACAATTGCTTCGAAACCTTCCGGAGTCTTCAACATGCTCCCTTCGGCGTTTGCCTCGAGGGCCTGGATTCGCAGACCCTCCAAAGTCGCTTGGAGAAACTACCCGAGAACCAACGCAACGATCTAGTGTTTGAGAACGTACAGGCTCGAATGCGGACCATGCTCCTGATGAATCGAGGATTCGTGCTTGGGACTGGCGATATGTCCGAACAAGCTCTCGGCTGGAGCACTTACAACGCCGACCACATGTCGATGTACAACGTCAACGGTTCGATCCCCAAAACCCTCGTGAAATTTCTGATTCGCTACGTGGCGGAGTACCTCGTCAAGGATGCTGTCGGCAAGATTCTCATCGATATCGTTCAAACGCCGATCACCCCGGAATTGCTCCCCTTGAGCTCCGATCAAAATGTCCTGCAATCGACCGAAGATACCATTGGGCCCTACGAACTGCACGATTTTTTCCTGTTTCATCTGGTCCGTGGCGGGGCAACCCCCTCAAAAATCCTGCTTTTGGCCGAGCATGCCGTATTCGATCGCGATTATTCGCCCGACCAAATACGCAGCACATTAAAAGTTTTCCTCAAGCGATTTTTCGCTTCGCAATACAAACGTTCGTGCGTTCCAGATGGCCCTAAAGTCGGAAGTGTTTCGTTGTCTCCACGGGGCGATTGGCGAATGCCTAGCGACGCCGATGTCGCCGCCTGGGTCGCCGATCTCTAACCGATGCAAACGCTCCACTCTTTCTTGAAAACCAAATCATGAACCAGCCAAACGAAGTCGCCTCCGAGGTGCGTGAATTCATCAGCCGATGCAAAACCGTTATCCTATCGACCGTCTCAGGGAACGGGGAACCGAACGCAAGCTATGCTCCATTTGTCCATGAGGCCGGCGCAATCTACGTTCTGGTCAGCGGGTTGGCCAAGCACACCTCGAACCTGCTCTCGACGGGCCAATGCCACGCGATGTTCATCGCCGACGAAAAAGATTCGGTCAACGTCTTTGCACGCAAACGGGTCAGCTACACTTGCGAGGTCCAAGTCGTGCCCCGGGATGCCCCCCTGGCCCCAATCGTCTTTGGCAAAATGCGAGACCAATTCGGACCGACCATCGAGACCTTGATCGGACTTTCCGATTTCCGGCTCGTCGAATTGCTACCTGGACAAGGGGTCTGGGTTCGGGGATTTGCCCAAGCGATCCCGATTCATGGTCTCCTGAGTTGAACGTAGTCGGACACCGAGTTCCTCGAATTACAGGGAGTTCAAAAAAGCATCTGCAGTTCGCTCATGGACTTGGAGTTTCTCTCCCATCCGATCGACTTGGCTGACCATGACCTTCATTCGCGGATTGCGTTCGAAAAAATCCCGATGCTTGGAAACAAAACGCCAATACAATCCATCCCAAACCCCCGTCCAATCCCCCTTCTTGTAGTCGCTCATCTTGAGCACATAACTCGATCCGCTGATGTAGGGTTTGGTCGTGATCAGTCCGCCGTCCGCATGCTGACTCATTCCATAGACGTTGGGCACCATCACCCAATCGTAGGCGTCGACAAACATCTCCATAAACCAGCGGTAGATCGCATCGGGATGGAACTCGCACAGCAGCATGAAATTTCCTAAAATCATCAATCGCTCGATATGGTGGCAATATCCGTATCGCAGCACCCGATGGATCGTCTGGTCGACCGGCACAATTCCGGTCGTCCCATCGTAGAAAGAACTGGGCAATTGGCGATCATGCCCCCAGTAATTGCGAGTCCGCTGTTGGGTTCCCAGTTTGCGATACACCAATCGCATGTACTCGCGCCATCCGATCACTTGCCTGACATAACCTTCGAGCGAGTTCATCGGCACGGGACTTGAACCTCGCTTTGGTTCTAGCCCAGACTCCAGAACTGCATCGACCAGACGGCTAGGCGAAAGGAGCCCGACATTGAGCATGGGCGTCAGGACCGAATGGTACAAGAAAGTGTGCTCCCGACTGATCGAATCTTCATAGTCTCCAAAGTTAGACAACCGTTCCGACAGAAAGCGTTTTAAGTGCGCCTCGGAGCCCTCGACGCTGGTCGGATACCACAGCGGTTCGGTGTCCCCCCAAGCGTCCTTGAAATTCTTATCGACATACTTTCTGGCCTCGACGGCATAAGCGTCCTCGCTGGCAAGATCACACTCTGGGGGCATGTGGCCTGTCGGTAAACGCTTGCGATTCTCGGTATCGAAACTCCATTTCCCATCCAGGGGCTTTTGGTCACCATCCAAGAGGACATTCAGGCGTTTGCGTTGCTCGATATAGAAATTCGTAAAGAAAAGCTTTTTCTTGTTGGCGACGAAACTCTCGATAGCATCCAAAGGGGTCAGAAAATGAGGATCCGCAACCAGCTCGAAATCGATCCGATGGAGCTTGCAAGCTGCCCTGAGCCTGACGAGCAAGTTGTGGTCTTCGGGGTCGATCGCTCGGAGTCTGTCGACTCCATCGTCCGAGAGGCGTTGGCCGATGTCGGCCGAATGATCGATCGCCATGGCATCGATGTACACGACTGCCTTACCGAGTTTCTTAAGCCCGTCGGCATAGCGCTTCATCGAAGCCCTATGGAGCAAGAGCTTCTGCCGACAGAATCGGTACTGCCGAAACAAGAGCGGATCCTCAACGATGTAGACATGCTCGATGGGACCCATCCATTTCGGATCGGGAAACAACTGATGGGGATAGACGATCACCGCTTCGAGTGGTTTGCGAGTCGACGGCTTGGCTTTCACGATGATTTGGCTTTCAAGATGTCTTGGCCTTGAGCCCTTTGGTGTCCGTAAGTTCCGCGTAACGTTGAAGGTAACCTTTGACGGAGAATTTCGATCGCGTCGATTCGCTGGTCATGTATCGGATCTTGCCGAAGACCTCGCGCTCAGGCCCCCAAGCTCGATCGTACCGCCCCAAAACCCAAAAGATGCCGCTGTAGGAATTCGGATCCCTACCATCCAATGCGTATTTGTTGTTCAAGTGGATCATGATGTTCAGAGCCTCCCGAGGAGATTGGCTCCAATGAAGGATTTTCTTGCCCCAGAGCATCCGCAGGTAGTTATGGATACGCCCTTCACCGACGAGTTGTCGCTGAGCTGCATTCCAAAGCGCATCGTGCGTTCGAGCCGACTCGAATTCTTCGGGCGAATAGAGGAAAGGACGCCGGTCGCCAGCATGCTCCTCGAGGGTCTTCTGCGCCCAATCTGGAAGCGACTCGTAGCGGTCATAATTCGATTCGCGCCAACACATATTCAAGCCGATTTCACGCCACGTCATCAATTGGTCCATGAACGCCTCGGCGCTTTGTCCCATGTTCCAGAATCCATTCATCTTTCCGTTGGGCTTTGAAATCTTCTCAAAAGTCCATCCCTTTTGGCTCGATGCAATCGCGTCAAACACCTCGTGGGCACTGACGTGCCCGAAGTGTAGATGTGCCGAAAGACTACTCGAACCATATTGATCCGGTTCGTTGCGGGCTTGGTCGTAATCGGCAAGCTTGCTCTGGGCGAATTCCTTCAGTAGCCTGAGTCCCTCGATGCGCCCACCCCTCGTTTCGGTCGGTCGAACGCTATGGTCGATATCCAACTTGCTCAAATCGTATTGTTCGAGCTCCTTGCTATCGACAAACTTCCAACGCTTGGAAACCTCCTCTGGGAGAGCCTTGAGCCTCTCAAGCACGACATGGCGAAAGGGATCGGCATGCGGAAAAACCGGAGTCTCGCGATAGATCTCCTTTTGCATGTAACGACGGTAGGAATGCGCTACGGTAAATGTCCGGTCGGTATTGCGCATCGGGAGAATCCCGTTGCTGTCGACCAATTCGACCGCACTGGGCCAGCTTTTGACAATCGATCCATAGAGCCTCGGGTGGAAGAAACATGGAAAGTCGTCAGTGACCGTCGCGCAAGCGTATTTGGCCAAGGTCTCGGCAAGCCCACGACCATCGCCCGAGGTTGGCTCTACATAGCTCACGTACGTTAACGGCAACTTTTCTGCGGCTTTCCGATTGTCGAGCATTCCATCGAGCACAAACCGATGGAACCGATCGCTCGCCCATCGATACCCGATACGTAGCCCCTCGAAAACCAAAAGTGGTTTGTTCAGGGTGACCGCTAGTTCGACCGCACGATCCAGGGCGAAGTTCGACGCGAGCCTCCGGTAGGCTGTCATCCAGTACAGGACATACTGACCATCCGGGCGCAGGTCGCATTGGGTCGCGGATCGAACGCGGATCGACGGTGTGTTGAGGGTAATCATCTATCCCTGGGGTTCGGTCATCGAGAACGGATCGAGGGCTTTGGCAAGCAGTTCGTGGTCGAGTATGTTCTGCTCGATGCACAACTCGCGGATGGTCTTGCCCGAAGCGAACGCTTCTTTGGTCAGCTTGGCGGCCTTTTCGTACCCGATGTAGGGGTTTAAGCTCGTGACCATCGACAAGCTCTGCTCGACACTCGCCTCGCAAGCAGCTTGGTTGGCTTCCAATCCGTCCATACAAAACTCGATGAACGCACTCGTGCCGTTGGACAGCAATTGAATGCTCTCGAGGATCGCATGTCCCATCACAGGCATCATGATGTTGAGCTGGAAATTCCCTCCCGTTGCGCCCGAGAGGGTCATGGTCGCATCATTCCCAATCACCCGAGCGGTCAATTGCATGAGACTCTCGCACATGACCGGATTGACTTTTCCTGGCATGATCGAGGAACCTGGTTGCCGGTCGGGCAGGATGACCTCGAAGAAACCGCAGCGAGGACCTGAGCCCAGCCATCGGATGTTGTTGGCGATGTTGAACAAGGTCATTGCGATCGTCTTGATCTGTCCATGGGATTCGACGAGCCCATCGCGCTGAGCGTTCGCTTCGAAGTGATCCACGGCCTCGACGAACGGGATCGAGGTCTGCTGGGCCAACGCTTGGCTGACCCGATTGCCGAATTCCGGATGGGTATTGATTCCACTCCCGACGGCCGTGCCCCCGACGGGTAATTCATAGACGGCCCTGGCCGCTTGCTTGGCTCGCTCGATCGACAATGCGATCTGCCTTGCAAATCCTCCGAATTCCTGCCCTAGTCGCAATGGGGTCGCGTCCATCAAGTGGGTGCGTCCAATCTTGATGATCTTGTCCCAAGCCTTTGCTTTTTCCGCAAACGCAGCATGCAGGCGCTCTAGTTGCGGAATCAGCCGCGTATGGATTTCATAAGCGGCAGCGACATGGATGGCCGTCGGAAACGTGTCGTTGGTACTCTGGCCCATATTCACATGGTCGTTCGGATGGATCGGCTTGATCTTGTCGAGACGGTCCCCTCCGAGGATCTCGATCGCTCGATTCGAGATCACTTCGTTGATGTTCATGTTGCTCGATGTCCCTGAACCGGTCTGGAATACATCGACTGGAAACTGATCGTCCATTTTGCCGTCGATGATTTCCTGACAAGCCGCACACAGGGCCTGGACCTGTTGATCATTGAGCGGATTTTTGCCTGTCTTGGTCAGCTTGCCCAAGTCGTGATTGACCACAGCACACGCGAGCTTGACGCGTCCCATCGCCCGGATCAGGGCCACCGGTAGGTTCCAGCCAGAAATGGGGAAATTTTCCACCGCACGCTGCGTCTGTGCGCTGTAATAAGCCCTAGCAGGGACGAGGACTTCACCCATCGAATCGACTTCGGTTCGGAACTCTGACATTGCTTCAAATCCTAACTGCCTTAAGGGTTCTGATGTGCGTGGAAAAACATGTCCTATCTGGGACTCTAAGCCCCTGCCCTCTTTTATAACAACCTTGCAAAATCTGACCATTCGTATTAGGAATTCTGGGATTTTCACAAGCTTGGCACTACCCCAATTCGAGTCCTCCCACTACGATTCGCAAGTATGTGAAACACTTTTGTGTGAAACGCTTGGAAAGCCCATGGTTCTTAGGCTTCTACTTCAGTAGGCCATCGATGGTAGCCCCATCGGCACGAGCCCCACTTTCCGACGTTTGCTTCAGGGGACGACCTCCCCTCAAGCGGGCCATCATGCTGGCCCTGAAACTGGAAAGTGATTGATTTAAACGGCTCGATTCTCCGCCTCGATACAACCAAATCGGAATGGTCCGATCCTGGAGCTTCGTCGCGCATTCTCCCATCTGAAAGTCCTTCATGAAGAAGCCTCCGCAAAACGCCTCGAACTCTTCGAACAATTCCCAAGAGTTTCAGGAAAAACCCAACTCACAAGACCACGCAATGGCTGCAGCAATCCTCGCGGATCTCCCCTACGTCGTGAGCAATCCACCCAAGATCAAGAAACGGGATAAGTTCCAATCCAAGCCCTTGGATCCAGCCGCCAACGCCCAACTCGCTGCCGTCGCCCCCGCGTCGGAGACCCTCGAACCGATCGCCCACTCCTCGCCAGTTGCTCACGTGCCAGTTGCCCCAGTGCCCGTTGCCCAAGTGCCGGTCGCTCCAGTGCCGGTAGCTCAAGTGCCAGTCGCTCAAGAGCCAGTCGCTCAAGAGCCAGTTGCTCAAGAGCCAGTTGCTCAAGAGCCAGTTGCTCACGTGCCAGTCGCTCAAGAGCCAGTTGCTCAAGAGCCAGTTGCTCACGTGCCAGTTGCTCACGTGCCAGTCGCTCACGTGCCAGTTGCTCAAGTGCCAGTCGCTCCAGTGCCAGTCGCTCAAGTGCCAGTCGCTCAAGTGCCAGTTGCCCAAGTGCCAGTTGCCCAAGTGCCAGTTGCCCAAGTGCCAGTTGCCCAAGTGCCAGTTGCTCAAGTGCCAGCCGCTTACGCACCGGTCAAGATGCCGATGGGTAGAAACGCGTTGCCACAGGAAAAAACGAACTCCTTGAAGCCCTCCGATAGATCTTCCGAGAAGACCTCGGCACGGACCTCCCCTCGGGTTTCGTCGGAAGCTCTTGCCGAGGAGATCCATGCCCAGGACACTCAGTTCGAGGAGTCTGCATCGCAAGATCAAGAGAATGAAATTCCGTCTGGTCCTACCTTTCGTGACTTGATGTTGCCGGATGATATTTGCTCGGCCCTTGAGGCGGCCGGCTACCATACGCCGACGGATATCCAAGCTGCTACGATCCCTGCGATGCTCGAAGGCCGCGATGTGCTCGGTCAGGCTCAGACCGGAACGGGTAAGACCGCCGCCTTTGCACTTCCGTTGCTTGCCAATATCGATGTCGAGAATCCAGAGACTCAGGTTT
>Ga0315904_10001072_pt1 | contig 43462 bp, 31 predicted proteins | sample LakEriMetagenome_6_FD_203529 | JGI IMG/M metagenome (GOLD analysis project Ga0315904, IMG submission 203529) | Freshwater fungal communities from buoy surface, Lake Erie, Ohio, United States - Buoy 12 MA120 | ecosystem: Environmental > Aquatic > Freshwater > Lake | place: USA: Lake Erie, Ohio... | reverse complement strand
CCATGATGAATTTGGTAATCGGGTGCGTCAAAGCAAGCATGGCGCAAACGAACTAAAAATAATAAAACTCCAGACATCCATAGTCACCGAACACCTCGATTGCGATGGTCGATCTGGGTGCTCTAGGGTTATCATCACTGAGAACAATGACGGACTTGCCTATAAAGAAGAGTATTTCGATGATGACGGGAAACCTGCGTTTGTACCATCAAGATACCCTGTACCCAGGTTCTCGATACTGAAGGTGCAATTAGAAAATAACAAAAAAATTCTAACCTTTCTTGGATTTGAGGAAAAAAACGAATACGAATCTGTGAAACTAATTGTTGATGATTCTATTAGGGAACAACGAATTACTTTTCATTCAAATGATGGTCAACAAGTTCTAAATGAAGATGGTATCGGCAGTATACGGGAAAGTCTTGCACCGGATTCAACTATAACTGAGCAAGCGTTTTTTGATTTACAGAACAATCGGATTATTACCAAAGAAGGTTATCACAGATGGACAAATTTTTCCGAAACGGTTTCAGGGGAATCCATAAAACATTACAAAGAATACGACCAATACGACAATGAACTTCTTGCGGTAATGCTGAATAAAGAAAATGAAGCAATAGTACAATCCGATGGCTTTGCTGCGCACCGGCGAATGTATGACTCACAAGGACGAGTCACTATCGATCGCTACTTCGGCTCGAATAAAGAACCTGCATCCAATGATTTAAAGGAATATGGAGTCAAGCACGAGTACGATTCGGCTGGGAAAATAGCTCGATCATTTGTTTTGGGACCCGATGGAACGATTCAACCTAACTCGCTGGGATTTTCGGGTCGGGAATATCAATACGATGACTCAAACCGCATAGTCAATGAAAAATATATCGACGAAGCAGGAAATCCCAAACCAGCGATTAATGGCGTACACGGCTGTCGATTCGAGTACTCTCAAAATTCCGAAACAAGGGAGTTTTACGGGAAGAATAACAAAACCGTGAAACCAATCGGCCTTGTAGTCGTTAGAGTGCTGGAGAAATCAAGTGCCAGCACTGCAGGCATCGCATTGGGAGATGTAATTCTTAAAGTAAACGAAAAGCAACTCGGATCGCACGACGAGCTCCGTCAGGAACTGCAACTCTTGTCCGCTAATGAATCGATTCGTGAATACCCTATTAAAATGAGCAGAGCCGGAAATGTTATCGAGCTATCCGTTCCCACTGGTCAACTGGGAATCATGACGGAGGTGTACTACGATATAAGCGCTGATGTTGAGCAGCAAAACTGATCGAGAGTCTCTGATGCCTTTCTTCTCTAATCGTATCTTCTTGCTCACTTGACATAGTCAGTCCTTGGTTTTGAAGGGTTGGTTGTTGCAAACAAATCCATACCAAAACAAAGGCTGATTTTCAAATGTGCGCAATAATTAGGACGTTATCGAGAAAATCGACGCTATCAAGACAAATGAGATGCGGATACCCTCACTCTACGCCCACTCGTCCATAGCTTTCTGGCAATACGGTAGCAGAGTCAGTTCTGTCAGCGTGTTGTAAACGGCGCTTCGTTCTCGGCTTTTTAGCAACTGACTTACTTGTTCAATGATGTTTCGCGAATACTCTTTTCTTGCGTTATGAACAAGTTGTGACTTAGCTTCCGCCGTATTACCCAAAACTGACTCAAGCCCGCCTCTGTTGGGATCCCTATCCCCTAGAAAGGCTTGCTGCTTCAAATAGCTAATTACTTGATAACCCGTACTACCTGGCCCCATCGCTTCCAAAGCCCGCTCCAACAACTCGTCACCCAAAGCTTGAGCGAATGCTTTTTTTGCGTCATTTTCAACCAGATCCCCATAGTCGTTCGAAAAATCGTTAGCGTTTTGTTCACGATCCATGACTTTGCTATTGGACTTCCTATAGAAGGATATTTCGCTCCGCAGAATCTCCATGAGATTTGCATTAAATGCCGTAGCCGGACCGTTCGCGTGCAGTCTTCCATCAAGCCATTTTCCGATAATCTTTTGCCAGACCGTTGCGATCGCATGATCATCCCTCAAGTAAACACCGAGGTAGCCTAGAATCGCCCCCTGATAGATTTTTAATGTCTGTGCACATTCAGGTCGTCGTCGAGCAGTCACTGTCGGCAATTGTGCTGACCAGTGCTTCCTTACACATTCGATTTTTCTACGAACCGACCATGAACTGATCCCCACTCGTTGGGAGATGTCCTTTATCGTCAATCCTTCAAGATGAAGTAAAAGAACATCCTTAGTAAGACCGTCCTCGATTTTACGAATTGCCTCGAGCATTTCTAAAACATGCTGCTCAGTTGGTTCTTTAGTGGCGAACTTCTCGACCCGCGATTTCAGTTGCGTATTACCGCTGTCTGTTTCCGTCGTGTTTGTGTCGGTAGCGGCACAATCGCGTTCGGCAGCCTTGCGGTTGATCAATTCCAGCAAGCAATTCCACAGGCCTTCTTCTCCGGAAATCGACCTAAGGTCACCCGACTTGGCGCGTCGTCTGAGACTATCGAACACGCTTTCAATCACACTGTGATCACTGGAAACCCGCGCGCCTTTACTTGTCAGCGTATTTCGAGCGATTTCGCACATTCGATCGATATAAACGTTCCACAACTTATCAATCGCTTTTGTCTTGGCGTTGTTGTCACCGACCTTCAGAATTCCGAGTAATCGAGTGATTGTTCCTTGATAATCATCGGACATGGGAGGCGACCTAACGTTAGAACGAACTCTGATTTACTGCCTTAGCATCGAAAAACTGCTTGAATCATTACTTCGATATAGTATCAAATTGAGCAATCCAATTGGAGTGTTTTTCCGTCTTCATTTTCCAAGTCGAACATGGCGATATGAATCCTTTTGATTTAGAGAAAATCTATGATGACTTTGAATCTGCTTGGCGTTGCCGAGAGCGTCCGAGCATTGACGAATATTTGTCACGAATCGATGAAACAGAGCAAGCTACTATTATCAGAGAATTGTTCGCACTTGAACTCATCTATCGAATGCAGCTAGGAGAATCGCCCAACCTTGCGGACTACGCACAGCGTTTTGCAAAGTTCTATCCAGTTCTCGAGGAAGTATTCCGAGAGGTCATATCACACACCAACGGCGATCAGCAAGTTACAGGCTAATAAGATGTAGAAAGACCACCATTTCTATTCCCGCCGTATCCGTAGAACGCGGCAGCCGAGTATCGCGGATGCATAGTGGGGACGGAAGTATTCCCGCGCGGAACATTCGGATAAGTAAGCTTGGTAAGAGTAATTGCCACCACGTAAGGGACGACGTTCGGATCCGTCCTTGGCAATAGGTTCGACCACCAGATTGCGGCACCATTCGCTCACATTGCCCAGCGTGTCAAAAAGTCCAAAATCGTTTTTTCCCCTCTGACCGACAACATGGCAGCGATTATCCGAATTGGTATTGATCCAAGCATTCTCACCAAGCAACTCCTTCGTATTCCCCCAGTAATACCTCGCATTGGTTCCATCCGGATTTCTCTGCTCGGCGCGGGAAGCATATTCCCACTCCAACTCACTCGGCAGATAACCATGGCACCAAATACTAAACATCATCGCGTCGTACCAATTTAAGTAGATCGCAGGAGAGCGACGATCAGGACTAAATCGGCCGTAATCCTCAAATCGCTTCGCATGGTCTCTGTCAAATAATTCATACAGACGGTTGGTTACAGCAAAGGCACCAATCGAAAACGCATTCTGTATCTGTTTTATCCCTTCTGGGTTTCCCTTCGTGTCGGAATGTCCTACGCGTACCTCCATACCTGGGCGTGATTGGCACTTGCACCAGTGATTCTCTATGTCCTCATCGATAATCTTGCTTGGCTCACCACCACCTTGCGCAAGCTTCGGATACTCGCTCAAAAACGATTCCAACAGATTGATCGACTTCGATGGTTCGCTCGACCGTTTTAGATCGGATCGGCGAGGATCGATACCACCAAATCTCTGCTGCGCTCGATATGTCGCTTCCAGCAAATCCTCCTCACTCCAATCAAGCTTTGTTAACACTCCATTTCGATACAACAGCCCCGGCCAGGCGCGATACATCAGTTCCGAAGGGCGGCCATGGAATCGCGTTTCGGCATTAGGTGGAGCGTACAACGGCTCAACCATTTTCAACCATGAAAGATTCTGATCAGCAGGCGAAGCTCCCGAACTCAAACACCGCACAGCCTCCGGCATACCGCAAATCATTCGCCAAATCTCAGCGATACTCGAATCACGTCTGTCCCGCGCGACATTCATTCTTCGATGGAATGCCTCACGTTCACGCTCCGTTGCCCTTGTTACCATCCATAGAGCTGCAAAGAAATCTCGGAGCGTTGCGTTCTGCCAACGGATCTGCCCCACACCCTGGTCCTGAAAATAATTAAACTCAACATACTGTGAATTCAGACGAATCAGTTCGTGGTACCAGTGCTCGACATACGGCCTTTTCGACTTAGGATCTTTTTCTTTCCACTCCGGATAGATGTCGTACAAACGCTGGAATACCCGTCGCTGAAACTCAACCATCGTCGCCAACTCGGTTCCAACTTCCATCACGCCGGGCGAATCCTCGATCGACGATGCCTTCCGTCGACTTCCAGGTGCGGCGCCAGTGCTCAATCCATCGTTATCAACGACCTGCTGCGGAGCGAAACGCGAATCGTCATTCCACAGCGCCATCGTGATTGCAATCGCCGATAGGATATGCAAAACCTCAAGACGATTCAGGCTCGTATGAACAAGTCCTCTGCCGTTTCCATCGCGATTATCCAGAGGAAGAGAATGGTACACACTATGCCAGTACAGGTCGGCTGTTGAACGGACCGTGGCAATCGCATTTCGATCCACGTTGCGCAGTAGCACTTCCAAGCTCCGCGGCGAAAAATCCATCCGAGACTGCATCCGTCGAATCTGCGACGCCAACTCCTTGCCAATAAACCGCTCTTGCTGATCCTCATCGAACATCTCAACTCGGACAAACTCCCAAGCCGAGGCAAGCTCAGCCGAAGTACCCTTATGGCTCTTATCAGAATCCTGCGCAAAGAGTACTCGCCAGAATGTCTCCGTGATGGCATGCGGCCGACTACCTACAACACAATGCAATTTCGGAAATGCATCAATCAACAACTTGCGCAGTTCCGTCCCCTTTTTGAAAGCATCTTCGCCACCGTATTCATCGACGCCATCGATGATTAATACAAATGACCCGTTACGAAGCATAGCCTCGATCCAGAGCCGTAATTTCTTTTGATCGTAATCAGGTAGATTCGGATCGATGGAGCGATAGGTGGTTAGTTCGTCACAAAAATGCTTTACGAAAAATGGGGAATCATGTCCAAGAAGTTCATGGTTTAGGTACTGCTGCCAGTCGTTCGGTAAATCAGCGAACTGTACTCGCATGGTCACCAAATTACCATCGATCTGCGGGAGGCACGCTTCGAGCTGCTCCAACACTTTCGATTTTCCAAGTCCAGCGTAAGAGGTTATCGCCAATAAGATTCGTTCGCCGCGTCCAAACTGATCGAACAACTCCCACCGATCCTCTAACGGTAACCAGCGACTCTCACCGGATGGATCTATTGAAGCAACAGATGCAATTTGCCCCTTGAGGAACGTTAGCTTCTCCCCTCGATCATCGGTCCGAAGTGTCAATCTCGAAAGCCGTTGATCGTGAATAAATAAGGAGCTTGAAGGAGACGCCATAGATGCATTCTTAACGGGAAATGTGTAGGAGTGACCCTATCATTGTTCTAATACAAGGTCCATCGCATCGCAACCAACTCGCCACGTTCTCCCCGAATCTCCGACAACTGCCTCACGATGGACACCTACAAGAGACTGAGAACTTTTTCGCAAAAAATGCGAACTACAGTAACATTCCGCGATGCGACTGTCTTTTTACTTAATGTGTGAGTTTTGTCCCATAATTTACTTTGAATGCTCTAAGGAGAATGCAATGAGTCAGACAGCCATGCTCAGAAAATCTGCAACTAACCCCGTATCGCTAGAAAACATACCGGAACCGAAGTCCCTTCGAAAAAGAGCATTCGCACTTGCCGAAGTCTCGGACAAATCCATGGGAATGCGTCTGAGACGAGTCAAACTCCAGAAGCAAGCCGCTATCGATCGCAAAGCGACTGAACAGCTTCGCGCATTTCTCGATCGTATCGCCAACAAGGACTAAAGTCTCCTTCTCTTCTTGTTGGAAACAAATCGCCTGGAAACGACAAGGCATCGGAATGGAAGCTAGTCTTCAAGAGCTTTCGCTCTCTCTAAGGATCATGAAGATGACGAAAGAAGATCAGGAACCTATTTATCGACTTGTTATCCATTCCGATGTTTGGAACCGAGCTTTTGGGGAGTTGTCCACCGGCCGACAGCGACTTGCATGGGGGCCGATTGTACGTAGCTATCATCCCCCATACTGCGATTTGATGATTCACAATCTTCAATTCACGTCCGATTTCCCCAAAGGCTCAGAGCATTCCCTAACTTTTGACTGGGCATTTTTCGACTCGCCAACTTCAGAAACAGACTCACAGATGCTTCAGAAGCTTCAGGCTAGTGAAGTACATTCGCATCAACTGCTGGTCTACATCAAGGCAGGAATAGGAAGCGATCATGAGCGATGGATCGGAGCGGTTAAAACGCAGGATCGATTGCATCGCGTCTCACAAATACGACTTGTTGGACCAGGTATGAGGACGCTTCGAAGATCACAACCTAGGACCGTTGCGATCGGTTCGCGTGGACGGACCGTGGATCGCTGGAGCCGTATCGAAGGGGCACTGGGTAAAGTACCCTTCGCACAATTTCGACGCAATCCAGTTTTACTGATCGGAGCGGGAAGAGTTGCGAGTTTGCTTGCGTTGTCTTTAATCCGCAACGGATTGCGTGACTTGACTATCGTGGATCCCGATCAGTTGGAGGAACATAACCGGGATAGTACCTTTGGTAATTTCCCGTCAGATATCGGTAAAAGGAAAGCCGGGGTACTAGCTCGCTACCTACATCGTGTGCGTCCCAGCGCCAGAATTACTGCAATTCAGCGTGATGTGCGAGACGAAGAACTCATGGAGCGTTTTCGGCGGACCTCGGTTGTATTCAGTTGTGTTGATAACGATGAAACCAGAAAAGTAGTAGCAAAACGATGTGCTCAGTTGATGTTGGTTCACATCGACATCGGCACTCTGGTCCGAGAGTCCTCACGCTCAGCTACAAGTAACGACTCTCTGATCAATTCCTCAGAGGAGATAACTTCAAACCGTTCCAAAGATATCGCGGCGGACGTGAGACTGATGCTACCAGGAGCTTGCCTATCTTGCGTGGGAGGGCTGCAAACCAATGAATCGTTATCTTCAAACGAGGCTCGCATGTGGACTTCCGGTGGTCGCATCGGATCATTAACTTCGATCAATCACTTGGCCGTCGGTACCGCACAACAGCTTTACTTCGATCTTCTTACCGAGCATCTGACGACTTCTTTTTGGCAACGTATCCAATGGATTCAAGGTACCGGGTTGCGAACGGCAGGGAGCCCAGTGTCTGGAGATGCAAATTGTAAGGTCTGCCGACGTTAGCTCTATGAAATCCGCGCACTCAGGTTACAAGTCCCTTCGTATGTACCTTTCTTATCACTCTGACGCCTTTCGATTTCTCTTCAAATACTCGACTTCCCCCGTGCCAATTCCTAGCGTTTTTACTCGAGAAATCAACTCTTCTCGCTGCTTCTCGCTCAGGCTATGCGGATCAACTCCTTCGATGGTGATATCTCGGTGGTTCTTAAGCTGAATATTGCGTGAGTCGGTATCGCTCACCGTGATCAGACCACTACCATCTCTGAGTCGAAAACGTCCATTTTCATCTCGATCAAATCCCCACTCCCCTTCCCACTTTCGTCGCAGCAAGTCAGCCCTCAGTTTTTTGATTACATTGACTTCCAGCATTAGGTCGAGCACGTCGCCGATCGTCTCACACTTTTCACTGATATGAATTCGACGATACTTTGGATCGTCTTCGCAGGTCGCTGTAAACCACTTGCGGATCTCTTCAGCGTCTTTACCGACTACGATGGCGGTATCGAAATAGGACTCCTCGGGCTTGCGGCTAGGAGAATAGCTAACGAGAGCTTGTACCTTGGGTACGATCGATCTCTCAGCGATTGACGTCAGAGGAATGGAAGTATCCTTCGCCGTATGATTGGAGAGTATGGCAGCACTTACAGCCATATTTGGAATTAGCCGAAGCGACTTTCCATCGACCGAGTGAAAGAGTGGTTCTTTGGAATCGCCGTTACGCTTTGCTAGAGGAATTCGTCCCGAAGCGGCCCACATCGCGACGAGTACCGCCGCTTGTAGCGAAGAGCCTTCTAATTTCGAGATATAGGCATGGTGATCGTAATTCTTAAACGGAACTTTCTCTCCAGGATACTTTGCGGTCAGTCGCCATACTCCGCGAAATTCGCCAGCCAAGCCTGATGCTTCCCAGCACTGTTCGATCGGTTTCAAAAGTTGCGAAAAGTCAGTAAGCCCAAAACAGAAGAGATCAGGAACGAGAATACCGATTTCACCTTCACTTAACCGGTGAAGTTCAATAGAAAACCATAGAACAGCTCCATCGTCCCCCTGTGTAATTGGATTCTTACCAAAAAAAAGTGTGGCGGTGTTAGCTGACAGCTTTTCAATTGCAGCTAAGTTGCTTTTTGGACTTCCGAGGACTTCGTTGTGAACATGGGCAGCCATCCAATATCCGAGTGGATGGCTGCTCGTATTGAATTTCTCACGAAACGATTGTTGTAATGTCGTGTTCGATTCACCATGAAGGTAGGGATTACCGACCAGTCTTTTTCGGTAATAGCCATTGCCATTTGCGATAAGATTCAATTGCTCAATGGCTTTGTCCAAATTATCGTTGGCAAAAGTTTTGTTTCTCTGGTCGATAGGATTCGGATCGACGTCAAACGCATTCCTCAAATGCAGAAATGCTCTTAACAGTTTTTTGTTTTCTTCATTGATCGATGGCAACTTTTCGAGGTCGCTGATCAATGTGTCATCTCTATCTTGAAACCACTCCCGAATCCGGTGAGCGAAATGGCTTCCGTCTCCATAGATTAGACGCGGATGTAAGTACCCGCACCGGCCAAGGACGTAATCCTCAAGTGTAAACGGGAAATCAGAAGACCACTGAGCGATGGCGGGGCCCGACGATTTTGAGAAGGAATGATCGAGTTCCTCATTTGGATTTAAATCCAACCACTTTTTGAACGAAAGGTCTCGCTGGTAGAGGGGAAGATCTTCAATGGCACCGCGATGTTTCGGTAATTCATTGAGAAGGAGAAAATGCGATCTGTAATCCCGCCATTCCTCTTTGCTCATCTTCAGCAAAGCGACTCTATAACCACTCAACAACTTGAGATATGCAAATCGATCCTTGTGAGTTGACTTTGATTCTAATCGGAGAATCGGCGCTTCGCCGCCCTTGATGTCCCTGCTCCACAGAATCAAATAGCCGTATTCGTCAAAATAGGATCTTCCAATCCCAGGATTCGCCCCTGCAGCATAAGCAGGGCTATCAAGATCTAAAGGATGGACGATTTCGTCGAGCACTTTGAAATAGACCTGTTACTAGACGAGCTCCGAGCAGAATAAACAAGTCGACCAGTTCTATGTCTTAAAGCGTACAAGTCGACTCAACCTCGAAGCCATTGTACCTGGCTAAGGATCCGCAGCAAATTGGGTTGGCTAAGCAGTTCTGCAAGTCGCACCGAAGAAATTGCTCCTGATCGCAAGGATTGGAAAACACCTTGCGTCAGTACGGCTTCCATTTCCCCCTGAAATCGTTCTGGATCAGCATACGGTACAGAGTTATTCGTCGCTCGGCAGAGCCCTTCGATAAACATTGCTCGCACTTCTTGAGCGAGTGGATCACTCAAGAGTCGCGAGCACGATTGAACCGCTTTTTCTTCGTCCTCTTCGAAATCGATATCCTGAAGGACAGTCTCCCAGTCAACCATGACTACACTCCACTGTTCTTAAGGTTATCGTGAAGCTTTTTCATTGCTCTACGATATTCGCTCATTACAACTTGCCTACTTAAGTTCAATGTCTCCGAAATCTCAACAAAGGATCTATGTAAGAATTGCCTAGAAATCACAATAAGCAGCTGATTTTCGGTTAGATCATCTAGAGCTTTATCGATCGCATCGCGGATCTCGGAAAGATCTACTGAACTGGAAACGTCCTCACGACGATCCAACAAATGGCATGATTGACTTTTGAGGAAATCACTTCCTGAAGTCGATCCGTTGTCCCCAGTATGAACAGTGCGTCTACCCCCGTTGTGAGTTCTATGCAAATCCGAAAATGCCCATTTGGTATGATCTGAAACAGATTGCCTTTTCCAAGTATATGTATCATTCACTTTCTTCATTGCCGTCAATGTGGCTAGTTGTGCTACATCTTCTTCACTAAAACGACGACAAGAATAGCGATTACGTTTTGCATATCGCAGCGAGCTTACATAAAACATTCCTGCCCAGCGTGGATCTTTTGGATCCGTTTCATTTTTCTCCAAATAGTCCCAATCGATCTGCTGAAGACAACTTCCATCATCATCGCTTTCAGCGGCTGCTACGAAATCGTCCGTGGGCATCACAATTTCGTCAACACGGCGATGTACGGTACGGTTATCACTGTAGTGATCGTCAGCGACAACAAGATCGTGGGCTTCAGCAACAAACGCTGCAGATGCAAAAAGCTTGTGAAGACAATCGATATTGATCGAGTTTAAGAATTTAGCGAGTCCGTCGCTGCGAAGAGTGTATAGTTCCTGCTTGAAGTCGTTCGTTGATGTGGACTTCTCGCGCGATAGATTACGCAATTGATCGAGAAAGCTTATCCGAGATTTGTTAGCGATTTCATCGGCCAATAACAGGGCACAGTGTTCTTTTTGAGTTTCTAAATCGAGGTCGGAATCGAGACCGAAATCGGCAAACACCGCATTTATCTGGTAATCATCCAGCAACATTTTTTACCTCTTTACTGTGCAAGGAAAGTTAACGTCACACTGCTGTCTTGAATAAAAAAGGCGATCGCCATCGACTAGAGTGATAGAAACTCGATAATTTTCTGATTATTTTCCCAAAGCTCTAACTTATCGACACTTTTTGGGGAGCTAAGGTTCTTTATGACCTGATGAATCACCTGATCTTATAGATTAAAATGCACCGGTTTTGTCAGGCTACGGTCGAGAAAGGCCAATTAAATTCCCTATCCCCACCACGAGCAAAAGTGGCTGCGCCAGTGACAGGCTCAGAAAGGTGAAGGCTTTCGTTTCACCCGCAGCCAAAGGCGAGGTGCCCCCGCCGGGGCGATGCCCCGGCCTTCGGCAGCGGTGTCGAGTTCCTCGCCTTTGGCTGCGGGTGTGACGAGAGCGAAACATCGGTGTATTGCACCTGACGGCTGTGTATACTTAGTGGCCTTATCTTTTCTGAAACTCTATTGGATCAACGCAGAGATGAGTTTTCTTCGAAACCCGCCGACGCTCGTGGTGCAGCAAAATCCGTGGTGGTGCTGGGCAGCATGTATGGAGATGATCAATCGCGCCCATCCCAGTAAATTTGATTCCCCAATCAAGAATCAAGCGCAATGGGTCGCTGCTATGCAGTCATCGCCGGTTGCTAATACGGCTTTAAATAGCCAACAAGGTCTGAACCTGCGATACTTCGGTCAATTCACCAACGCCTTAAAAATGATGTTTCAGGGATGGGTTCCACCGACTAGCCATCCGGACCTGGAATTCGCGGAATATAAACTGCATAGCAGCCTTCTGCTAGCGATCATTCCAAGCACAGCAAACGATTCTCATTTTGTCGTCATCTGGGGCTTTGACAATCAGCAAGTCTTCTACACGGACCCAGCACCAGGTCAGGGGCACAGAATCGCTCCCTACTCGCTCGTCCAGCAGAATCGACTCCTCATCGCTTGGAAATAGACTCACACCATAGCTTGTCGGAGAGGTCCTCGGAAGGAAGAAGCCAAACTCTTCCCAAAGCACCAAATACACCTTGCCCGAATCAACGCTTACAACGTACGCCATTCAAGGCAAAGCTTGTTAAGTAGCTTATTAAATCCGGTATTGGTTTATTATTCCTTGCTTCTGAAAGAAAACAAACCACAATCCCAAAACAACTTCTAGTAACAACGATCCAGGCAACACGATGTTGTTGCTACTGCTAAGCTCAACGTTGAGAATCACTTCGGTTTGCAGTAAACGCTTGCGGAAAAATAAACTCGCTCACTTGCTTACCGCTCACATCATGATGACGAATTGTAAGATTTGGGCTCGCTCCACTGCTGCCGTAGACTAACTCACCCGACAGAAAGCCTCCTTGAACGCGAAGGAATCGGTGGCTCGGACGAGTATCACCTACCTTCCATCCTAACTCGTGCAGTTCACTTCCCGGTCCACATCCAAATTCCCACAATTTCGTCTCGTCATCCACCGAAGCATATTGCCAGTGACGGTCGCCACAGAAAACCAGCACACCAGGTATGGTTGACAAGAACTTTCGTAACTCCTCTCCCTCATAAAAAAAGACTTTGTTTGCGTGGTTGTCTTTTTTGTTTTCTCGGTCGGGACCTACTATGGGCGTCGGACTGCAAATGATTTTGTAAGTCGCCTGCGACTCCTTTAGAGTCTTAAATAACCAAGCTTTTTGCTTGTCCCCCAATATCGTTTTCCCGGGACCATCGGGCATGGTATTCGGACTACGGTAGTCACGTCCTTCTAAAATCCACAACTGCACATCTTTCCCCCACTGAATCGTTTGATAACGCTCAGCCTTACGAGGAAACTGCTCATCATTGAATAACTTGATCCCTTCTTCGAATGTCACTGCTCCGTAGCTCTTGCCAGGCCAACAATCGTCAGCGAGTGTATCGTGATCATCTTTGATGAAATACGACGTGGTATGGTTATAAAACTCGCGATTATTCGGCAGAGCAAATAGCCTTCCCCATTTGAATCGCATGAGCGGCTTGGTGAAGGCCCATGGATCGGGCTTATCGTAGTACTCGATATCACCTGCATGCACGATAAAATCAGGCTGCAACACCTTCATCGCCGGATAGATTTTATGCCCCTGATCACCGTCATCTCGCCGAATGAAGTCATGGCAAGTTGTAATAACAAACTTAAGCGGGCTACTTTCAGTCGGTGCTGGTGCTGTTTTAAACGCTCCACGAATCGCAGCCGTGGGGCGTCCATCGAGCGTTTGCGCTTCCAGGATCGTAATATACTTGGTGCCTCGCATTAGTCCTTCGAGCTTCCACTGCGCCGTGAAATCATTTTCAGCCTTGGTCGTAATCCAATTCAACGACTTCACTTGCTTGCGTTGCTCCTCGGGAAAATAAGACAATCTCACCCTTCCCTCCTTGCCTGGACAAGCACCGATCATTTCCTCCAAACTGGCGCTCTCGGGAAGTTGCACTTGCTCGAGTTTCTCTGCATCTTTCAGCTTAGAAAGTTCACTCGCTTCTTTCGCTGAAATTTTATTGAAGGACTTGCCATTAATGAGCATCTCAGGCCTGCTCGTCGTGCGAGTCCACACCACGATACTCGTTTGATCCGCCCAACTATTACGACTCGCGTTACCTAAAAACGGCCCATCATTGATAGGTTCAGCAGCAGGGGCTTCAGGCAGCGGCTTGAATACGAAATCTTTATAGAAGGTTTTGCCGCCATGATCTGTCAGCAAGAAACGATCATCCTTTCCAGAACGACCAAAATCTTTTCCTCCATAAAACTTGCTGAAGGCAATGAGTGTTTCCCAAGCTGGTCCCGAAGTAGTAGCACTCGTGACCAGTACATCATTCAGGTAGTGCTCGATGCTATCACCCGAAGCAATAATCTTGGCTGAGTTCCATTCTCCTGGAGGCTGAATGACCTTTTCTTTCTTTGGGCCAACCAGATCGTAAATGGAGCCAGTTGAAGTATTCGATGTACTATCTGAATCGTTGTCGAGAATTTGGTATTCAAGACCCAGGTAGCTATTCTCGAAGAGCTCTTGTCCAAATCGACGCACTCGATACTTCAGGCCGCCATTGACTCCCTTTTCAATTTTCCATTTGAAAGAAAGTTCAAAGTTCGAAGGTAGTGGTCGGGTGACAATGTTGCCACCTTCACCTGGCTTAGCCAGCGTTATCATCCCATCCTTAAATTCCCAACCATCTGAAACAGGCTTCCCTTCAGTCGTCTCCCAAAAATCTCGACTCACCCAAGCTGCCGATAAATCATTGGTCGATGAATTCGCTTGTGAGGAACTCTCACGACTCTGCTGCGCGACGACTTGTATGCTAAAGAACGCTAGGATGTTCGCGGTAACAAGAAATGTTTTCAAAGAATTCATCGGTAAACGTCAATCATTTAGAAAGTTATCGGTCTCAGGCAGCTGATTTGGGGCTGATCGCAATCAACCCAATCGCTTTTAAGGACTATTGTCGCGAAGCCTTATTCTCGGACACCATCCATCACGCTGCAAGTCGAGCCATCTACTTAGCAGATCGTATTGAATATCACTGCAGTATCCCAGAAAACAAGCATTCTGAAACTGAAGGTGGGCATGCAGTCACCCGATTGAGCGATTAGAATGTGGCGGATAGATCGTTATTGAATCCCCTTGCAGGTAGTCACTGCGGTTTTCGGAGTCCCTTTCCATGCCCAATCGCTTCCAAAAGCTCATTTATCGCTGTTGGACCATGGCGATCTGGTCCGTCACGTTGTCTTCCACCCTGGTCGGCGTTAGAGCGTTTGCGATACAGTCGCTCGACAAAACCTCAAGCGTTAGCCAGAGCAACTCCCAGGATTCCGGCGAATCAATTGAAGTTGTTGGTACAGAAACTCAACGACAAACCAATACGACCAAAGACTGGATCACTTTTCAGAAGCCCTCAGATGCACAGCAACTCATCGGGCCCGACGGTTCGAAACTGATCCCCGAAAATCCTAAGATCGCTTCGCGCTGGACTTTTTCAGAAGGTGTTCTCACTGCATCACCAAAGTGGGATAGCGTTATTACACCCGATACTTACAACGACTTCGTTATGCACATCGAATTCAATGTCAATGAAGCGGGCGATGTCGAACATGAGCGCAATGGAAATTCTGGTCTCTACCTGCAGTTGCGGTACGAGTTGCAGATTCTCAATTCGTTCAAAGTTCCATTTGAGTCCTACTCGAAAACCGATTGTGGTTGCATCTATGGTGTTAAGAAGCCAGATCAGATGGCTTGCTTGCCGGCAGGCGAGTGGCAATCGTTTGATATCGCATTACGTGCGGCACGATTTGAAAACGGAAAGAAGCAAGAGAATGCACGAATCACCGTCTATCAGAATCAGAAATTGATCCACGATGATTTTGTTTTGCCACGGCATACGGGAGCAGGCAAGAAAGAAGGACCCGAGTCGCTGCCGATCAAGCTTCAAGGACATCACAACCAAGTCCAATTTCGAAACTTCTGGATAAAGTCCGTCTCAAAATAAAACGACTAAACTATTGGCCATCATCTCAAAAACGGAAATGTGTTCGACACTTCGGTCCCGATCTTGCTAGGTAATTCGGGAGTTAATCGTAGTTCCCTCCTTCTTAAAGGATGTAGAGCTTTTCCATTATTTCCTAGCAGGGTATTAGACATTCAAACCTTCAAATTCGGTGGGAGACTTTCAATAAATTCCCTGCCAAACTCTAAATGACAGCCAAAGTGAGTAGATTTACTCTGGCCGCAGCAAGCGTCGTACATAGGTCTTCCTCTTGCTAAGTTTCATTTAAGATCTCCATTCCGCCAAGCTCCCCGTCAAAACGGCTCGCTTAGAAACCATCAACCTAGCCCCTGATAACAATGCGACTGATGCTTCCCATGAGAAGATAAACGGCTACTGCTGTACATAGTCAATCAAGTGAGATACCACGCTTTGTAAATCGCTTTTTTGTCGTCTTCCGAGGTTATTTACTAACGGTCCTTGGTAAACCAATAAATCGCGGATTTCCCAGCTCTTTTCCCATGCGAGCCATGGAAGCAAGTACAATTCATGTCCGTTAACTTGGCCTGCGTATTAGGTTGGTTATCTATTCTCTCCTCAAACAGGAATCAATCGTGAAATCCACATTACGCTGCATGTTTGCAATTTTGGCTCTCTCGAGTTTGGCTCCACAGGTTCAAGGTGAAGACTTTTTCTTTAAAGATGGAGATCGGGTCGTCATGATCGGTGACAGCATCACCGAGCAACATCTTTATTCGAACTACGTCGAGATGTGGACCGTCACACGTTTTCCTCATTGGAAGATCACCTTCCGCAATGTTGGTATTGGTGGCGATCGTTCGGTCGGTGGAAACTCGCGATTTGAGCGGGACGTGTTATTGCACAAGCCGACGGCAATGACGGTCGATTTTGGAATGAATGATGGAAGTTATCGTGAATTTTCTGAGCAGACTTTCAAACCGTATATGGATGGGCTGCAAGGTATGGCAGATCAAGCCAAAGCGGCAAATATTCGCACTGCTTGGGTGACTCCTCAACCGCTGGACAACGACGAACAAGGCGCAACAGCGCTAACAGGCTACAACCAGACGTTGGAAAAGTTTTCGGAAGGTGTAAAAACCATCGCGAGCAAAAACGATGGGGTCTTTGTCGACCAGTTCCATCCGTACTTAGCAGTTCTGGATTCTGCGCGAAGCAAGGGTCCCAAGTACAACCGAATCACTGCTGGAGATGCGGTCCATCCAGGACCACCTGGCCAAGCATTGATGGCCGCATCCATCCTGAAGGGAATGCATTTCCCAAGCTTGGTAGCGTCCGTATCGGTCGATGTAAAACAGAAGAAGGTAACCGCGCAAGAAAACTGCACGGTTAGCGGACTCGAAGCCTCGGAGCAAAAAGTTCGCTTTACAAAGTTAGACAATGCTTTACCTTTCTTCCCCGAGGAAGCATCGAGTATCCTCCCTTGGTCGTCGATCCTCGATGAACTGAATGATTATCGCCTCCAAGTCGTTGGCTTGGCTCCCGGCAAATACAAAGTTCGAATCGATAATGTCGATGTTGTCGAATTGACTTCTGAGTCCCTGGCTGCGGGTGTGGATATCGCGGCGGAAGTACTGAAGACTGGTCCGATCGCAGAACAGGCGAAGAAAGTAAAGGCTGCCGTCGAAAACAAGAATCGCTACCACCACGATCAGATTTTTCGCGGCATTGTTTTGAACAATGTTCCAGAATGGATTTACTCCGCTATTCCGCGGGAGCAACTTGAAGAGAAGAAAAAGGCAATCATCGCAGAGCGATTGCAAAAAGTGATTGAGCTCGATGCAGAGGTTGCGGAAACCCTTGAGATGCAATCCCACCAATTTGAAATTGTGCCGGCATCCTAAAATCACAGCCAAAGGAGTTTGAAATGCCGATTAGGTTAATGTCTTTCGTTCAGCGATTCGCAATCGCAGCGGCTTTTTGGTCATGCACATTCAGCGCCTTCGCGCAGGACGTGGCGAAGTTAGAAGCTCCTCGTTTTGATTTAGACAAATTATCAAAACCTCCCGCATTCCAAGTTGCAGAGGGTTTTAACGAAAAGGGAGTGCAAGCGATTTTCTATGATGGGATTCCCTATCGTGGTAAGCCGACCAAAGTTTTCGCGTATTACGGTCTACCAGCGAAAGACAACTTATCGGATTCGAGCCACAAATACCCGGGAGTCGTTTTGATCCATGGCGGTGGTGGAACCGCGTTTGCGGAATGGGTCCGCTTATGGAATCGAAGAGGCTATGCTGCAATAGCAATGGATGTTTGCGGATGTATCCCCGAGGGATCGTATGGGAACTGGAAACGCCATGAGGATGGAGGGCCAGCGGGCTGGGACGCGAGCTTTGAACAGATCGATGGCCCTGATGAGGACCAATGGCAACGGCATGCGATTTCGGCGGTAATGCTAGGTCATTCGCTGCTCGCTTCCTTGCCGGAAGTGGATTCCAACAGGATCGGTGTCACAGGAATCTCTTGGGGTGGCTATCTCACCTGCATCGCAGTCGGAGCGGATCCGCGATTCCGTTGTGCTGTTCCTGTGTATGGCTGCGGATATCTGGGAGACAACTCGGTTTGGGTTCCGACCCTGGAGAGAATCGGTAAAGAGAAAGCGAGCCGTTGGCTAACGCGTTGGGACCCATCCGTATTTTTACCGCTGACCAAAACTCCAATGCTCTGGGTCAATGGAACCAACGATTTTGCTTATCCGATGGATTCATGGTTACGTTCGGTGAAACTGCATGAGCCATCGCAAATGTGCCTCCGTATTCGCATGCCGCATGGACATGGTCCTGCAGGGGAGAACCCAGAGGAAATCCATGCTTTCATGAACTCGATCCTACGGGGTGGAACTTCACTAGCTAGAATCGATCAGGATGACATGAATGGTGATGAACTGACTGTTCGCTTTGAAAGCAGCGCGAACATCGTGCGTGGCGAGCTATGCTTCACTCGTGACAATGGTAAATGGCAGGATCGTAAATGGGAATCGATTCCGGGGGAAAGACTTCAGTTGGAAACAACTGGCGATAAAGCTAATGAAGGAAGCTATATCGTTCGAGTCCCTGAGGATGCCAAGGTATGGTACTTCAATCTTTTCGATTCGAGAGATTGTGTGGTGAGTAGTGCGTACAAAACACGGTGATCAAGAGGTGAGATAGTTGTGGAGTATCTGTAGCGGCAACTGGCCGATAAGCTCGCTGCTCTAATTAGCGAGCTTCAACGATATAAAATCTTGGCCACTAGAGAGGAGCAGCATGATTTTTAAATTGTGTACCAAAAGCTTACCACTTCATCTGACCATCTTGCTGATTGCACCGGTAGTTCCACTTTTTGCGACTGAACCTCCACCAGGGCCAATATATGCGTGGTATCACGAAGATGGCATCAAAGCGCAGGGAGCAATGGTATCCGCTTGGGAAAATGTAGTTGCTAATAACGATCGCGCAGATAGAACGCTGAATCGAGTTTTCGGAACACCACAATCGCTACGCGTTCAGACGCCCAGCGGAATCAAGACGGTTGTGAGATTCAACGGTTCCGCAGCGTTGTGGCAGGCAGTCGGTTCTTGGGGCACGCTCCGCGGAGAACGGACGGTTGCAGTCTTTGCTCGAATGCCAACCGAAAAGTCAGGGACACTTTTTGATGGCAGTACTCGCGTCGGTAGTACTCCGGTGAAATGGAAGAATGGAAAGTGGGAATCATCTGCAAGAAACGACTCGACTACCAACCTTGGCGACTGGCAGGTACACACTTTCCGATTTAACGCAGAGGACAAGCCCCTAGGAGGCTTCATCCTAGGCGCTAACGTAGCAACTCAGGAGGGACTAACATGCGATGTTGGTGAAGTACTTATCTATCCGAGAACGCTCAATGATCTGGAGATCACAGAGGTCGTAGCCTACTTACAAACCAAATGGGGAGTCCCTAAAGAGTTGCCAGCCGAACTCCAGCCTCAAACGCTACGTTTTTTTTCTGATCCACGAGTCTTTCGTACGACCATCCGAAAACAAGGCCAAGATGGGGTTCACACCTATCGTATCCCCGGATTGGCTACAACCAATAAAGGAACGCTGATCGCTGTTTTTGATATGCGTCATCAAAATGGCGGCGACTTACCAGCAAATATCGATGTAGGAATGATGCGATCGACCGATGATGGCGCAACCTGGAGTCCCGTGAGCCGTATCATCGACTTCGACAAGGAAGTGCCTGAATCACGTGGCAATGGCGTTGGTGATCCAGCAATCCTCGTGGACCGGCAAACCGGCACCATCTTCGTCGCCGCTTTATGGTCTAAGGGGAATCGCGCTTGGAATGGATCTGGCCCTGGTATGAGCCCCGATGAAACAGGGCAACTCGTTATCGTCAAAAGCGTCGACGATGGCATGACGTGGTCAACACCCATCAATATCACTTCGCAAGTGAAAGATCCAGCGTGGCGATTATGCTTTAACGGTCCAGGTAGTGGGATTCAACTTCGTGATGGAACACTGGTATTTGCCGCGCAGTTTAAAGGACCCGATAATGTCCCGCACTCCTGCTTCATTGCAAGTGAAGACCATGGAAACCGTTGGAGGATTTCCCCGCCCGCAGTTGCAGACTCGCCACCCACAAGTGAGAGTGCCGTGGTCGAACTTGCCAATGGTTCGCTGCTGTTGTCGATGCGCAACGAATCCCATGCTGGGGTTCGCGTCTGGTCACGATGGGACTGGAAAGAAAACATCATGCAAGGCAATTGGTCTGATAAATGGCTCACTGTCACCGATCCGACATGCATGGCTAGCCTTATTCGCCATCCGCATGGTGAGCTTATTTTTTCGAATCCCAACAATGCCCAAAAGCGTGTTGCTCTAACGATTCGCACAAGCACTGATGATGGTCAGACCTGGAGCGTCGGAAGACTGCTCGATCCCAATGGAGCAATGTATTCAAGTCTCAGCATATTGCGTGACGGTCAAATCGGAGTCCTCTACGAGAGCGTCGACGAAGCGGGACTGGTCTTCGCACGTTTTCCGCTCGACTGGTTACTCGAAGGAGCCAGTGTCCCCAACGTCCCTGAGGCGCGAACGGAGACCACTGGGAAATTCGGATGGTGGCCAGCCCGACATGCTGCGAAAGTCGCTGAGACTAAAGCAAATCGAGGAAACGCGAGTTTGAGGGTCATGTTTTTCGGTGACAGCATCACGCAAGGATGGGAGAATGCGGGAAAGGAGGCTTGGGAGCAACACTTCGCAAAGTTTACTCCTGCGAACTATGGTTTCGGTGGCGACTCGACTCAGCATGTCCTGTGGCGAGTACTCAACGGCGAGTGCGATGAAATTGCACCTAAAGCGATCGTGCTTCTCATCGGAACCAATAATGTTCGTCACGGCGATTTCACACCGGAGCAAATCGCCGATGGTATTGGCGCGATACTTGCCGCTCTGGAAAAGAAATGCCCGAAATCAAAAGTTCTTTTGCTTGGTATTCTCCCACGAGGCCCTGACAAATCGGACTTGCTCCGCCAAAAAGTCGACGCGGTCAACGCCTTGCTTCCAACGCTGGCCGACAATCGCCGAGTTCACTATCTCAACGTCAACTCTAAACTACTCAACGCCGACGGAACGCTATCACAATCCATTGCCCCTGATCTTTTACACCTGAGTGCTGAGGGTTACGGCATACTTGCGGAGCAAATTGAAACGAAACTTCAAGAACTGATGGCTAACGAATGAGTTTTACTTTTTTGTCACCATTCTATATCGGACTCCTTCTACAACCTTTCAATCAACACTCGGTAACATGAACCAGCTACTAAGCACCGCACTGATTTTCCTTACCATGTCTTCAACTTGTCTCGCCGATGAAGCTTTTCGCGTCTATGCCCCATCTAGCAAAACGAAAACGCTCTGGATTGTTGATGCGATTCCTAAAGAGGACGGTAGCTTTGAACTGAAAGTCGCCGACAAACGCGAGCTTGGCTTCTCGGGTCGAGTCCTTGCCGCACATCCCCGAAAGCCGTTGCTTTACATTTCAGGTGGTGGAGGAGAACGAGGCAAGCAGCCAGGTGCGGTCGTTACATTGGCCGGCAATGGCGACTATGTGAGTCACCAGCGAGTTGATCTCAATGATGACGCTGCTTATCTCAGCATTGATCGCAGCGGTAACTTTCTTCTGGGCGTCAGCTATGGAAACGGACGACTCAATGTCTATCGACTAGGTGAAGATGGAGTGCCAGGCAAAGCGATCGCCACGGTCGACGAGGGGAAGAAGGAAGCACACTGTGTCCTGCTTTCACCTGACAACAAGAATATCTATATTCCGTACGTCAAAAGTAACCTCGCGCTGTTGCAATACCGATTTGATGCATCTTCAGGAAGTGTAACTCCACTCGATCCACACAATGCCAATCCCCCGTCAGGCACCGGCCCACGCCATTTGGTTTATCATTCGAAACTGCCGATGGTCTATTTCACCAACGAGCAAGGCCTCGGCCTTTCCACCTACGAACGACTCGCCAATGGGCAACTCGCTCTGCGACAGAACATCGAGATCTTGCCGAATGGTATGTCGAAAGAAGGTCTAACCGCCTCCGACCTGGAGATAACACCAAATAGCAAGTTGATCTTTGCAGGTTTGCGTGGGCATGGCCAGGACTTTGACCGCATCGCTCGCTATCGCGTTGGCGAAGATGGACAAGCTGAGTTACTCGGCTTGACACCTGCCGACAAAATCCCCTGGGGTCTAGCAATATCACCCGACGGTAAATATCTCCTCGTATCGGCAACCACCGGAGCAACACTCACTGCTTACCGAATCACCACTGAAGGTGACCTGGAAAAGGTGGCAAGTCTATCCTGGGACGCAGAGATTGCAGACTTCCTAACACGTAAAATCACTTCCAGTTCACCGTGAGTATTCGGCAAACTTTGCGAGAGTCGCGAAAGCATCAAGCCTTTCAAGCTACGAAAGAAGAATAGATGAGCCTACAGAGGTTATTTGCGTCGCCCAAAGCCTCTTATCATTGGGGAGATGATAAGAGCTAGAACTCTTCAAGTCTCCAGTGTTCCCGAAACTTTCTCACCTATGAATCCGTAAGACACCCCGCATCTCACTCAAAGACAATCCGCTACAAAATATCCTAAGTAAGCAACGCTAGAAGAAGCACTTCTGCGACTTACTCGTCTGCCAACAAACGAGGCATCAGAACAAACGTCTAGAACGCTACCAAAGCTCCCTAATCGGTCATCAACAGTCAGAACAGGGAACCAGCAGTCTATGCGTTTTGCTTTATTTCACTTAGGACCTGTCATCAGGCTTTACTTGTTTAGCGGCTTCCCATTCCTCCATGGATTTGAGCAACTTGGCCTGCTCAGCCAGACGTGACTCCTTCGTACACTTCAGTCGATAGGCAGGAGAATCGACCATCGCCTCTAAGAGACGGTCGTTCCAGACTTCACGTTGATCAGGAGTAATACGAGAATCGCGCTTTGCCTGTTCTGCTTTCAATTCGTCATCCGTCATCTCGAAGATCCTTAGTTAGAGCTCTAAAAACCTCTTCAAATACGCCACGCGATCTAGTCTTCGACTTTCCTCAGGCAAAACCAACTGGCATTCCAAAAGATCCTTCGCTGACAATAGAGGCACCTTTAGCTGACCGTCTATCACTTTCTCAATTGCTCTCTCTCTCGCCTGCTGAAAGGAATCAACTCCTTTGACGGACCGAAAAACATCGAGCGGTCCGAACTTTGTTAGAAAATAGTAAACAGACTGTTGACTAAGCCATCCCACTGCATTGTCGCGTACCAAGTCCCATTCTGAATCACCTTTACCACACTCTGCGTCCATGACTATAAGTGCCAACTCGCCACGTCGTCTGTTGCTTTCACTCTCTTCGATCCAATAAGTATAACTACCGAAGGGAATGGAATTGAAGACACGCGATGCTAGCGATGGACAACTTGATCGCCTCAGCGGGGAGCACTTAGACCTCCTCCCCACCTGTGAATCGATGCGTGAAGCCATAACCCAACTTGGCGCTGCAGTTTGCGTTGAATTCGTCCCACGCAAATTATTCTCAATTCAAAAAGGGTTTTCTTCGCTATTAATGCGATACTCGACAATCATTTTTTACAATCAGATATCCCTCAAATTCACATGGAAATCGTACCTTGCCAGATGGATCGTGTGACTTCACAAAACACACTTCCTTTTTAAATCGTGCGAGGAACGGACACTGAAAAACGGTTTATGACCAAGATTAGCCTCGATAAATTTCCAAGATCTATTCCCCATGTGTTAAGGTGGAAGCTACAAGCAGGTATACTGGGGCAAGAGGGTAAGAGCCATTACCCAATGATTGCCGACACTAAAGCATCGCGACGCTACCACTTCGAAAATTCGGAAGCACTACGAGAGCCATCATTTCGAGAGTCATAAGGAAAATATCTGATGTCACTCGCGCAAGCATTTCAATCACAATTCCGATCAAGATGGCTTGCTAATTTACTCTCTGCAACATCGCTTCTATTCTCTCTTGCGTTCTCGTCAGTATCAGCTCGCGGTGAAGATGAGCTCTCGCAAAATTTCGCGAAAGAATTCCAGCCGCTGCTGGTGAAAGTCTGTGGAGATTGTCACGGAAAAGAACCCAAAGACAACGATCTCGATCTGACCCGATTCACTTCTGCTACTTCGATACTCGCTAAACCGAAAGTCCTCGGCGATGTCGCGGAGCGTTTGCGTTTGGGCGATATGCCACCCGAGGAAGCGCCGCAGCCAAGTGCAGCTGAGAGAGAACAATTACTTGGTTGGATCAACGCCGCGCTCGATGCGGAAGCGACAGCGCGAGCAGGCGACCCCGGACCGGTGACCCTCCGACGGTTAACTAATTCAGCGTACGACAATGCCATACGCGATCTTACAGGCATCGATATGCGACCAACCAAGGTACGCGAATTTCCTACCGATAGCGTCGGTGGTGAAGGGTTCGCTAACGTAGGCGATGCGATGCCCGTAACACCCGAACTGATCGAACGTTTTCATCAGACGGCCAGAGACGTCGCCGCAAGAGCCGTCTTACTTCCCACAGGTTTTCGTTTCTCCTCGTCGACCGAACGTGCGGATTGGACCGAGGAGGCTCTTAAGCCACTACGCGACTTCCATGCTCGTTATGCCGGCCCAAACGGCGAGCCACCTCTTGCAGCGCATCTCGCAGCAACTCTGAAACATCGTGAGAGACTTACCCGTGAGGGATCCGCAGCCATCGCCGCAATCGCTGCTGAAGAAAAACTAAACGCTACCTACCTGACAGCACTTTGGAAAGGGCTAACTGACAATTCAACAGCGACAGCAGAGATGCAAACAGAGACCAAACAGTGGCTCGAAAAAGCTGCGGCGATCGAAGCGGAACGAATACGTCGGCAATCGCAATTCGAAGCAGCCAAACAAGCGATTGATTCCAAGTGGGTATCATCGAAGAGAATCCTCGTCGAATCTAAATTCGCAGAAGCAGGAGAAGTTTCCTTCAAACAGAAGGTTACGGTACAACAGGGTGAAGTTTTACTCTTAGCAGTTCTTCCCAACGACAATCATGGGGCAGATAGTACGCTGGTTGAATGGACCATCCAAGAGACCGCAGGTGAGCAGCGAAAATGGAGCGTCACCGATTTGGTCCCCATGCTCCTCAAGGGTAATCCATTACCAGACAAACACGAGGCACTCTGGAGTTTTCTGGATACCACCTCCACTCCAACCTTCCTCACCGAAAAACGCGAAAATAATGGCGGACGCTCTGAACTGAAATCATGGAGCCTTGGTTCTGAACCCTCCGTCTTTGTGAATACTGCTTCAGAACCTGTCAAAGTATGGACAACTTTGCCAGCGCAATCGCTGTTTGTCCATCCAGGCCAAAAACGCTCTGTGGGAATTGCTTGGAACAGCCCGATCGCTGGCGAACTACTTCTCTCGGGTCGTGTCGTCGATGTACATCCAGCGAGTCTCGATGGAATAGCATTCGAATTATCGCATTTGACATCTCCCGAATTGGGGCCAGCGCTGGCTAGTCTGGCCAATTCTCCCTCGACACTTTCAGATGCTGGTCTTCCTCCAGACATGCTCGCCGTGGTGAGGGCGAAATGGCAGGAAGCAACTTCCGATCCAGCACCGATCTTGGCAACGATCAAGGAGATGCAAGATAAACTGTTTCAAGGCAACTATGGAAGGAACGCCGCTATGGCAGTCGGCAATGGTTTCCCAGCCTGGGAAGAGATCCGACGGGTTGTTGCTCGCGAGCGAGTTCAAGGAGCCGCTCGCGAACTCTTGTTCCGGATGGTCGCTTTGCCTGCTCAACCTGATACGTTTGTTGTGTGGGATCGTTTACGATTGGAGGGTGGCGATGGTCCACCGCTGATCTTTGCGGAACATCCCGAACTCTGCGCAGCGATAGAGCAAGCGTCAGGACTTAAATTCGGAAATCATCCACTCGGGCGATCGGTACCGAAGTCCTCGCTTGTGACTGCTGCAGGCAATGAAGTCGTTATCAACTTGAGCAAACTCCCACAGGAATTGCAGAAGGCACTAATATTGCCGCGTTTTCTTCGTGCCGATGTCAGCCTGGACGAAGCGAGTCCAGTGACCGCTTCGGTTCAAGCATTCCTAATCGCTGCTACTGGAGGTGGAGGAAAGTTAGCGGAACCCGTAGCCATAGCAGCAGTGGGCGACCCGCTCGCTGCCGAGATCGTACACCCTAGTGTGGCGGCCGAACGAGCTCGCCCAGCCGCAGAATTTCGGGCACTATTTCCACCCAGTGTACTCTTTCAGCCAGTCATCCCTCGTGATGCTCAAGGCAGTGTGTTTCTCTATCGCCGCGAAGATGAACCATTGCGTCGATTGTTGCTTGATGATGCAGGTCGCGCCGAGATCGATCGATTATGGAGCGAATTGGAATTTATCAGCGAACAAGCTTTAGCAACGCCCATTGCTTATGAGGGACTGGTGCAATATTACCGTAAACCGAATGATGGGGCGCGGATCATGTTTTTCTACATTCAGGAATTCGAAAAACAGATTCGACAGGAAGAACAAACATTTCTCGCAACTCAAATCGCTGCTGAGCCGAAACAACTCGAAGCACTACTGAGCTTTGCTACGCGAGCTTGGCGACGTCCCCTTGAGCCGAGCGAGAAGGAAATCATTCTAGCTTCTTATCAAGCCGACCGCGCAGAAGGTGTCAAACATGCTCCAGCATTTCGTGCTGCCTTGGCACGAGTGCTCTCATCACCATGGTTTCTTTATCGAGTCGAGCAACCCGCAACAGGACCTCATTGGCAACCCGTTTCGGGTAATGAATTGGCAACTCGATTAAGCTTCCTGCTGTGGGATTCGATCCCCGATGATGAACTTCGCTCTAAAGCAGCAACACTTCATGAGCCTGCCGTTTTGGAAGAGCAAGTGCGCCGTATGCTCAAAGATCCACGCGTGCGAGGCATGGCTGAGGAGTTCGGTGCTCGCTGGCTCGGAGTGAGAGACTTCGCTACCAATCATGGTCGAAACCTTCAGCACTTTCCTGAATTTACCCCTGACCTTCGCGACTCATTGGCCGAGGAACCTGTACGATACTTCCTTGATTCACTGCTCAACGATCGATCGATCGCCGACGTTATCGCCGCCGATGCTGTGGTTATCAATGATGTACTCGCTAAACACTATGGTATTCCCGGTGTTACTGGTGCAGAGTGGCGACGAATCGAAAAGGTCGCACCTTACGGTCGCGGCGGGTTTATTGGTTTCGGCGCTGTGATCGCCAAGCAATCGGCTGCCGCAAGAACCAGTCCGATCAAACGCGGCGCCTGGTTGGTACAGATGCTTGGCGAACGACTTCCCAAAGTTCCACCCGATGTACCTCCGCTTCCCGAAACTCCACCCGCTGGCCTGAGTGTTCGCGAAATCACAGAGCGTCATCGTGCGGATCCAAAATGCGCTGGTTGCCATATGCGCATTGATCCCTACGGAATGGCGCTAGAGCGATTCGATGCGATCGGCCGACTGCGTCCTGCCAGCGAACTTAAGCCGGGAGATTCCATAGGAACTCTGAGCAATGGAACCAAGCTCGAAGATATCGAAGGACTGCGAAACTATTTCAATGGACCGCGTCGCGAAGATATTCTAAGAGCGCTCGCCCGTAAACTGACCGGCTATGCGCTCGGCCGCGCCGTGATGACTTCTGACCGTAAGCTTGTTGATGATGTGACCAAGATTATGGCTAGCGGTGGTCGCTGGTCAGATGCCCTAATCGCTATCGTTCGCAGCGAACAATTTCGTTATATTCGGCCAACAACAGAGATCGCCGCAAACCCCTAACGATCACCCCACCTAGGAGTAACCTGATGTTCTCGAAATCAGATAAATTGTCTCGACGCGCCTTGCTCCGTGGTCTTGGCGTATCGATGGCACTCCCTTGGCTTGAATCTCTTTCGTTCGCGTTGGGTGAGAAGACTCTGGCCACCGATCAACCTCCGACCCGTACGCTTGTTACCTTCACCGGAATGGGTTTCCACTCACAGCATTGGTGGGCCAAGGGGGAAGGCGCTGGCATGGAATTGGGGCCCTGCTTGAAACCGTTAGAAGCATGGAAAGAGCGACTCGTTTTTCTTCGAGGTCTCTGGAATGAACAAGCCAACAATGGCGTCATCCATTGTATGCAAACCGGTAATATGCTTAGCGGTGCTCCGATGTCCAAGACCGAAGTTCACACAGGTGTGAGCTTTGACCAACTAATGGCTCAGCGTCTCGGTGATCGTACAAAAATACCGTCGCTGGTTTTAGGATGTGAAGGCCCAATACCAGGTCTTCAGGATGGACATCCTTTGCTCTATAGCTCACATATTTCATGGAGCACTGCGGTTTCACCGACATGGACCGAGACACGACCGGCCCTTGCATTCGATCAACTGTTCCGCACCGATCGCAATCGTGGTGACCGACGTGTGGTCGATGCAGTGCTTGAAGACGCCCGCTCGTTGCGTCAACGTCTTTCGCTTTCGGATCGGCAGCGTTTCGAAGAATATCTCGGAAGCGTCCAAGAGATTGAGAGCCGTATCAAACGCGCCGACAAGCAGCGTGATGCCAACGGTTGGCAACCAACGCTGACCGCACCTGATCGCCCGCGGCCAGCCGATGGAATTCCCTCGGATATCCCCGAATACTGGAAGCTGATGAACGATATCGTGCTGCTCGCATTCCGTACCGACACAACCCGAATCGCGACGCTCAAATATTGCAATGATGGTTCCGCCGAAACCCACACGCACTGCGGAGCCAAAGATCAGCATCATCAGATGGCTCATACCCAACCGGCAGAACTGATTCCTCTAAATCAATTCTTCACTTCTCAATTGGCTTATCTTTGTGAGCGCATGACGGAAGTGAAGGAAGGAGATCGAACGCTACTGGACAACACTTCCATCATGCATTGTTCGAGCATGTTGCATGGCAATCATGATTCAAGGCAGTTGCCGATTGTCTTGCTGGGCGGGGCGGGAGGCAAACTCCGAGGTGGCCGCGTGCTCGATTACCTCGACTCTCCCAATCGCCGCATGTGCAGTCTATTTCTCAGCCTCATGGAATGGGGCGGTTTAGAACTCGAACAATTCGGTGATTCTAATGAACGCCTCGTTGGTATTTAAGATTGCCTACATTTGGCTTACCCCTTTACGAACTTTGCATCAAACGTGAAGTAAAGGGCTATTTCTATCTAACCCATCGTAAGCATGGTGCATAGCGAACTCGTTTTGTGAATCCGCTGGAGTTATCGCCCTCTGGTAGTGTCACCCGTGGCGACCGACTTTTATCTTTACATCCATATTCAATTGTCACGCTCACCATTTGACGAGTCTGAAGAACGGATCGCTTCGATGGTTTCTCGCGACTTCTCTCTTCTTCTATTATTGAAAGCAGAAATAACGAGCAGTCCGATCACAAACGATAACGATATCGGAAGGACGATTCCCCGCTTGCCGATGGTCATAAGCCACACGCCACCGATAAGCCCATAAATGAAAGCTATCAGTAAGACTATCGCAATAAATTCAAGGCTACCGCAGTTCGGAAACGCGTATCGAACCATTTTCGTATTGCGAAAAAGGCGCGAAACAAAAAAAAGTGAAAGGGGTAAGGCGACCATCCAAGCCAATGACCAAAAGTGCCAACGCAAAATACCTGCGGTATCCGTTGCATCTCGACGTACCCCGAGAAATTGCCCCGCTTGATCCATCGGATATTCGAGCAGCAGCAACACGGCGATAATGGCTAGACACCCGAAACCGCGTGCACGATTCTGCTCTCCGGACGACTCAGTTGTATCTGACGAATTCATCACGACTATCTGGCTAAACTTTGTGAAAACTGGACGAAAAGCTGTGTAGTTAGATCACAGAATCCTCAGTAATTCAACTCAGATCGAATTCACTTTTAGAAACACAACTGAGAATCGATCAGTTACATTCCCATCCATACCTCACGAACCTATCTCCCAGGGTTCGGCCGAATCGACGTATTCAAATAATTATCAGTCACTTTGACGAACCAACATGCATTAGGCTAGCCAAATACAAACGACAATTTCACGACGAATATTTTATTTTTCAACGGGACACGAGCCTTCAACTCACATCATAACAGCAACGATTTGCCAAGCGAAATAACTGTAGCGTCACTGCATTAACTGCTTTTAACAGAACTTCGTTCCTACTCTCTGCCGCGTTTGCCTGCGCGGTAGTCGCCCCTCTGACGACCGACGAGAGAATTACAATTCGATTTACGGATCGGCAAAGAAGGCTCTGACCACGCGACAGGAGCAATTGAATAAGTAACAGAAGCATAAAGTAACACTTGACGAAGTTTTGACCAGAGATATTACCTCGGCACTCGCAAGGCGAGCGTCGAGGCACCGGCCCATCACTGAATGAATGAGTGGACCGGGCGGGATTCGAACCAGCTAAACCATGTACTCCAAATCGGCAGTCAAGTGTGTTTCAAAACGATCGACGAAGTAGTGTGTCAGAGAATTTACGGCGCTCTATCCAGGCTGAGCTACAGCGCAGTGGTTTCCATCATAGTTGCGCCGATGGGATTCGAACCCATGACCTCCGGCTCCTTAAGCATGTACTCCAACTCGGCAGTCGATTGTCATCTCTTCATAGGGCTTTCCTCATTCAGGATAAGGAATTCGCATTCTTCAGGACGGTCGTGCATTTCTGCTGTATCGCCTATGTTGTCAATCCGGCACACGCGCACTCCCAGAACGCTCATAACCTATTCCAACAAGTGATCGCGGAAGGAATCGAACCTTCGATTTCCTGCGTGTCATGCAGGTGTCTTAGCCACTGGACCACGCGATCTTTATAAGGTTTCAGATCAAAACAATGCAGCTTGAAACATGATATCTAGAGCTTGTGCAGTAGCGGGTCCAGGAGTCTTACCTGGCAGTCCGAGCTTTTACCGCTCAGACGGGCATAAGCCCTCCCGCAAGTTGCAAGCCCCGGAATCGAACCGAGTTACCGACCTTATGAAAGTCCGCTCAGCACCAACTAGCTTGCAGAAGTAGTCTTATGAAAACAAACCTTCACATTTAGGGAAAACTTTTTTACTTCTCACCTATAGACTCACATCCTTGGAATTGGTTCACAGAGAAATTTCTTTCTCTAGGATTCAGTAAAACCAAATCGCGATTGATACCGCCATGTACCAGTAAAGCACGACTTACTCAAACAACATGCTGACCGCTAATAGAGACCCAGGTCGGCAAGTTTTTGATAACGCCTGAGAGGTCAGCTACCCCAAATAACTCCACAAGATGCGAGAGACTGGAGCCGTAGGTCAACGTGACAGGTATTTTAACCGTCCAGAAAAAGCATCCGAGCCCTCACCAACTGGTCGCCCTTAGAAATCTACAACAATCGACCAGTCAGCCCGTCAGCTAATCGATTGCCCAAAACTTTCTTTCGTTGAAGATCATAAATGACTGGCGGATTGCTCGGATCATTGCATGCCACTGCCTATACCTCGTCAACAGTTCAAGTTGACTGGGAGCGTTTAAACTGATCCATGGATTGATTCGCCCTTTCGTGTAGCTCCATAAGTTTCGCTGCAGCGGCCAGATTCTGCCAATACTCGGGTGGAACAGCATTCTCCTCGCCAAGGTACTCGAGCTCATAGAGCGCAAGCTCCAATTCGTTGTGATCGAGAAACTCAAAGCACAATCGGAGTGCATCTTTTACCTGCGTGGATTTAACGCCATCTTTCGAAACCATGAGGTCCGGCAAAAACTGAGCAGCCTTTCGAAGGTAAGCTTCGATTTCTTGCCAGCGTCTAATTTGTTCGGAGTGAGACATTTTCTTATTAGACAATAAACAGAATGAAATCTTTTTTAGACGACACGAGTATTTATACTCACTTCAGCAGATACTGATTTTCGTGTGACAGTCGAGAGCACGTTACCAAGTCCTCAATGTGATACACGCGTAGCTTACTGGCCTTTGAGCTCAGCAAGAAATTGCTCGATCAGTCCTTCTGGAGCTTTAACGATGTGCTCCGGCCCCGGAAAACCGCCGCTTTTGACATCGTTGATATACTCACGAAATCCTTCAACTCGTTCCACTTGAATCGCCTGTTCCATTTGGTAGAGATTTCGATACTGTTTGGTGTGTCGAGGAAAAGGTGGAGCGTGATTGCCCAAGATATCTTCAGCAAACATGAATTGAATGTCACCGCCACTTCCGGCACCAATCGAAGAAGTCACTAAGCTGGTGCGCTGAGAAATTTCTTTTAGTAAATCCGCTGGCACAACTTCCACTTCAACGGCCCAAGCACCCGCTTCTTCGAACGACTTCACCTGCTGGTACACCCAGATCGCTTCTTCCATCGTCTTTCCAACCGCCTTGAGTCCACCTGTCCACGTACTCAGCCGTGGAACCAGTCCAGCATGAGCCTGAACCGGAATCCCAACGCTGGAAACAGCCTTGATGAATTCGGGGCCCCATTGGCACATGATCGCATCTGCACCCGCTTCCATTGCGTCAAAGCCCGCTCGAACCGCTTCCTGCACCGTCGCAACCTTGGTAAATCCAATGCAGAAAGTCATAAAGGTGTTTGGAGCAGATTTGCGAATCGCGATAGCACTAGCAGGATTCTTCGGATCGAACTTGACTTTCATCAAATCGATTCCCGCTTCTTCAGCAGCTGCTGCTTCATTGGTCGTAAACGGCATAGTCTCCGTGAGAACTGCCTTCCCCTTCAAACCCCGTAAGTGCTTAACAGTATAATTCCGAGTACCATACTCCCCGCCCATTGTCATGATTCGGTGCAAGCCACGTTGATGAGCATCTCGTGGTGGCAAAGTACTACCGGTCGGTACATCTGGCTTCATAAGTTGAATCTTCTCTATCAATCAGAAGTTTTCCTTCTGACACGTGTAATAAAGTCAAGGTTTTCGGAATCAAAACGTCCCCAACGAGCTTTATCGTAACACTCATCGAACCTCCATGCTACTAACGCTAGGTTTTGCGAAACCAAGAATGCGGTTCTGCATAGCAGCTATGCTTATCACGATCAACATCGGTCGCCATCCATGATGGACGAATCAACACAGCACGACAGTCTCGTTAAGTGCGACAGAACAGATGAGATATCTGAAATCCGCCCGAGTCTTACAGTAGATATCTCCCTTGTTTTACGACACTGCCTGGTATCTGCGCGGAATCCCAGGTTTTCTCGACGAGTTGCAAAGCGCAAAATCGCAATATCCCTCGATAGCTGCCTCTCTATCACAGCAGACTGCTGTATCGCCATGAACATTGGGAAGCGCTAGGCTCTCGGATTCACTTTCCGGCGAATCGTATTCATGCATCGGCGTGCTCTCCTATTAAACAAATTGTTGCATGCGATCATAGGGCGTTGGCCTGCGAGCATATGTACCCAATTCCTTAAACCTGGCCGCCGCTTAACCGGCCGTTGTGGCATCTTCACGGGGAAAAAAGCATTTCATAAAATATGGTATGGATACTTGCTATAGAATCGTTCTATTTCACGATTCAGCGACATTCACAGCGTAATCGCACAAATCGACTCATCAATATCCTCTTCGCCATAACATGGCCGTCACCCCAATCTTGCCTCGAAGTAAATCGCCGATTAAGTTCCGAATTCAAATCTATGAAACCTATGATCAATCACTTTCTAAAGCTACTCGTTCTTTGCGTCCTCGCCCAGTCACTCAGCGCCGCCGATCCTCGTGTGCTCATCATCGTTGGCCCCAGCACACATCCACCTGGCTCGCATGAAGTCGCGGCAGGTGGAAGATTGATGAAGCATTGCGTTGAGAACATGAACAACCTTCCTGGCATTAAAGCGGAGATCGTAGAAGGATGGCCGGGAAAAGAATTGCGCGATGAGGCTAGCACGGTGGTCTTCATCGGCGATTTCTTCCCGCCCAATCGTCTACCCAATGCCGCACAGAATCTCGCCGCACTCGAGGCGATGATGAACCGCGGATGCGGTATCGTTTGTGTGCACTACGCCAATGGTGTACATGGAGATGACGTGACTCCTGAGGGCGACCATCCGCTACTCCGCTGGATCGGTGGCTATTTTGCTAACCGCAGTTGCAAGCACCATGAGTCCTTCGCGAAGATTTTTACTTCCGCTACCATCACACCCACAGATCCACAGCACGCAATCACGTACGGGGTGAAAGAGTTTACACTGCACGACGAGCCGTATTACAACAACTACTTCGGTCCAGGCAATCGTATGGCAGCCAATGTCAAATCGCTTGCTACTTCCATGCTGCCACCAGACAATCCGAAACCGGAGACCGTCGCCTGGTGCATCGAACGCCCCGACAACGGTCGCGGATTCGGGATCGTCATGCCACATTTCTACAAAAACTGGCGGGACGAAAACCTCCGTCGCTTCATTCTCAACGGTATCGTCTGGACCGCGAAGCTCGAAGTACCAACGGAGGGCATCCAAACCACACCGCCAATCCTGGAAGACTTCACACCCAGATCCGTTGAATATCCATCCCCTCCACCAAAGTCCTCAAATGAGTCCAAGCGACCTAACTAAATGGATCCGGAGGACATAATCGAAATACATCTTTGTTAACGCATCAACTGGTCGAAATTTCTTGGGGTAGTCTGCTACCTAGAATTTAATCTATTGAATCCGAGCGTTACAAGCCTCAAGTCGGGGTGCTCTGTCCGGCTAATAGTCGTGTAGAAATGGGCTAAAGCAACTTTGCCGTCAATCGGAAGTAAAAGCTCTGAAAAAGCGACGTCGATTTAACTTAGTTTGGAAATACGTGACACCATGTCATTTGTTTAACTAAGTGTTGTGCCGCCCGCTTGGTGGTCTGCGTGAAAGAAAACCGTAGCTTTTAGAGATCCCTAATCTGCGAAGGTACGGTAGACTCCGATCAGTTAATGGGCTGTAAGATAGATTGAGTTCACGTAAATTGGTGATCACCTTGAGATGACGAAATCCATTTTCTGTTACGAGTTTCGTCGTCAGTTCCAAGCCACGGAGTGATCGGATTTCACTGAAACTCCTGACAGCATCATCAGTCAACCCTCCGTCAATTCTTCGTTTTACAAAGTCTTAACTTTTGAAACGCTATAAGCATGAACGCCAGTCAAGCAATGCCATGTCACAAGTTCTAACTCCCATAGACTTTCGAAGTCTCTCAAACTCGAAAGTCATTTACCATCTCCCTCATTCAAGCACCACTTAAAAGACCCAGGTTGAGATTGCTTGAATACTTCCGACATACCGAAATCCAAGCAAGTGCTCCTGCTTAATTCCAACTCTCGTTGCTGTGGCATTCTACCCATTGCAACAAGCGCCTCATCAGTGATCCTACAATCCGTCAGGCCTAGTCGCGTCAAGTAAGGTAATGCGACGAGCAACGCCACTCCCTTGTTAGAACTCTCTGAGTATTCAAGCCGAAAGTCCTCTTAACCTTGCCGTTTTGTAACAGCCCCCAGGCCTTCATCAATAACCTTTTTATGATCTTGGCATTTTAATGCTCGTAAATCACTGAAACTGCTATTTCGCAAAGATCCTCATCGCTTATTTCATACAACGCAAACGACTGTAAATGAGGGGATTTTTGATACCATTTTGCTACCAGAGTCGTGACTTTCGTGAACGTCAGCTCAAGGAATCGAAGGTTGGGATAAACACGGAACTGACTTAAGCCTTGATCGGTAATGCTGAATCCAATAAGCGAAATCCAGCTTCCCCTCCCTCTCCGAAAGCATAACTGCAAGCACGCTAGCAAATCGACCTCAGATTTTGCTATTTTTTTTCTAGGCTGCCAAATTGCTTCACGCATTTTTCCATCAGGCATTGCACCGCTTGTGTGCAACTAGACTCGGGATCTTAAATAGCAAAGCTTGAGTTCAGGTTGATTGTCATGGATTGCGTATCATGACTTCGATTCCAAACGCCTAGCGACCGAGGAGATCTTACGCCTCGTCATACATCCTTTAATCCGTGCAATCCACCCATAGCGCATTTCTCAAATATCGGGAACCGCTTAAATCCCTCGAATTGGCGCGATACGCGACCATTTCCTTCATGCCATGCTAGGTTCCCGTTGGACGACTTTGCGATTCAAATACGCAAGAGCATGCTATGGCGACCTTAACAACCACGAATCATCTTAAATGGATATTTTTAATTTCCTTAGGATTGCTGACAGGACTTCTTTTAGCCCTCCCGTTCTTGGTAATTGTTGGCCTTCTCTTTCTGATCATTCCGGGTCTGATCCTCTATATCATCCCAACTCTATTTGTATATCTTTTGCCGACGTTTATCATTCGACTTATTCTTCCGCTACGTTCCGAAGTAGCAGCCCATCTAGTCGCATTTTCGCTTACAGTCGGACTGAGCGCTGCAATCATGAACGGATTTCGAACCAAGGAGCAGCGACTTTATGATCAAGCGGCACTTCCTGAGATAGTGCCCGTTCAAAAAGCCATTCTGTCAGGTGACATCTTCGTCAATTGGCCCAAGGAATCTTACAGCCGAGAGACAGAGGTCGCTTGCGATTTTCTGTGTGCCGGCCTACTCGATACACCAGGAGTCACGAGTGTCACTACAACAAACGGGATCGGACAGGCCACTTTTCGACTCGGCCCTGGTAATCCTGGATCGCTCGTCGCGCCCGTTGAACCTGAGCAACTTCTGCTTAAATTCGAGCGATTGGATGAAGAGTTGGGAATCGTGCAAGGAAAACGACGCGCTCACAACGATCGTAGCCTGCAGGCAGTTTGGGGCTTGCGTTTTGCCAGTGGTGAGGAATTAAGACGTGATAAACCGTTAGGAGTCGAAGAGGCTGAGTGGACGATCGATTTTGTGCAGCAATACAAGAAAGGTCTTCCGTCAATAGATCGTGTCGAGATTCGGGACAAGGACGGAACCGTGATCATGCGCAGATCTCTTGTTCGACATGTTGTGCCCGCTCCGCTTTTTTATTTCGGATTCGACTTCGATTTTTTTCCACAAGTGCATTCCAGATTCACTCTGGGAAGTTCCCAGGTTTCCAATCAACCAAAATATTATTCCTTGGCCAAGGAAGTTGAATTGCTGAGGTTTACAAACATAGCTCGGCCTACCATTCCTCAAGATGTTGGGGATCGTATTGAGAAGATGGTCAGTGAAGTACTCGACAATCCCAACATGAAGGAATCTCAATTGCTGGTCGTACACAAGTGGCTCGAATCACTACCCTTCGATTCCAAGGGGAAGTACACCGCGATATTCGCTCGTATTCTTCTTGATGATCGTATCGCCGATCCGATGCATTTGCTCAGCAGGATCATATCAAGCGATACCGATCTCACACCATTGCGAGCCGGTTTGGCAAAGCGTTACTTGAATGCTGTAGATACCGAATCAAAAACATGGTACATCGACAAGTTAGTTCATTTGCCAGATGGTTCCTTCAAGTCACCGAGCGAAGATGAACGAGCGATTTTCCGCGAAGGAGTGTTATTGGTTGGATGTGCATCCAACTTTCTGGAACGTATCGCTGATCAGGGACCAAAAGTCATCCCAGAACTACTGTCTCTTATGGAAGCCTCTCAAGATCGAGCGCCTGCGATTCGTTCGCGTTTGTGGGAGGGAATTCGCAATGCTTTCAAGAGGCTGGGGCCAAACGCCGCGCCGGCAGCACCAAATTTACTTTCCATGATCCAAGAGAGACCGAGTGATTTTTTTTATGGGACTGACAATCGAATCGAATGGCTTGTAACCTTGCGACTTATGGGTGTAGACGAAGAGCAATTGCATCGAATCCTCGATCGCCAATCGACGCGGAATGTTGATCTAATTATGAAGGTGGTCAACAAGGAAGTTCAGATGCAACTGCAAGACAACAAAACGCCCAAATAGATTGTAAGATTTTCGCTTTCATCACCTCCTCGGCTGATATGCCACGAAGCCGCGTAAGGATCCTGATACTACCTGAAACTGAAAATCTACTTCTTCGCTTACTCGCTTAGCACTATGATCCGTTTTGTCTGAGCAACTATCGGAATGCAGAGGTACGTTACTTTGACTCCGAAGAGATTTGCAATTCAGCGAGCGAGGATCTTAGAATCGTGAGATTAACGTCCTTCTTGAAGATGTCAAAGTGCGGCAGTTGCAAATCTGTCATTCACACGCTCGCTCGAAAAGCTCGAATACCGGTTTCATTCAAAGAAAGGCGGGAGCACCGATACTGCTTACCTGTTACTCAACGTGATTGACGTATGACTTGAATTATCTTCTCGCTCTTGAAAGTCCAATGCTTCCGGAAAAACGGCACGAAATTAGGATCTCCTTGTTCTTTATTTTTGATAGTGGCAAAAGCTAATTGCGTAAGGCACTTGCGATACCAGCGTACTGCGAACCGTTGATGCTTGGGAATGTGTGGATACGCCATCAAAAGCTTCAGCCTTACCACTTGGACAAAGTCCCTTGAAATCTGCCCGAGTTGTTTCGCCGAACACTCGCATGCCAGGACAACTCCCATTAATCGCTACAACTCGGATGGCACAATTCGTTTTCGACCAAGGAACACATCTTTTATTGAGCATTCCGCCAAGGGTTTCCGCTGTATACTTGCAGGGTATCCTTTGACATCTGAGGCACAATCGATGAATATTTCCTGGGCCGACAAGACTCCCGTTTTGGTTCAGATGGATGAAAATTTCTCGGCTAATCCAACGACGGCGCTGACCGCCAAAGTTGTTGCTGCGAAAGAGGCTAATGTTAACAAACAAGTGGCTCACACGGTAATCGGCTCGCTTGAAACTAAACGCCAAACCGGAACCGCTCAGGCACCCGGACGCGGTATCGACTTGCGTGCCTAGACTTGGACAGGCAGAAGTTTAAAAGGCGAGTCATCTGCAGCTTATACACATACAAGTACTTCCTCGTTTCTGCTTATTGCTTTTCTGCTGGCAACAGATCTGGCAGCGGTGATCCGTGGCGATAGCCGATCACGATAATAATCGAATCAGGCTTAATCACCTGCAAGGAATAGGAATCAGGAAAGGTATTGGACACTGATACGAGAACAGCCTCTTTTTTTGCAGCCGATTGAGCACCTTATCCTCTCTCAAAGTTTTTCGAATCAACGTAAATTGGGTTTACCGTTTGTGGATATTCGAGGGCTCGAGAGTTTAGGGAGAAGTTAGGAAAAATGAGCTTTGGTTTACGGTCGCGACGCCTGTCATGTGCGACATGAATCGCAAACAACTAACACTCATCTTTAGAAACTTATATCCTCCCTCATGCCAGAATGTCTCGGATAACATTGCCATGCACATCCGTCAGCCGAAAGTCGCGGCCTCCGAAGCGGTAAGTTAGCGCTTCATGATTGACGCCAAGTTGATGGAGTACAGTTGCCCAAAGATCATAGACCGTGGTGACGTTTTCGACCGCATGATAGCCAAGCTCATCGGTTGCGCCATAAGCCGTACCCCCTTTGATGCCGCCACCGGCTAACCAAACCGTGAAGCCGAACGGATTGTGATCGCGTCCATCGCTTCCCTGGGCGAACGGCGTCCGACCGAATTCTCCGGCCCATACGATCAATGTTTCGTCGAACAATCCACGTTGCTTCAAATCTCGAATCAGTCCCGCGATTGGCTGGTCGACCTGCTGAGCCATTTCGGCATGTCCTGTCTTGAGTCCTCCGTGCTGATCCCATGGGTTGCCGATCTGACCGAGATCCGCGGGACGAGGCAAACATGTGAGTTCAACGAATCGCACTCCGCGTTCGACAAGCCGACGTGCCAGAAGACATTGCTGGCCATAGGCTGCCGTCTCTTTAACGGGAGAGTCCAAGCCGTAGAGTCGCCGCGTCGATTCGGTTTCTTCAGTGAGGTCAACCAGCGCCGGCACGGCGGTCTGCATCCGAAAGGCGGTCTCGTAATTACGAATAGCAGACTCGATCTGCTCACTGTGATCAAATTTTGGCAATTGTTGGCGATCGAGTTGTTCGACGAATTTCAGACGCTTACGCTGACGATCGGAGTTTTCTCGGGGCGAAATATTGTTTAGCGGTTCCGTTTGACTTGGATCGATGAGCGACGCCTGATGAACGGCTGGCAAGAATCCGTTGCCGTAAATACCGATTCCGCCAAGAGGGGAACCGCCGCTGGCCAGAACCACATAACCTGGCAAGTTCTCATTCTCACTCCCAAGCCCATAATTGACCCATGCACCAGCACTAGGGTATCCCGCCAGGGAAAAACCAGTATGGATAAAATAGTTCCCCTGCGCGTGCTCATTGGCAATGCTGGTCATCGAACGAACAACAGCGAGATCGTCAGCACATTGAGCAATGTGTGGGAATAAATCACTCACAGGCAATCCGCACTCGCCATAGTTTTTAAATTCCCACGGACTGGCCATGATGTTACCGTTAGCATTGAACATCGTCGGCTTAACCGGTACCGGCATGGGCTTACCATGATCGATCTTTAGACGTGGCTTGGGATCGAAAGTATCTACGGCCGAAACTCCTCCGGACATAAAACAAAAAATAACGCTTTTTCCCCGGGCAGGTAATCTGCGGCTGGCGTGTATAGCTCCCTTGTTCTCGCCGGCGCAAAGGTCTGGCTGATGTTTCGCGATTAGCCCGGTCAGTGCTGTTAAGCCAAAGCCGACGGAACTTCGAGCAAGCATGTTGCGTCGATTGATTCGCAGACTATCTCGCCATGTATCACCGGACATAGATAAATTCCTTGAGACAAAAGATTGACTGTGCGAAGTCTTGCCAAACAGCAACGCTGCCTGCGACATCAGTCCCTTCGACGCCATGTTCCGCAGCCAATTCGGAAATGTAATCGAGCGAGGCTTGCAACTCGCTGGCATCGGGCTCGCGACTGAGCGCTAACAGAAACATGTGGCGGATACGTTGATCACTGGTCGCGCCGTCGGCAACCAGAGATGAAGCCCATTTTGCAGACTGGTCAATGACAAATAAATCATTCAGCATAGTGAGCGATTGCGCTGGCACATTCGTAACATCGCGTCTGCCGCGTGTCGTAGATGGCCTAGGGACGTCAAAGACTTCCAGAAACGGATTAGCAGCATTGCGACGAATTCGCTGATAGATGCTCCGGCGCCTTTCGCCATCCAGTGGCCCCTTAGGGCCGCCCCCCTCGGTCTTGTTAACGAAATAAACATTAATCCCCGGCCCATACATCGTCGAATTCAATTGCCCCGATGTCGCCAGAATCGAGTCGCGAATTGCTTCTGCTTCCAAACGGCGCACGGGCATATGCGATAGCCACTCGTTGTTGGCATCCAATTGCTGCGCGGCTGCTGAGCTCAATGACGCTTGCTGCCACGTCTGCGAAGTCATCAGCAACCGGAGCATCGTCTTAATCGACCACTTGTCTTCATGTGCAAATCGCGACGCAAGATAATCGAGCAATTCCGGATGCGTCGGCTGGTCACCGAGTCGACCGAAGTTGTCAACGGTTCCGACGAGCCCCTTGCCAAAAAGATGCTGCCATAATCGATTCACCATCACTCGCGATGTCAGTGGGTTCTCCGCCGACGCCGTTTGCTCAGCCAATTGCAATCGGCCACTTTGTGCCGCTCCAATAGCGATTGGATTTAACATCGATAGACCACGACGTCGCACGGGATGAATGGGTCGCGTGTGCTGTCCACGCTCGAATAAGGGCTGATCAAACGCAGCAGCCTCCAAGACACCGGGAACGCGTCGAGGCATAGGAATTTCACGCTCAAGCTGGCGGTAGCGTTCGACCAAGTCACGCAACTGAGGTAGTTCAGCAAGCGTTGTCGGAAGCAAATTGTTTCGAAGAAAAAAGTCCAGTAAAACAGTATCTTCTTCACTCAACGACTGAGCCTGCCACGCGTGAATCGCTCGCTGCAATCGATCGGTGTAACGCAATGCTAGTTCCGCGGAGGATGCTGGCGAATCCCCCTGCAACAAGCTCAGAATTGGCACAGTCGTATCACGTGGTAGTTCGTCTTGATTGCTCTCTACCACTTGAGCTGCGCCGAAGTACGCCCGCTCAGTTTCATCAGTGATAAATTCTAGGTAGGCGTGTGAACCTTTGCGGTAGGCAGTGTCAAGTCGTAGCCAACCGAACTCATCACGATTGAGTCGAGTTGCGGGAAAGATGCCTCCGTTGCCGATCGGATAGTTCTCGATCACCAACCGAACCATGCTGTTCTGCCCCAGCGCTCGGACGCTGATGCTGTTGGTCTCAATCAAAAACCGTGGTGACTGCAGTACTCCAGGGTGTCGACTGCTGATTCCGTTCGTGAACACTCCAGCCGGATAAATGCCTCGCAGCACTCGCTCGCCATCGGATTCGATATGAAAATCACCATGCAACGTCGCTCGTTGTTCGACATCGGCTTGTGATGAATTCCCTTGACCCGATGTATCCAATCCCGCACCTGAAGAAAACCACTCTCGCTGCTGCTCGCCACGCATATCCCAGAGCGGCTTGAATTGGGATTGATTGAACTCTTTGCGATTCTTGATTTCCGTCTGCCAGAAGTCTGCAAGGCGATCCCAACGCTCGCGCAGAACTTCCGTCGTCGGGGCTTGCTGATCCATCGTGAATTGATACCAGACGTGTAGCGGATTTGCATTATTGGCGCGAGCATCTGCCAGAACAGCTTTCCACGGTTCGCGACCCGTTACCTGGAGGGCAGTAATCTGCTCACGAAGACGACTCTGCTCGCTTTTTAATAAAGCAACTTGCTCACGTTGCTCAGTACTTAGAACCTCTGCGAGTTCCTCCGCAGTGATCCCCAATGGCCCCGCTCGGAAAGACTGAGCCACTTCCTCGGCGGTCAGTGCTCGCAGATAGGCTCGCGCTTCTTCCACTTCACCCTCGAGAGGTGGATTGATATCCGACAATCGCTGCCCAAACAAAAATCGCGATTTACCTTTTAGAAATGGACGCAGGCTCCCCTTGGTGTAGGTCTTACCGTATACAACTCCATTTCGATAAACGGTAATTGAGTTATCTTTGGCGTAAACGATCGCCATATGAACGAGTTCGCCAGGCTGTGCCACTTCCGCTTCGCCGCCGGGATCCTGGGTGCGATTGAAAAAGTCGCTACCCGCAAGCCAGTGCTTCGGATTGATCTCACCGAAGACAATGGAATCAAAGAATTGTCCTTCCGGAGTATCCAGCCCGATAACTCCACCACCTCTCTGTTCAAGATTGGAAAGAGTGACCCAAGCTTCTAGAGTCTTTTCATAAATATCGCGATCCAACGTAACCGTGCGCATGTTCGCGGCAACACCATCCAGAATGAGTCTTCCATCGCGAATCACCGCA
>Ga0315904_10001071_pt1 | contig 43501 bp, 35 predicted proteins | sample LakEriMetagenome_6_FD_203529 | JGI IMG/M metagenome (GOLD analysis project Ga0315904, IMG submission 203529) | Freshwater fungal communities from buoy surface, Lake Erie, Ohio, United States - Buoy 12 MA120 | ecosystem: Environmental > Aquatic > Freshwater > Lake | place: USA: Lake Erie, Ohio... | reverse complement strand
GGTTCGCCGTCGGCACGCTGGATTTTCGGTTCCAGCATGGCTTGCGCGTATTTGCGCAAGTCATCGAGGGTCGAGAAAAGTCCCGCATGTCCCGCGACGCCCGCCAATGCCCAGGCCCTGGGATCGTGGACCGTTCCGATCATCCAATCTCCGTCCCGTTTCTCGGTCGGGGCGCAGCGATAACGCAGATCTTCCGGAACGCCATAGCCGGAATCCACCATTTCCAGAGGGGCCAACGTTTTTTCTCGTACATACTGGTCGAGCCGCATGCCGGATTTTCTCTCGATGAGTTTTCCAAGCACGATAAAGTTGACATCCGAATACTTGAATGCTTTGCCAGGCTGGGCTTGAGGTTTCAGTTCGCAGATCTTTTGCCAAGCAACCTCAGGTCCCTCGGCGTAGTCGCTCATCGGATTGTCGGGGATCAAGCCGCTGGTATGGATCAGCAGTTGCCGGACCGTGATCTCCTTTTTTCCCTCGCTGACGAATTCGGGCAGATATTCCGACACCGGCGCGTCGAGTCGGATCAGCCCAGATTCGAGCAAGTGCATCACTCCCGTGGCGGTTGCAATCGGTTTGGTCAGCGAGGCCAGATCGAACACCGTGTCGAGCGTCATCGGCACCGGTTGCGGTTCCACGCTCCGAAGCCCGTAAGCTTTCTTCCAGGTCAATCCTTGACGGGATCCAAATCCGATCACGCAACCTGGCATCTTGCCTTCCTCGATCGCTTGAGCCACAAGGCGGTCGATCGTTTCCACCCACTTGCGGTCGGTCGCGGTGGGCTCTTGGCCCAGCGCGATTGGCCCCAACTCACCTGACCAGGATGCGATCAGTCCGGCCGCAAGGGCGACGAAGGCAAACCAAACTCGAAAGAAAACCAGGTTCCCCATCGTGCCAATTCTCACAGCGATCATTTTTGTCCAATCTCCAAACCTTCGTTGAATCGAGGCTGCGAACATCTTGAGCCCTTTCGAAATCTATCGAAACTTGCGATCATCATCGTAGTCGGTTTTTTGACTTTCCGTACTAGGAGTCCGCACAACGTGACAAGGGATTTGCCTCTGACCGAACGGGATCATCCCGATTCCCAGCAATTGGATTCTTTGTCTCCGCTTGCAATTGTCCGGCTCATGAACCGACAGGATCGGTTGGTTGTCGACGCGGTTGAAAGGGTCGCCGACGCCATCGCAGAGTCCATTTCAATCGTAACCGAGCGTCTGCGGTGTTCGGGGCGACTTATTTATTGCGGAGCCGGGACGTCGGGCCGATTGGGAGTACTGGACGCTTCCGAATGCCCTCCCACGTTCAGTTCCCCGCCCGAGATGGTCGTCGGTGTGATCGCCGGAGGCCGTTCGGCTTTGACGCGCGCGATCGAAGGTGCCGAGGACGATGCCGAGGCGGCGATCGCCGACCTTCAATCGCTCGGGCTCACGGCAAGGGATGTCGTGGTCGGGATCGCAACCAGTGGTAGCACGCCCTACGTGGTGTCGGCGATTCAGTATGCCAATTCCTTCGGCGCTGCGACGATCGGGATCGCATGCACCGAGGGCGCGATGCTCGAACAACATGCGCGGTGCATGATCTGTCCCCTGGTCGGGCCCGAAATCCTCAGCGGTTCGACTCGACTCAAGGCCGGTACAGCGACCAAGATGATTCTCAACATGATTAGCACGGGCGCCATGGTCGGTCTTGGGAAGACATATGGCAATCGGATGGTGGACCTGAAACCGAGCAATGCCAAGCTAAAGCGGCGGAGCATTCGACTCGTCTCCGACATCGCCGGAGTCGATACCGAGACCGCGACCACTCTTCTCGAAGAGTGTGGCGGCGAAGTCAAGACGGCCATCGTCATGCATGCTGCATCATGTTCTCCCGAAAATGCCCGCGAAACCCTGGCGGCCTCGGATGGGCAATTGCGCCGCGCGTTGAACACTTGCTCGTCGGGTCTCCCACCGGATCGGTCCTGAAGCCATGAATCTCATTCTCGGCCTGGATTGCGGAGGTACCAAGACGGCAGCCGCGCTTGCGACTCTCGCAGACGATGCATCTCTGCGATTCGGTTTCGATCCTCTCGCGATTGGGTACGCTGGCCCGTCCAATCCCTATTCGCTGGGATACGAGCAATCCTTTGCCAACATGCTATCTGCGATTCGTCAAGCCTTCCATCAAGCTCGGATACCGATCCAACCGGTGGAATCGATCGCGATTTGCATGGCCGGAGCCGGCCGCGAGGAGGAATCGCAACGCGTGCGAGCTTGGGCGGTCGCTGAGGGATTGGCCAAACGAATCCACGTGGGGGATGACATCGCTCTGGTTCGATGGGCAGCTCGCTGGGAAATCGGTCCATCGGAGTCCACCGCGCATACCGCGAGTTCGCAAGCCACGGAATCCATCGTCACCTTGATTGCAGGCACCGGCTCAATTGCGTGTTGCACCGATCCCAAGGGCCACACCGAACGCGTTGGGGGGTGGGGGTATTTGCTCGGGGACGAAGGGAGCGGATTCTCTATCGGACTACAGGGCTTGCGGAGCGTTTTCGCAGCCACCGACCAAAACCTGCCATTCACCCAGATGCATCAAGAGTTGATCGCGGCCATGCATTGTCGCACCTTCGAGGAGCTAGTCCCGACCGTGTATCGCCCCCCCCTCCCTCGCGCGGAAATCGCAGCGCTCACCCCGATCGTTCTCAGCCATGTAGCCAACGATCCGAATGCTCGTGAGATCGCAGAGCAGGCGGTAAAGGCTTTGTCGCGCTTGGTCGTCCTCGCGCTGGATCGAGCCGGGGTTCGAAATCATCCCTACCTATTGGCCGTCAGCGGTGGGCTTCTCGATACGGATTCGCAACTGTTCCGTGGATTGAAGGATTCTCTGACGGCCCAAGGAATCGAACCTGCTCGCATCCATGTCGTCCAGCAGCCGGTTCACGGCGCCTTGTACCTAGCCGCCCGTCAACTCTCGAACGCGAACGCATGAACGCTGCGATAGAAGAAAACATCGTTGTGAAAATAGGGGGCGCGTCCCTCTTCGGTGGACCGCTCTTGATCGAACAGATTCGCGCCGCAACAGCAGCGTCCGCCAACCAACGCATGTTTGTACTGTTCGGAGGTGGCGATACGATCGAGTCCATGCGTTCTTTGCACGCGTCTTTCCCGCAACTGGACGTCGAGGCAATGCATTGGCGTTGCGTTCGTTTGCTGGATGCCACCTGGGAAGTGGGGTGCGAGCTTTTTCCCGAGGCCGTGCCGGTGGTAACCTGGGACGCCTTGCAGAGGGCCAAGAAAGGACCGTTGGGCAAATCGTTTCTGGTGCGTGTGGCCGCTTTCTATTCGCCGGAATTGTTGCATCGGGTCGAACGAAATCTGCATCCCGCCCACGATTGGAACACAACCACGGATGTCTTGAGTTGGGTTCTCGCCCATTTGGTCGAGGCGGCTGAGTTGCGAATCACCAAACGACGGCCCGTCGATCCCGCGATGTCGATCCGCAACGCGGCTCTCTGCGGTATGATAGATTCGGAATTGGCACGCATGGTTGCGATCCGAGACCCGCGCGAGCGGCCTGAGGTCCGCTTCTTGCACTTGAAGGAAAACGTATGAATCCTCCGCATTCTCGAAGCGCATCGATGCTCTTGCTGTTCTCACTCTGCGTCGCGACGCTCGCGGGTTACCCTAGCATGGCGTCGGCATGGACTCCTCAATCGACCGCGACCGACGTCGCCCAAGCCCAGCGGATCTCGGAGTTCGTTGCTGCCCAGGATTGGCTCGGTCCTATCTCCGCGATTGCTCTTTCGCCTTTTTTCGGTTTGGCTTGTTTGTCTGGGATCGCAACCTACGGCCCCGAATGGCTACGCAATACGCCGCTGCTATCGGTCTCGGGACCGCTCAACAGTCCGTTTCTGTTTTGGTGCATGGCTGCCCTGACCCTCGTGACCAGCCTGCCGCGTTGGACGAAATTCAGCAAGCCGATCGCGATGGCCTTGGAAAAAGTGGAAGCCTATTCCGCGATCATTATCCTGCTCGTAATCCGGTTTTCTGCAAACGCGTTGGGTACGGACAGCGGAACCGATATCGCCGCGATTCCACCTTCGTTTGCCGAGGCTGGCATTCTCTCTCTTCCGCTGGAGATTTTGCTCTCGATTGCTTTGGCGATCAATTTGATCGTCGTCAATACGGTCAAACTCGTCGTCGACCTTCTGGTTTGGCTCACTCCTATTCCGGCCATCGATTTGATTCTGGAAGGGGTTGGCAAACTCGTTACCGCAGCGCTCTTGGGACTATATGCCTTCAGCCCGTTCCTCGCGACCCTCGTGAACCTCGGGATTTTCCTTGCTTGTTCGCTGATCTTCTTCGCTTCGAAGCGAGCGCTGTTGTATTTCCATGAAGTCTATGTGCATCCCACGATCGAACGAGTGATCGGACGATCACCGTCATCCACCAGCATGCAGTCGGTGTTTCTTGATCGAAAATGGAACGGTTATCCTCGTCGCTCCCGAGGCCATCTCGTCCCCCATCCCGACGGCAAGACAAGTCAGTTATCATTGACCCGCTGGTTTTCGACACAACGTTTCGACGTTAGGATTCCTGCTGCTAAGCCAACCCTCGGCGTCCTCGCGGACACCCTCGTGGTCGATACCGAATTCGGACCTCTCGTATTGGAGGCTCGCAAGGGAGTATTCGCACCGCTTGAACGAGCAATATCCTTCCCGCACCCCCAGGAGACTTAATTCATGCATCCAAGCGGCGTACGCCATTCTTATCTGTTGAGATTCTTTCTGTGCAGCGCGGTCGTCGGAGGCTGGGCCACCAGCGTCGCGCATCTGCACGCGCAAGATAATCCGAAACCGGTCGTGAAACCTAAGGGTGAATTCATCTATGAGAATGCACCATTTCCAAGCTGCCATGCTTCAACGATCGAGGAGACCGATCGAGGGTTGATTGCGGCATGGTTTGGCGGCACAGAAGAAAAACACCCGGACGTGGGCATTTGGGTATCGCGTCGCGAAAACAATGCATGGACACCACCAGTCGAGGTCGCCAACGGGGTCGTGTCACCCACCGAACGTTATCCGACTTGGAACCCTGTCTTGTTCCAGCCTCGGCCTCGCAACGGGGTTACGTCCCCCTTGGTCCTTTTTTATAAGGTTGGTCCGAGCCCTGAAACGTGGTGGGGCATGATGATCACCAGTAGCGACGGAGGCGTGACATGGTCCAAGCCAGTGCGACTGCCGGAAGGCATCCTCGGACCTATCAAAAACAAGCCGATCGAAATGGAAGACGGAACCTGGTTATGTCCCTCCAGCACCGAAACCGAGGAAGAGCCCAGCAAGTGGCAGATTCACTTCGAATGGACCAAGGACGGCGGCGCGACTTGGTCTCGCACGAAATCGCTCAATGATGGAGTTTCGATCCAAGCGATACAGCCCAGCATTCTGAAACTCGAAGGCAATCGGTTGCGTACGATCGGACGAACTCGGCAGGACCGTGTGTTCGAAGCCGATTCGACCGACGGTGGCAAGACATGGTCCCCTTTGCGGCTGGGAAATCTTCCCAACAACAACTCCGGTATCGATGCGATCACCCTAGCGTCCGGGCTCCATCTCATCATCTACAACCATGTCGCAGGGACGCCCGGAGAATGGGGTGGCAAACGCACTCCGCTCAACGTGGCCATCTCGAAAGATGGGGAAACGTGGAAACCACTGGCGGTTCTCGAGGATACGCCTGGGGAATTTTCGTATCCCGCTGTGATCCAAGCCCGCGACGGTCGCATTCATTTCACTTACACATGGAACCGCAAAAAGATCAAACACATCGTGCTCGACTCGGCAAAGTTCTAAGCGAAATTGCCTGTGCTGCCGCTATTTGAGCGGCAGCGTTGAAAAATCGATTTCCGGGTGCGTGGACGAAGAACTTGACCGTTCCAAGACCACCCCCGGCTTCCGGGTCCCGTGGAAGAAACCGCAGTTCCTCAAGTAGAACGTCGACTGCGAGGCGCCGCCGTCGAAGTCCAGACGGTGCCCACCTTGGCCCGTTGCATCGACGGTGAATCGTGCTGTCAAGCACTCGGACCAAGTGCCGTCCCGGTCGCGGACCCAAATGTTTCCGTGTTGGCCGCGACGCATTTGATTCCCTGTACTCGGGTCGAAGTTCTCAAGGAACGAGTGAAAACCTCGCAGGTACGTATCCGTCCTCGGACGCTGGAAACTCGCGATCAATCGCCATTCTTTGGCCTCTTTATCGCCAAACCAGGACGTGTAAATCGTATTGCCTTTCCCATCGGGGGCCACGCGTGTGAGAAATCGATACGTCCGGCCGGCACTCCAGGGATACACGAGGTAACTTTGTCCACCGGACCCCTCGTTACCGAACTCGCCGGTTCGTACCGCAGGCCCTTTGGCAAGCAATTGTACGCGCTGATCCGCCGGGACTTTACGCGGATCATCGGTCTGGAACGGACTCCAGATCGAGAACAGGACACGCCGCTCACTGGGACTGTTGACCTGAATGCCGAAGTAACCTTCTGCAAAACCATTGGCCATAAAATACGAGCCGATCGGATCCTCTCCTTCAGCGACGGAGATTTCGCTGTACCCGTACTCGACATCGAGATCTCGTGGCAACACGTAACTCAAATGCACCGATGGACCTCGTCGTCCCCAATAAAACATATTTCCTTCGTTCGTAGCTACACAGGTCACGCGCAACCCTTCGGTATTTGAGCGAACGACGAGCGCCTTGATCTCAAGATCAGCTTCGCTTCTCAACGTTTCTTTTGTCCTTAGATCAACTCGCACATAGGCGGCTTCATGAACATCGACTTCTCCCGCCTTGTACGATGCAAAGGCATCTCCATGCACGGATAATCCGCGTTCTTCACCCCCGATAACAGCAACGATGTGGATCGGGTCCGTACCTGCCTTCGCCTCGACGTCGATCTCGATCTTGGCAGGTCGATCGACGTGAAAGTAAATCGATCGAACGGTATCCGCTTCGGATCGCGACTGAAAGCAGTTTCCGGCCGCAGGGATGGACCATGATTGCGGATTTTTGGCATCCAACTCCGAGGTTGGGAGCAGGCAAAGAAACACGAAACTCGCCGTAGCAATCAAATTCTTCATCAAGATGAACTTCGTTCTGGAAGGCAGGGGGCCGACTAGCGGTGCGCGATAACTATCGTGCACGGACGTGGAGACTCGGCAAGTTTAATCCCATCTGGCGACTGCGACCACTCCGAGATGGTGCCGTGTGACAGCACTGGCCTGGGGCCAATCCAAAAACCCCGAAAACCGAAACGGTAGGCAATGCTTCGGATGGTTTCCGGATCGTTCCTTGGGGTAAAATGAGGGTTGATAAGGGGTACTTTCTAACTGGTAGGACGCTCTCCGCGCTGGGCACGGCGCTCGATTGCCACGAAAGATTGGAATGATTGCAAGGTCGAAGAAAATGCGAATCTACGGGGCGTTGCTTTTCGCTTTCTTCTTCCTTACCGGGGCTATCTCGTCCCCGATTTTCGCGGCCGAGGACTCGAAGCAGACAGCACCCAACTATGAGGACCATGTCCAACCGATCCTGCGCAAGTACTGTTTGAAGTGCCATGGCGATGACATGCAGGAAGCCGGTATCAACATGCAAAACTATGGAGCGATGCTGCGAGGTGGGAGCGGTGGCAAGATCGTAGAATCTGGTCGAGCGAGCGAGAGTCTGCTGATGCAGGTGCTCACCAGCGAAGAATCCGGTGCCCGGATGCCACCCGACAGTCCTCCGCTACCGAAGGCGGATATCGATGTGATTCGTCAATGGATCGATGCTGGGATCTTGGAAAACGCTGCGAGCAAGTCAAACGCGCAACCGAGATCGCTTGCGTTCATGCCAAGTGCCGAGGCGATTGCCAAGCCGTCGGGCCCTCCTGCGATGCCTGAAGGGTTGCCGCCGATCGAGCTGCCGAATCTTATCCGCCCATTACCCGTCCTCGCGATGGCCTCGAGTCCCTGGGCACCTGTCTCTGCCGCAGCAGGGCAGGAACATGTTCGTCTTTTGGATTCGCAAACACGAAAAGAGATCGGGCAACTGCCGTTTCCAGAGGGGGAACCGCATACGATCCGATTCAGTCGAAATGGAGATCTGCTGATGGTCGCGGGGGGGCGACCCGTCCAATCCGGGAAAGTGGTGTTGTTCGATGTCCGAACCGGCAAGCGTCTTGCTGAGGTCGGAGATGAACTCGATACCGTAATTGCTGCCGACCTGAGTCCCGACCAAACCCTCGTCGCCATCGGAGGATCAGGGCGAGTCATCAAGATTTACTCCACCGCAGATGGTGAACTAAAATCGAAACTGATCAAACACACCGATTGGATCACGGCTGCTGCTTTTAGCCCCGATGGCAAGGTGCTCGCAACGGGCGATCGAACAGGTGCGATTCACTTGTGGGATGTTGCCTCGGCTGGAATTCGATTGAATCTGTCGGAACACAAGGGTGCGATCAACGCGCTCGACTGGCGAACCGATGGCAAGTTGCTCGTTTCGGCCGCCGAGGACGGCAAGTTGATCTGGTGGGATGCCAATGATGGTTTTCCTGCAGTGGTGTGCGATAACGCACATCCGCCAGAACGTCCCGCTGGCACGTATGGAACTATCCCAAGAGGAATCTTAACGGCTCGTTTCGCGCCGAGCGGTCAGTTGGTCAGCACAGGCCGAGATCGCAAAATCAAAATATGGAGTCCTGAGGGTACGCAAATGAAGGACACGGTTTCCGAGTCAGGGTTACCCATCAGCGCAGCCCTTTCGTTCGATAGTTCCACGGTTGCTATCGGCGACACTTCGGGACACGTGTCCTTTTGGGTTTGGAACTCAACGACAAACGAAACCAAGTAGACGAGAAGGTGTTGATTCGATGAGCCCAACGATGCATTACGATCACGGATGCGATGGTTTTCGTGCCCTATCGCGACGAAGCGCTATCCAAGCTGGCGTATTCGGAGCCCTTGGTTTTTCGTTAGGAGATATGCTCCGTTTGCAAGCCTCGGACAAAGGAGCATTCACGCAGGAATCTGGTCAAAAGAAGGCGGCGAAAGCCTTGAGTGTGATCCAATTGCATCTCGGCGGCGGTTTCCAACAGCAGGAATCGCTTGATCCCAAGCCCGAGGCGCCGGTCGAGATTCGCGGACACTTCGGAGTCACCAAAACCGCATCAGGCGATGTCCTTAGCGACAACTTTCCGCGAACGATCTCCGTGGCAGACAAAGTAACCATCATCCGCAGTTTGGTTGGAAAGATCCCGGACCATGGGCAAGCGACGTATCATTTGTTCACCGGCTACACGCCGACGGCTGTTATCGATTATCCGCAAATGGGGTCCATCGTTTCGCATGAACTCGGAAAACGCGGTGAATTGCCCTCCTACATCGCGATTCCAACCAAGAATGCCTACTCGGGAGCAACGGGATTCCTGAGCAGTACCTACGGCCCGTTCGAAACCGGCGCCGATCCGGCCAAGCAAGGGTATCAGGTTCGAGACTTCAAGATACCTAATGGAGTTTCACTCGAGCGATTTGATCGTCGACAAACGGCACGTCAACTTGTCGAGCAACGCATACGCGACTTGGAGGCCGATCCGAGCATTCTCGAGTCCATGGACGACTTTTACAAACAGGCCTACTCGGTTCTTACCTCCGCAAAAGCGCAGTCTGCGTTTTCTCTGGCAGACGAGACTGAGGAAACCAAGACTCTTTACGGCAGCGAAGTTGTTGGCCTGCGTGGGCCAGACAATCGCTTTCATCCCAAAGGATTGGCCGAGCGATTGATCGTTGCACGTCGGTTAGTAGAGGCTGGTGTGCGATTCGTAACCGTCACGTTTGGAGCGTGGGATTGCCATGTCGACGTAAAGAGCAACTCGCTCGATCAGATGCCAGCGCTCGATGCTGCAATCGCAGGGATGGTGACTGATCTCGAACGAAGAGGGCTTCTCGATACAACGATCTTTTGGGTCACAAGTGAGTTTGGACGTACTCCGAAAATCAATGGCGATGGAGGACGCGACCACTGGGCACGTTGCTACTCCCATCTCATCGCTGGGGGCGGGTTCGCTCGCGGCAAGATCTATGGCGCGAGCGATGCGACAGGAGCCGAACCCGCGCGAGATGCACTTCCCTTGGAGGATCTGCTCTACACAATCTATCACCAGCTCGGCATCGACGCCAACAAGGAACTGCTCGCCTTTGGCACCCGCCCGATTGAGATCATCAACGGTGGCAAATTGGCTAGCGGATTACTGGCTTAGTTCTCTAAGGCTGGTCCTCGACCGATGAAAGGATGACCCATGCAAAAGTCTATTGCAACTGACAGAATGGCTTTTCGCATTGCGGTGATGCTCCTTTTCTGCCTCGACGGGATTTGCCACGCAGGAGGGATGACCAAGCACCTGGAGGCGGTATCGCCTCGCATTGGACAGCAAGGCACGACGGTCGAAGTGACGCTGCAGGGAATCGAGATTCATGATCCGCGTCAGGTTGTCTTTTTTCGGCCTGGCATCCGAGCGACTCAGATACGTGTGGGAGAGAAGCTTCGCGAACCGAGGGGCTTGGCCCATGGGGGGCGGATCGTCGAGCAAGTGATCTGCAACTTCGAGATTGCTCCCGACTGCCCCCTCGGCGAGCATCCCTTTCGACTGCTAACGGCAACGCAACTGACATGTATCGGAACATTTCACGTTTCCCCGTTTCCTGTGCTCGATGAAAAGGAAACGGATTACTACCAGAACGATACGATGGCAACTGCCCTCAATGTCCCCATGAATGTCACCGTGCGCGGAGTCATCGCGAGCTGGGGGCGAGGAGACAGTGATTTTTATCGCGTCCCCGTGAAGCAAGGGCAGAATGTTTCCGTCGAAGTGGAATCGGCGCGTATAGCAGACCAACATTACGGTGACTCCGAGTACGATCTCGCACTGCGCATCCTCGACGACGCAGGGAAAACCATCGCCGGCAACGATGACAATTCGTTGCATGTGCAGGATCCGATGGCTTCTTGTATCGCGCCCAGGGATGGCTCGGTGTATGTCGAAGTGTTTCGTTCCGTATTCATAGGGCGAGAGACTCAATATTGCGTTCATATCGGCGACCACCAGCGACCGGTCGTAGCGTACCCACCCGGCGGCCCGATCGGTTCGTCGCTACCGGTGGCAATGCTCGGTGACCCCTCGGGCCCAATTGCTTCGCAGATTACCCTCCCAAACGAGGAAGGTTGGTATCTTTACTACGGAAACGCACCATCACCGATCCGAATGCGAGCAAGCAAGTACCCCAACTTGCTCGAGGATTCCAACACATCGGAGAATCGCGTGGAAACGTTCCCCATCGCAATCAACGGAATTATCGACCATCGGGACGATTTCGATACCTACCGATTCACCGCGAAGAAAGGATCATCGCTGCATATCCGCGTATTCTCCGCGTCCTTCGGTTCTCCGCTCGATCCGCGGATTCGGATTCGAACGATCGACCCAGACGGGAAACCGGGACCGATCGACATGGAATCGGACGATTCGCGATTGGAGCAGCGCGATACCTTTGGTGCGACGTACCGTGGCGGTGGCGGCAGACAGGATGCCCTGGATCCGTCGATCGTCTGGGAGCCCAAGTCCGATGGCGATTATCTCTTAGAAATCGCTGACAACAGCGGCGCTGGGGGCCCTTTGGGCGTTTACCGAATAGAAATCGAACCCCCGCGGACCATCGTCCAGACCGCACTGACTAGCAGAACCTTCGATTGGACCGAGAGCATGAGGGTCTCTGGCATGATTGTGCCAAGGAATAATCGATGGACAGTCAATATCACGCTGCCTCAAGGCCAATGGAACGCGCCGCGATGCGATTTCGATCTCATCGCGACAGGGCTTCCGCCAGGCGTGACCATGACAGCACCTCGTGTCAAACCGGGAACCGGCGTCGTGCCCGTCCAATTCGCTGCGACCGTCGACGCGGCGACTGTCGGTTCCGTCATCGCGATTGAAGCGGTACCGGTGGATCCCTCTGTGCAGATCGAGTCTCGATGCCAGCAGACGGTTCCGTTTATCAATCACTCCGGTGGAGATGCATGGCGTGCCGTTCAAGTCAATGAATACATCGTGGCCGTAACCGAGCCAGCCCCCTTTTCAATCGATATCGAGCAACCGTCGGTGGCATTGGTGCGTGGCGGTGAGCTATCCATTCCGGTCAAAGTCGCACGGCACAACGGATTTAGCGGGCCGGTCGAATTCAGCGTGGGCTATGTCAACGGCGCGATCGATACTCCACCACCCACCGTGATCCCCGCGGACAAAGACGAAGGAGTCGTGACCCTGGGTGCCCAACCCACAGCACCCATCGGCGTATCGCCGTTGGTCGTAATTGGCAGCACGATCCACGAGACGATTGATCCGTTTCTTGGAGCGGGGCAGGTACGAGTTTCTTCCAAGATCGTTGAACTGTTGGTGAGCGAACCCTATCTCGAGCTTGCCTCGCAACCTACCAGCATCCGTCGGGGCGAACGGAAGAACTATATTTGGCGAGTCAATCAGAAAAATCCATTCGATGGCGAAGCGCGCGTACGGCTACTGGGGCTACCGAAAGGTGTGACCGTGATGGAACCCTATCCGACCGTCAAAGGGAACTCACAAGAGATCGCCTTTGAAATCCAGGCGACCGACGAAGCCTTGCTGGGACAAGTAACCGGCATCGGCTGTGAGGTGATTGTGCCGGTCCGCGATCAGCAGATCACTCAACGCACAGGACGCGGAAGCCTCCGGATCGACCCGAGAAGATGAAGCCATCGAAACTCACTATGCACAACGGATTCTCACTTTGGAACACGACGATGAGCTACACAAAAACAAAGGTGCTCTTGGCGACGGCTTTTGCATTGATTGCATCTTTGTCAGGTCGCTCGGAGGATATCCCAAGTTTTCGCAAGGATGTGATGCCCGTGCTGTTTCGAGCCGGTTGCAATACCGGTACGTGTCATGGTTCAGCACGCGGAAAAGATGGCTTTATGCTTTCGCTGTTTGGTTACGACGCGAAAGGAGACTACCATCGCATCGTCAACGAAATGATTGGTCGCCGAATTAATCTCGCCGCACCTGACGAGAGCTTGTTATTGAAGAAGGCGACGGGAGCAGTGCCGCACACGGGTGGCAAGCTTTTTGACACTCAAAGTCCTTACTATGAGACACTGCATCGATGGATCGTCGCAGGTGCCCCCGATGACCAAGGCAAGGTGGCTGAATGTGTTGGACTCGAGTTGTCGACGGAACGCATGGTATTCGAGAGAGAAGGAGAGTCGGAATCGCTTTATGTATTCGCGAACTTCGATGACGGGACACGTCGGGATGTGACCACGCTGGCCCGTTATCACAGCAACAATGCCAGCGTGTCCGGGATTGATGCAAACGGGAATGTGACTGCAGCGCAGGCTGGGGACACGAATGTATTTGCTCGATATAGCCGGTTCACGATCGGAGCCGAAGTGATTGTCCTGCCTGCGGCGGATGCATTCACGTGGACCAACCCACCAGCCGTGAACTACATCGATGAACTGGTGTTTGATCGATTGCAGAAGCTGCGGATCGTCCCATCAGAACTCTGCGATGACGAGACGTTCTTGCGAAGGGTGACGTTGGATCTGATTGCTCGACCTCCCACTCCGGAGGAGTATCGCGAATTTATGTCGGATAGGCGGAGCGATAAACGAGCCAGGAAGATTGACGCGTTACTCGAAACGAACGATTTCGGGGATTTCTGGACTGCGTTGTGGGCCGAGCAAATGCGGTTGATGGGCGGGAACTATGCGCCCGATGCAACGCATGTCAAAGCAGCATCGGCGTTCTACAACTGGATTCGGCAGCAAATGCGCGAGGGGAGACCACTCAACGAGTTTGTTGCCGAGATGGTCTCTGCATCGGGAAGCAATCTCTCCAACGGTCCCGCCAATCTCTACACGATGATGGTGCACAAGCCCCGTTTTGAACCGAATTCCTTCGCGGCCGATTTTTCCCAAGTTTTCCTCGGCATCCAAATCCAGTGCGCCCAATGCCACAATCATCCGTTCGACCGATGGACCATGGACGACTACTACGGGTTTGTGAGCTTCTTTACGGGCGTCGAACGGAAGCCTGGAGTTGAGTCGAGGGAACGCAGGATTTTCTACAACACCTCTGTCCCTCCCGCGCAACATCTGGTCGATCAGCGACCCATGCCTGCCAAACCGCTCGGAGCGGTCTCGCCTGCCCAACACAGCGGCGATCCCAGGGCAGCCCTCGCTTCTTGGCTTACAGCGCCGGAGAACAAGATGTTCAGCCGTAACCTAGCGAATCGGATTTGGGCTCAACTGATGGGGCGAGGAGTGATTGAGCCAGTGGATGATATCCGAGTGAGCAATCCGCCCGTCAACGGTCCGTTGCTCGATGCGCTATCTCAGCACCTGGTCGATTACCGGTTTAGCCTTCGCACCTTGGTGCGCGACATTTGCAATTCGCGCGTCTACCAATTGAGTTCCAAGCCGAACGAGTCGAATCGGCTCGATACTCGCCAATTCTCGCACGCCCACCTGCGACGCCTGCGTGCCGATGTGCTCTTGGACGCGATCGTTAGTACGACGCGAACCCAGATGAACCTGCCGGAGTTTCCTGAGGGAACGCGGGCCATTGAATTTTATCCGCGTCTGGGTGGGGAGACGGAGAGCCCATCGTACGGACACCCATTCTTCGAAACGTTTGGACGATCCAGCCGAGGGACCATTTGTGCCTGCGAAACCAAAAAGGATCCCACGCTTTCGCAGGCCCTTCACATGACCGTCGGGGATACCGTTCAAGTTCGATTGCGAATCAATGGCCAGTTGCAACAGATCGTTGAATCAGCGGATACGCCCGCGTCTGCAATCGAGCAATTGTTCATCATGGTTCTCAGTCGCAAGCCGACCGAACAGGAAATCGCCGGACTTCGCACACTCGTTGGTGAGAAGACGAAGGATTTGGCTGTATACGAAGATATCGTGTGGAGCTTATTGAACTCAACGGAATTTTCGTTCAACTATTGAGGAAAGGTTTCGCACCCATGAGCAAGGCCAAACATGAATCACGGATAACCCGACGCGAATCCCTTGCACTGACGGCGTTGGGCGCATGTGCCTTGGCATCCGGGCATGCTCGAGGAAATGACGATGGGCCTGCGATCCCAATAATCGATTGCCATACGCACTTCTATGACCCGAGTCGGCCAGAAGGTGTTCCCTGGCCGGACAAGAACGACAAAACCCTCTACAGAACGGTACGCCCCGAAAATTTCAAGCAGCTAGCCAAGCCGCTGGGAATCGTGGGGACGGTTGTGGTCGAGGCGAGCGCTTGGGTGGAGGATAATCAGTGGTTATTGGACCTTGCAGAGCGCGATCCATACTTGCTCGGTATCGTCGGGCGACTTGATATCGCCTCCGAGAAGTTTTCAGAACACTTGGCACGATTCGCTCGCAATCCCCGATATCGCGGAATTCGGATTCTTACCAACGAATTGACCCACGCGTTGGCCGAGGGCAAGTTGATCGAGCACTGCAACCTGTTGGTAGAGAAGGATCTGGAACTCGATGTCAACGGTGGTCCTGATGCTCCTCGGAACGTGGCAAATCTTGCGGGGCAAGTTCCCAAGCTTCGGATGGTGATCAATCATGTAGGCAACCTTCCGATCGATGGCCGAGAGCCGCCGAGGTCTTGGCTGGAAGGGATGGAGAGTGCCGCCAAGCATCCGAACGTATTTTGCAAAGTATCGGCGCTTGTGGAGCAAACGGGAGCGAACCCAGCGCCGAAACAGGTTGGCTACTACGAGCCAGTGCTCGATGCCTTGTGGAGGATCTTCGGCGAGGATCGCTTGATCTTCGGAAGCAATTGGCCGGTTTCGGATCTCGGAGCACCATTGGAAACCGTGGTGTCGATTGCTCGCGAATACTTTACGGCCAAAGGGGAGCGAGCGGCCGAAAAATTCTTCGCAGAAAATGCCCGCAACGCTTATCGTTGGAAACCCTAGGTCGTTCCTGGGACAGGAAGAATAGATGAAAAAATGGCGGACGATTCAACGTTGTTTGAGTCTTTCATGAGAACGATCGATTCCGGGTGGGCAAAATGAAAAAGTGGTTGAAGAGAATGGCGATGGCTGCCTTATTTGTGGTAGCTATTTGCGCGGCTGTTGGGAGTTACCTGTGGATGTACTACCATCCCCGGTTCGAACGTACCGATGGGGTTGTCTATGGACAACGCCATGGTATCCCTCTGACGCTCGATGTAATTCGGCCTGCGACTCCGAACGGGTTCGGGATTGCGTTCATGGTCAGCGGCGGTTGGAAGTCGAAGCGTGCCGGGGAGACGCCAGCGTGGATGATGGCGCCTTTGTTGCAGCGAGGGTACACCATCTTCGCTGTGTGCCACGTCTCGCAGCCCGATTCGTTGATTCCGGAAATCATCGACGACATGCACCGCGCGATACGATTCATCCGACATAATGCAGGCGACTATGGGATCGATCCGAAGCGAATCGGGGTGACCGGCGGCAGCGCGGGAGGGCACTTGAGCCTAATGCTGGCCACGCGAGGATCACCGGGTGCCCCGGATGCAGCGGATCCGGTCGATCGCGAAAGCAGTGAGGTTCAGGCCGTCGCGATCTTTTATCCTGTTACCGATCTGCTGAATCTTGGAGAATCGACGGAAAACTTGGGGGATGGCGGTCCTCCCAAAAGCTTCGTCAAGGCATTCGGTGACGCTGGAATCGATCGAGAACTCTGGAAACAGGTGGGCAAGGAATGTTCGCCGATCTATTTCCTGGACCCAACGCTGCCTCCAACTCTGATTTATCACGGCGATGCGGATACGCTCGTGCCATTGGACCAGAGCAGACGCTTCGAAGCCCGGGCGGAGGAAATCGGAGAGGATGTCGAACTCGTCGTGCATCCCCGCGGAGAGCATGGATGGCCGACGATGGTACTGGATATCGAAAAATTTGGCGATTGGTTCGACAGACACCTGCGCTGACGCACGATCGATTGATTCCCCCAGGTCAGTTGACTGAACTCACTGTCGCTCAGGTGTCAATCCCAAGGGGGAACCAGGGTATCTCCCACTATTTTATCAATGTTTTCAAGAACCTTAGAATGGTTTTCCACGAAGCATGGCTCTTCGGATAAAATAGAGTCGTCATGAGATCTGAGTTTTCGTTCCCGCTTTCCAACCCGCCAAAATCATGCTGCCTACACTGCTGGATATGTGGTTGCTCGCTCAACGCAACGCCCCTCCTCTCGATCTTCAGAATTTTCTGCTCATCGCCGGCATTCTGGTCGCAGGCTTCGTTGGTCTTATCTGTCTGGCCGTTCTATGGAGCTTCGGCAGTCTCTGGCTGCAAGCCCAGATGAGTGGTGCGGACGTGTCGATGGGCAGCTTGATCGGCATGTACTTTCGTCAGGTCCGATCGTCGATTGTCGTGAATGCCAAGATCATGGCGGCTCAGGCCGGATTGAACATCGATCGCCAGGACGGGATCAGTACCCAACGGCTCGAAGCGCACTATCTCGCCGAAGGGAATGTGATGAATGTGCTCAACGCCATCATCGCGGCCCAACGCGCGGGAATCGACTTGGACTTTGACCGAGCCGCAGCGATCGATCTCGCTGGCCGCGATGTTTTGGATGCGGTCCGAACATCCGTTCACCCACGGGTCATCGATTGCCCCGATCCGCGTTACAGCCCTACCGGCTTTCTCTCCGCTATCGCCAAGGATGGTATCGAACTGAAGGTCAAAGCTCGGGTAACCGTTCGAACCAACCTGGAGCAATTGATCGGCGGAGCGACGGAGGAAACCGTCATCGCGCGTGTGGGTGAGAGCATCATCAGTTCCATCGGCTCGTCGGAAACCCATCTAGCAGTCCTCGAAAATCCGAACACGATCTCTCGAACGGTTCTAAAGCGGGGGCTGGACAACCAAACCGCATTCACCATCGTCTCCATCGATATCGCGCACATCGAAGTCGGCCAAAATATCGGGGCTCGCCTTCGAGCAGACCAGGCCGAAGCGGACGTTCGCATGGCGAGGGCACAAGCCGAACAGCGACGCGCTGACGCGATCGCTCAGGAGCAAGTCATGAAAGCCAAAGTCGCCGAAAACCGAGCGAATCTCGTGCTCGCCGAAGCCGAAGTCCCCAAAGCGATGGCAAAGGCGTTCCTCGATGGCCATTTTCAGGGTGCTTAACGCACTCGGTTCGCCAACTCATTTGTCCCTTTCAACGCTTTCGTAGTATCATGAAAAGCTTCGCCGCCTCGTTCTTTCTGACTCTCTCCATCGCCGTTCCATCGCTCGCGGATTCGTGGCCTCAGTGGCGAGGCCCGCGCGGCGATGGTGTCTCCACGGAAAAGAATTTGCCGACGAAATGGAGCAAGACGCAGAACGTCAAGTGGCGCTGCGAATTGCCCGGGCAAGCGGGCGCGACCCCCATCGTATGGAAGGATCGGATCTTTCTCACCAGTGCCGATGGAAATGACTTGGTGCTTCTGTGCATCCAAACCACCGATGGCCGCAAATTGTGGCAAAAGAAGATCGGAGCCGGGAACCAAGATGCTCGCGCTGGAGAAGGGAACTCGGCATCCCCGTCCCCATCCACCGACGGCGAATACGTTTGGTGTTTCTTTGGCACCGGGACCCTCGCATGCTTCACGGTCGATGGCCAGGAAGTCTGGAAAATCGACGTCAACGAGCGATTCGGCAAACTGGATATCCAGTTCGGAATGACCAGCACCCCTGTTCTCGATGGAGAGTTCCTCTACCTTCAGTTGATCCACGGTCCGATGAAATTTGACGATGCAACTCGGATTGGCAAGGTCATAAAACTCGACAAGAGAACGGGCGCAACGGTATGGGCCGTCGATCGCCAAACGCAGGCTGCATTCGAGTGCAAACACTCGTACGCCTCTCCGTTTCTGTACCGTGATGGTAGTCGTGAGTTCCTGGTCGTGCACGGCGCGGACTGCATCACGGGACACGGATTGGACGACGGCAAAGAACTGTGGAGATTCGGGCAACTCAACGGGCCAACGAAACTCAATCCGAAAGACAACGACCCCACCTTCCGATTCGTCGCCTCGCCACTCGTAGTGCCAGGCTTAATCATCGTTCCAACCGCAAAAGAAGGTCCCGTCATCGCGTTGAAAGTGAACGATGCCCTTCACGGTGATTGCTCCACCAACCAAGAGGTGATCGCTTGGACGAATCCGCGAACACCCGATGTGTCCATCCCTCTGCTGGTCGACGGACTGGTCTACTTGTTGCACAAGGATGGACGCTTGCAATGCCTTGACGTCACCACAGGCAAGGAGCTTTATTTTGCACGTACCTACACCGGGCAACATCGAACGAGCCCCGTGTATGCAGGGGGGAATATTTACTTTCAATCGAGCGATGGTCACTGCACGGTGGTGAAGCCAGGGCCGCAGTTGGAGATCGTTTCTACGAACGAACTGGATGAACCGATCACCGCTTCCACGGTGGTGGCGGACGGAGTCCTGTACATCCGTTCCTACCAAGCTCTCTACGCGATCGCTAACCCTTAGCCGGATTCAACGCACACACGAAGGCGTTCCGGCAAGAACATCGGATATGGTGGTACAGCCGACCAGGAGACGGTATCATGTCCTACCATGAAACCAACGACCAGCCCATTGATTCCCGCAAAGCCAAACCGTGAGATTCACGGCATCTGCGCTGCGTATTTGCCCTGGAGGCCCATCGCCAAGATCGATTTTGATTCGTATGCCATGATGCTCGAATCGATCTGGCGATCTGGATTGACCCCGGCCGTCAATATGGACACCGGGTTTGCGAATCTATTGACCGACGCCCAGCGCCGCGAGGTATTGCAGTTTGCCAAATCGATTTCCCAGGGACGGCCCATGGTCGCTGGTGTATTCGTCGACGATCTTCCAGGCGACTGCGTCCCGCACTACCAGCGACAAATCGAAGCAACCGCGTCCGTGGGTGCCATGCCGATCCTGTTCCAGTGCCGGGATCTCATCGCTCGGACGGACCGAGAGATCGTCAAAGTGTACGATCAAGTCGGGAAGTTGGGCGTCGACTTCTTGGGGTTTGAGCTCGGGAAAATGTTCGCCAGCTTTGGCGCGATCTACTCGATCGCGTGCTTCACGGAGTTGATCGCAATCCCCAGGTTGTTGGGGTTGAAGCATTCGTCGCTGTCCCGCGAATTGGAGTGGCAGCGCCTTGAAATTCGCGACGCCAAGCGACCTGAGTTTCGTGTGTACACCGGGAACGATTTGGCGATCGACATGGTGCAGTGGGGCAGTGATTACCTGCTCGGGTTAGCCGCGTTTTATCCGGAAGCTTTCGCGCGTCGCGATCGTTATTGGCGTGAGGGAGATCGGCGTTTCTATGCGATCAACGATGCCTTGCAACTGCTCGGCGGGTTCTCGTTTCGGGATCCGGTCCCCGCGTACAAACACGATGCCGCCATGGCGCTGGCGTTGCGGGGCGTGATCGCGTGCGATGCCATGCATCCCGACGCACCGAGCCGTCCTCCCTCGGATCGCGAATTCATCGCCATGATCATCGAGCGGATTGAAAGCTTGATGAGCGATGCGGTTTGAGCATATCCGTCACAAGCCGCCCACTCCACTGGAGAGAGAGCGTGAGATCGTGGTCGTGTTGGCCCCCATGCGCAGCAATGTGAATCTCAGTCGGGTCGTCCGGCTATGCGGGTGCGCGGGCATTCGCCACTTGATCCAATGCGGGGCTGGAAAAATCGATCGCGAGATCGCTCGCGATGCCGCGGATTATGTCCAAGTCCAGCTTCGCCGCAGCCTGGCGCCAGTGGTCGCCCAACTCGGCAAGGACGGCTATGTTCGAGTCGGGTTGGAGCAGACCACCCACTCCGAATCGCTGTACAACTTTGCGTTTCCACGCAAGACAGCGTTGATAATCGGGGCGGAGCGCGAGGGGTTGGAGGACGAAGTTCTTGCGTTGCTGGATCACGTGATCGAGATCCCGGTCTATGGCCAGCCTGCCAGCTACAATGTCGCCACCGCCACAACGATGGCAGTTTACGAATACTGCCGCCAATATCCGTTCGGCTAAACGAAGCTATGCGCAGCATGATTGCTTTGGTAGCTACCATCGCCAGACGGTCGTCAGCCCCCGCTGCAAGTCAGACGGGGACATGCATTTCGGGTGTTCCGCAAAATTATTGGTAGAAACACATCTCGCGGATGATAGGAGCAGGATGTTGGAGTTTGCGCATTTCTCGGAAAACGAGCCTTGATGGGGCGTAAGAGTGCCGGGCGCCACCGAAGCAGCCTCTGGCTCGTCTTCCGGCTACCGTGGCGCTCGAGTCGCTTCATCCAGATCGCGATTCCATCGATATCCCAGTACAGAAGCTTGATACGAGATGGAGCCGAATGCGCTCAAGGGGACGCGAAGAGTGACGCCGCTTGGGAGTTTGATCTCAATGGCAGTCGACGGTGCATCGGTGGTCTGGACTCTGAGGAAGGCGACCTTGTCGTTGCTCGAACGCAAAAACCTACCCGCCGAATACTAGCCAGGTCGGAAAATTCCAGGATCGACTATTGTACGCTCACTCTGACCCGGATCCATTCTCCGAAGGCCAGCTTCTGGGACGGAAGCTTGCGAAAGAGCTTCGGCCGATAGACCGCGGCTGCATTCCACCGAACTTGTCTCAGTGGAGGCAACAAGTGGCAGCTACTATCGCATCCCCCAATACTTTCTCCCCTTCTCCCGCCCATGGCGGGAGAAGGGGTCGGGGGATGAGGGTGGCGTGCCTTGTAGCGGCCAGTCGATGGCACCCCTGGCACAAGGCACAGGGGCGGCCAGAACGAGGGAGACTTCGGCGCAGCTACTTGTTCAAGGAACGATTCTCGGACGTGCGCCGAGCAAAATCATCTAACAGAGATGCAACCGACAAAAATGAGCCTGAGGCGCTAGCCGAGTTCGTACGGTGTGCAACAAATCGGCTAGCGCCTCAGGCTCATGGAAACGAAAATTGAATCTTGACAGCTGTACCAAGGGAAAAGATCGAGAAAATCGCGAAATCGAAAAATCGCGTGCAGCCCGGTTCTGCCCCCCATCGCATCGCGTCCCTCTGACCCCCGAAGCGCTCACTCGTTGTTCGCCGGATTCCTCTTCCTCCAGTCTCAAGTCTCATGCCTCTCGCCTGTCTTCACCGCTCTGGCGGATCGTCGTTGGATGAGGTGGTGTCATTCTTTAGATTGTGAAGTCATGACTTGCAGCATAGGCCTAGGTTCCGCTTAACTTTGGCTTCTGTATCCACTTCGTGTTCAAATCATCCAACAATCCATGCTCGATAATTCGTGCTAGAACCGCACTTGGAACACCGCCTGTAATCCAGTATAGACTTTGCGCGACGCGGAGTTGCATGCGAGGATGAGATTCGTGAATATTGGATAAATGAATCAAAGAATCGACTGCTTTTGGATGCGACCTCCCCGCTAACCCGAGTGCATAAATTGCACAAGAAACAAGTTCTAAGTCTTTGTCTCCCAGAAGGCGCAATAACGCATTTTCCGCTTCTCTAATCGGAAGAACAGATTCGCCGTCGTTGTCAGGTGGCATGAAATAGCTGGCATATTGCAGAATCCTACCGATTGCGACAACTACGCTTATCAATAACGATCTTGGAATGTTTTTCCCATTCCATCGATTCAATTCATGAGTGAGAACAGGAAGCACCTCCATTCGCCTTTCGGCGTTTTCGGGCAAGAAAGTGACGAACCGTTCAAGTTCTTTGTCAGGTTTTCGGAACCATTCTTCCAGTTGACCAAGCTGCATATTAGAACCTACTTAAGTGGTTGATCTCCAACTTCTGTATTTGGGTTACAACACACACCGCTATTTCCTTGGCACTCATCTGGATCCGCCCAGCCCACAGATATGCAAGATCGTGGTCTTGGATCCCATGGCCCTGCTTGTATCCATTACCAGCATTCTCCATCGTCATCTATATCGGTGAGATTTATGTCTGGGTCGTGATCAATATACCATTCGTTCGCGCATGCCAAAACAGTACCAACGACGACGATCGGGTGGATAGATACAACGGGTTTGCCACATGTGACAGTTGTTGTCGTAACCCATTTAACCGTCGTTACCGGTTTCAAATCACAAAGCAGAACTGGGTTTGGAGATTTTTTGCATGGCCGATCGACCGAATCCTCTACAGCCCACAGACGCGGAAACGCACCGTAGTCGCGACAGCAATCGTTAGCAGTTTTCCCTTGGGCACAATCCACTTCTTTTGTCGTAAATTGACTAAAAACATATCCGTAGCAGAACTTGCAGCAAACTTTACTAAGGCCAGATGGATCTGTGTCCGTTAATCCGAAGTACTGCATATAAACATTATATCCATCGACATACCCAATCGGATCCCTGCCCAAGAACCTCCCCGCACTCGGATTCATCCACCTCGCCCGGAAGTGATGCAACCCCAGCGTTGAATCCCATTCGCGGCCGGTGTAAGAGTAGCGAGAGTTGAGTGTTGAGGTTTGAGGGGAAAGCGGAGTGCCAGACGCATTCAAGATCGTCGGTTTGCCATAGGCCGTGTAAGCGTCGCGCTCGGCGATGGCGCCGGTGGAGGTGGTGATCGCGGTGACGGAGTATTGATGGTTGCAACAGAATGGACCAGTGAGGGTCATGGATGCGATCGACGAATCAGCAGGCGTTTCGTGGATCGATGCGATGGTGCAGAGGGTTGAGGTGGGGTGTCTGCAACATCGTTGTCCGAAGATGCGATCCAACCTCCCGCGCGGGTCTGCGCGCGAGTGGATGCAAAGGATACGTGGATTGGAATCGAGGAAGTGACCATACGTTGCATTGTAAAGGATCCGCAGGGGGCGGTGCAAACTTTTTGAGGAGTTTCGCGAGTTGGGGTGGCACGCCCAGAGGCTTTGCGATGGGCGTGGAGGGGGGCAACGCACGCCACGATCGGATCATCATCCGACGGGGGCAAGCCCCGCCGTGATGGGGACCGCGTCGCTATCGCTTGCTGGTTACGATTGCCGTCCGATGGGGACAAGCCCCATCGAAACGAGGATCGTCCCACGCGAGTTTGCTTACCGCATTTCGAAGCGTCGACAGGAACCGACCGAACTTGATAGCCGAGATGCGCGAGCATCCGGGTTGAAGCGCGCAAGACGTTGCCATGTTTGCCTCAGTTCAGACCGGACGGCTTGCGCCGTTCCGCTAGTATTGATCGCCTACGGCGATGCCCAATTCGGGGGGCAAGCCCAAGGGCATGGGGACCGCATCGCTATCGCTTTCTGGTTGCGATTGCCGTCCGATGGGGACAAGCCCCATCGAAACGAAGAGCGCTCCGCGTATGTTTGGTTAGCGCATTACGAAGCGTCGACAGGAACTGACCGAACTTGCTAGCAGAGATGCGTCGAAGATCCGCCGTGGCGGGCGAGCATCCGGGTTGAAGCGTGCAACACCTTGCCATGTTTGCCTCAGTTCAGACCGGACGGCTTGCGCCGTTCCGCTAGTATTGATCGCCTACGGCGATGCTCAGTTCGGGGGGCAAGCCCAAGGGCATGGGGACCGCGTCGCTATCGCTTGCTGGTTGCGATTGCCGTCCGATGGGGACTGCTTCTGCATCCCATCGCGATGCGATCATCAAGTTCGTTGCAGCGACTTGTTCAACGCACTCTTCGCAATCGTGCACGGAGCAAAATCATCTCGGGGAGACACAATCGACAAACATTAGCCTGTGGCGCTAGCCGAGTTCGTTCGCTGTGCAGAGAATCGGCTAGCGCCTCAGGCTCATGGAAACGAAAATGGACGATTGTCGGTTGTGTCCCATTCCCTAGCGAACCGAGACTTCTAACCCGCCAACGATTCTCCGAGACCATCTCGTTCGGATTGCGTCAGTCGGTGCATGTCGTAGATCAATTGGATATCGCAACCTCGCTGCTCCACATTTCTGCGGGCAAACATCCGCTGTTGCGTACTGACCATAACTTCCGGAGGAAGGCTGGCCAACTGGCCAAAGAGACGCGCGTAATTGACGTAGCTCGGGACATTGCTGGTGACGAATCCATACATCATGCTGCACACCCCGATCACCTTGCCGGTGAAAATCCCGGTGTTGATGGCTGTCTTCGAGTAATCCCCCATGATGCAACCAAGGAACTGCATGTTGGTGGCGGACTTGCCAAAAGGATACTCCATGTTGACTGTTCCATAAGTATTCTTCAAATCGCTATTGCACGTTCCGGCGCCCAGATTGATCCAGCTTCCCAGATAACTGTGCCCGAGAAATCCATGGTGTTGCTTGTTCGAGAATGGTTCCACAATGGACGCTTCGACCTCGCCGCCGATCTTGGTCGTATGTCCGAGTGTCACATGATCCTTGAGGGCCGAGTGCTCGAGAATCTTCGAGTTTGGTCCGAGGTAGAGGGGACCGCGGAGGAGCGTGTACGCGCCCACTTGAGTCCCGGTATCGATCACGATCGGTCCTTTGCGTGTGTCGAGCAACGTGTACGGGCCAAGCGATGCGTTTTCCGCAGCGAATACACCATCCTCGCGTTGTCGCAGATGTCCCTCACGAAGCCCGCGATCGATTCGCCACTCCAAGTTCTCGCTCATCGCCACCATGTTCGTGGCAATGACTTCATGCGGAGCCTGAAAACTAGTCAGTGGTGCTTCGGCGGAAATGTCCGTGTACGTCGCCGCACCTTCCAGCCAATTCCCGATTTCGTCGATATTCCAAGAATGCAGCTGGCCAAACGTGCACGTCGGTCGCACAACGGCGACGACGCACCCGCGATCGACCACGATCGCGGTTCCGCGATACGGATCATCTGCCAGGCTCAAAAGATGATGCAAGCTCTGGAGATTTTTTCGCGTAGGAGCGATCCGAGCACTGAGCAATAAGGAAGGCGATTCCTCGGCAGCGGACGAAGCAGGTAGATCCAGGAGGGGCAACTCCGGAAAATCCACGCGCTGGAGAGTTTGAAGATGAGCCCTCACTTTTCCAAACCTGGCCGCGTTTAGCGAGCCGACCAGATCCACAAGCCGCAAGCTGCCGCATTGAATGGCAAACGCCATCCGCGCGTAGGAGATTGGTGCCAGTTGAGAGCACAACGGATCCTCGACGATTACGATACTCATGCCTCAGAATCCCGTGGAACCGAGTGGAACATCATGCCGCCTTGGCTGGCGCGTCGGGGGGCGATTCCGCCTTCGCGTTTGCGTTGGCCGCGGCGGCGAGCGCAGCAGCTTGCATCTCGCGATCTCTCCGTTTCCGTCTTCGAAACTCCAAAATCTGAAGTTTCTTTCTTTGCTCGGCACGGGTTTCTTTGACGTGCGTGACCAGAAGCTCATGCAGCGCGTCCCGGCGTTTCAGGATGAGCGACATCAGCGACCGTATCGCAAAGAACACAGCTAGCAGGAACAGCAGGATCGTCACAAAACTAGATTTACCTTACCTCAAAATTACGCGGCCCGTTGCTGCCCTTTGCTCGCTGGCTGAGCTAGCAAAACACGGATACGGTCGAATTCTTCGATGCTCGTAAAGTGGATGGTGATTCGTCCTCGGCCGCGACTGGATTGACTGATGTCGACCTTGGTTCCCAGGGCCAGTTTCAGGTCGCGCTCGAGCGATGAAAGCTGATCGCTCTTGCTCGGACGCCGGCGGGGGATGGCCTTGAGGAAGCCATCGTCGGTCGCAGCCGCTTCCGCGACCGCCTCGGCGACGCGAGCCTCCGTTTCGCGGACACTCCACCCTTCCTCCCGGATCGTCTTCATGTAGGCGATCTGCTCCTTCACGCTCCCGAGACTCAGCAATGCCTTGGCGTGGCCGGCAGTGATTTCCTCCCGCTGAATCGCGTCCGTGACCGCGTCTGGCAATTCCAGCAACCGCATCATGTTGGCGATCGTACTGCGGTCGATCTTCAAACGCTTGGCCAAATCGTCCTGCGTGCATTGGTGTTCCAACAAATATCGTTTGAACGACATCGCCTTCTCGATCGCGTTCAAATCCTTGCGCTGCAGGTTCTCGATAATCGCCAATTCAGCGACCATTCGATCGTCCGCCTCACGCACTTCCGCCCGGATTTTCGGGAGCCCTGCACGAATGGTCGCCCGCAAGCGGCGCTCGCCGCTGATCAATTGATAGCGATCGTCGATTCGCCGGACCAAGATCGGTTGGAGTTGCTGATGCTCCTTGATGCTCGCGGCCAGGGAATCCAGTTCCGAATCACTGAAGTGCCTTCGTGGCTGGAACGGATTCGGGTCGATCAGCCCCGTCGCAATTTCCAGAGTGCTCATCGACGGACTTACATCACCGACCGCGACCTGCGCCGGAACGACGACTGGCTTGCTCGTCATCGCCACGGCTCGACTACTCTCCTGGTGCGCCTCAGCGTTTAGATTCCGAATCGTCTTTTGCCGCTCGGCCGGATCAACGCCAGTTCCGACAGAAATGCTAGCACTCGGGTCTTGAGGTGGCGAATCCTCGTTGGGGGTACCGAGGAGGGCGGCGAGTCCGCGTCCGAGTCGTCGATCTTTAGTCACGATCCATAACCTCCATGCAAAGTTCCAAGTACGCACGCGCTCCGCGCGAGCGTGGGGCGTAATCCAAAACGCATTTTCCGTGGCTGGGCGACTCGCAAATCGCGATGTCGCGTGGCACCACCGTATCAAAAACTATGTCTCCGAAGAAATCCCGAACTTCCTGGTCCACTTCATGAGTCAGTTCGAATCTCGGGTCGACCATGGTGAGCAGAATGCCACCAAAACTCAGTTTCCCGGGCTGGGAGTGCATGACGTCCCGAATGACGTGGATCATTTGGGTCAAGCCTTCCATGGCAAAGTATTCGCACTGGATGGGCATGAGGACTTCGCTGCTCGAGGCGAGGGCCGCCTGAGTCAGTTCCCCCAGGGATGGCGGACAGTCGATGAAAACGGCATCGTAGCCTCCCATTCCAGCGTCGAGATGTTGTTTGAGGAGAGCACGACGGGAGATTTCTCCTTTCTCCAGTTGGTCGACATCTTGAAAAGACCGGCAACCCGGCATGACATGCAGATGTTCGTGGGAAGTCGGCAGCATGCTCTCCCGGACCGGGGTGTTGATCAGGAGGGGATGTCGAGCGGCGGGGCTGAGTCCCAGTCCCGTGGTTGCGTTGCATTGAGGATCGAGATCGATCAAGAGGGTCCGCTGCCCCCCCATGGCAAACGCCCATGCCAGATTCACCGAGGTGGTCGTTTTTCCAACGCCACCTTTTTGATTTGCTACGCAGAAGATTCTGGCCATCGCGGTCATGGGTTCGGGAGTATCTGTGGAGACAGAGATCGTCGGAGAATAGGAAAACGAAGACTGGGAGGAAAATAGCAGTTCCACGATTCACGGGGACTTTTCGGTGTCAATACCAGTTTCGCTGGTCATTTCTCGACCCAGGCACCTTTGGTACAATGGACGCTTCCTGACGGGCCCCCGCTGTGGAGGCGGCTCACTGGTTTCCTCTTGCCTCGACGTTGCTATGTCTCGATATCGGTCTCTGTCCATGCGTGCCTATTTTCTGCTCGGTTTGACGGGAGCTTGGAGCCTCGGAGCTGCGGTTTGCAGCCATGCCGGTGAAACGGCGAGGACTGCTGAGTCGGCCTCGAGTACCGATGCGAAGCAGATCGCGACGGAATGGCCTCATTGGCGAGGCCCGCAGCAGAACGGACACGCGGTCGAGACCGGCCTGCCGACGGATTTGTCCCTTGATGGTGGAAACCTTCGATGGCGCAAGCCGGAGTATGCGACCCGTTCGACGCCGGTGGTGATGAATGGCCGCCTGTACATCGTTTGTCGCGCTGAGCCGGAAACCAAACGCGAGGGCGAGAAAACGGTCTGTCTGGATGCGGAGACCGGGGACTTGATTTGGGAAAGCGTCCACAACATTTTTCTGTCGGACTCACCGGCAGAGCGGGTTGGATGGGCCAGTGTGATCGCGGACCCGGAAACCGATCGGGTTTATGTCCTGGGATTGGGCTGCATGTTCCAGTGCTTGGACGGGAAGACGGGCAAAATCCTTTGGGAGCATTCGATGCTCGAAGAGTACGGGATGCTCTCCACCTACGGCGGCCGAACCAACTTCCCAACGATCTTCGAGGACATGGTTATCGTCAGCGGGGTCATGACCGGTTGGGACCAGACCGCAGTGCCTGCCCATCGATTTGTCGCGATGGACAAAAACTCAGGCGCTGCGATTTGGCTGACCAGCACGCGAGTCCGGCCGGAGGACACCACCTACAGCACGCCGGTGTACACGGTGCTCAACGGCCAAGCAGCGATGGTCTTCGGAGCCGCCGACGGTGCGGTCTACGCGATGCAACCCCGAACAGGCAAGGTGATCTGGAAGTATCAGGCATCTCCGCGTGGCATGAACGTCGCACCGCTTGTAGAAGACGGAATCGTCTACATGGGGCATGGGGAACAGAACGAAACCGACCGCACCGTGCTCGGCGCCGCGTTCGCCTTCGACGGAAATGTATCCGGCGACATCCCTGAGGACAAACTGCTGTGGAAGGTTCCCAAGCGCACGGTCAGTCGCTCGTCCCCTGTCAGAGTCGGAAACCGAATTTTTTACATCGATGACGGCGCGGCGATGTTCGGTGTCAATGCAACGACCGGTGCCGTCGAACAGGAAAAGAAGCTCGGTCGGATCATGTTCGGATCCCCGGTTGTCTCCGAGGGGCGCATGTATGTTGCCGAAAACACGGGGCGTATTTGGGTTCTCGAGCCGACCGACAGTGAATTGAAGGTCGTGAGCCAATTGAAGCTCAATGACCGAAGCGAAATCTTTGGCTCCATTGCAATCGCCAATGGACGGATCTACGTCCCGACGAGTCAGGCACTCTACTGCTTTGGAGCTTCCGATCGGAAACCCAATCCCGAGGCGACCCTGCCGACTGCACCCAAAGAACCAAAATTCACCGACCAAGAAATCGCCCACATCCAAGTCTGTCCGGTTGAACTGCTCCTTGAGCCCGGCCAACGTGCCCAACTGCAAGTCCGCGGCTACAACAAGATCGGCCAGTTCGTGCGATTGGTCACCGAGGCTACCGTCGTTGCGGAAGGGGGAGGGCTGCTCAACGATGCTCAAGTCTTCACTGCGCCCGAAACCCAATCGGGATCCGCAGTCATGCTGCAAGCGTCCTTCGGCGAGTTGAAAAGCACGGCCCGCGCACGGGTCATCCCCACGCTGCCGTGGCAGTTCGACTTCGAAGACAAAAAGGTTCCCGTGCAATGGATCGGCATGGCCTATCGACACCAACCGATGGAATTGCCCACCGGTGGCCAAGGGCTCGTCAAGATCAGTACGATTCCGCGTGGAACCCGAAGCCAAGGATTCCTCGGGCTTCCCAAGATGCACGACTACACCGTTCAAGCCGAAGTCTACGCGCTCGATACCAAGAACAAAGTGCCGACCACCAAACTTCCCGACATGGGAGTCGTCAATCAACGCTACACCCTCGCGCTCGAGGGATCCCAGCGTCTTCAGATTCGCTCGTGGGTCTCACAACTCGAACAACGCTTTGCCGTCACCATCCCGTACGAGTGGCAAGCCAAGACTTGGTACGTGTTGAAATTCCGAAGCGAAACGCGAGATGGCAAGGCGATCCTGCGAGGCAAGGTATGGAAGAAGGGTGAGCCCGAGCCCGAGGCTTGGACCATCGAAGGAGAGGACCTTACTCCCAACGTGCAAGGGACCCCAGGACTGTTCGGGAACTCGACCGATGCCGAGTTCTACGTGGACAACGTCACTGTTTCCTCCAACCAGTAGCATGTCCCCCCTCCAGTAACGCCACACCCGGCCTGTTTCCATTCATTCGGCAATAACCATTCGGCAACGCAGATGTCCTCCGCAGACAAGCTCCTGTACATCGAAACCGTCGGCTGTCAGATGAACGTCCTCGACAGCGAGATGATCGTTGCTGCGCTTCGGAAGCAAGGCTACGCGCTGACCTCGGATCCGGAGCAAGCCGATGCGATCCTGTTCAACACCTGCTCCGTTCGCGAGCACGCGGAGGAAAAGGCCTACAATAACCTGTTTCGACTCAAGCGGCTCAAGCTTGCCAATCCCGAAAAGGTGATTGGCGTCATGGGTTGCATGGCTCAGAAAGATCAGCAACGAGTCTTCGACCGCGTCGGTTTCGTCGATCTCGTGGTCGGACCGGGCCAACTGCATCGGATCCCCGAGATGATCGAAAAGGCCAGGCAGGGGGAAAAACATCAGCTTGCCGTCAGCCTGTCACGCCGAGACGGCAGCACGGACGAGATCAAGCGTTCGCACGAAACCTTCGATCCCCTTCGCGACCCCGAAATGCGCCCCACGCCGTTCCAAGCCTACCTGCGGATTCAAATCGGCTGCGATAAGTTTTGCACATACTGCATCGTGCCTATGACCCGCGGGCCCGAGCAGGGGCGGCCTCCCGAGCAGATCATCGCCGAGGCGCAAGAGCTCGCCAGGCAAGGAGCTAAGGAGATTATACTGCTCGGTCAGACGGTGAATTCCTACCGATGGGTCGATGGCGATCGGACGACGCGGTTGGCTGACTTGCTGCAGCAGTTGCATCCGATTGAAGGGATTGAGCGGATCAAATTCGTCACCAACTATCCAAAGGACATGACCCGCGAGTTGCTTGAGACCGTGCGAGATCTACCCAAGTGTTCTCCCTACCTGCACGTACCGGCTCAGAGCGGCAGCGATGCGGTGCTGAAGCGGATGAAGCGCGGCTACACGACGTCGGACTATTACGCCATGATGGACCGAGTGCACGAGATCCTTCCGGGGGCGGCGGTTTCCAGCGACTTCATCGTTGGCTTCTGCGGAGAAACCGAAGAGGAATTCCAGATGACGGTCGACATGGTCCGGCGTTGTCGATTCAAGAATAGCTTCATTTTCCAATACAGCGTGCGACCGGGGACGAAGGGTGCGGAGCTCTATGCGGATGACATTCCGGCGGAGGTCAAGCATCAACGCAATCTGGACTTGCTCGAGGTTCAGAACCATATTTCGCTCGAGGACAATCTGAAATTCTTGGGCCAGTCCGTCGAGGTGCTCGTCGAGGGGCCCAGCAAATGGTCGCAGCGAAAGGGGCAGACCGGTGACCTGCGGCAGATGACCGGAAGAACCCGATGCGATCGGATCGTGGTTTGGGACGGAAACATGCGCCAGACCGGCGAATTGCTCCCCATTTTGATCACCGATGTGTACGCCTTCACCATGCTGGGAAGGGTCGAGACCTCCGAACGGGTGCCGGACTTGGTCACACTTGCGATCTGACGTCGCCACTCCAGAGATTGGGTTGCCCTCGTCGCGCGGCTTGCCAACCCAGCGCTGAAAAGCCCGCACAATCGGCGCAACCGTCAAAGCCTTTCTGCAGAATCTCGCGCATTGCCCTAAATTGCGCGAACGTTCTATTTTTTCTGTTTCATTCTTTTTGACCAGTCGATTTATGTCGCCTGTTGGGAAATGGTTTCCTGACACGCCGAGTCTATCGCAGCGTTAGGCTGTTGCTCTGGTCTCGTCAAGAACGCCCTCGAAGCAATTCGAGGGGACGAGTCGCCCCTCGCGCGAGTGGCGTTGCTGTTCGTCAGCCGCAACTGACGACGTCGCAACGTCGCTGAAACGAGGGCGTCCAGGGACGAGATTGACCTGAGCAATTTGTTGGCGGCCGACAATGCCGTCGAGAGACTTTACGTGATCGGGACTCAGTCCAAACAAACGACAACGGAGTGACGAGCAGCAGAACGTCGCCTCGTTCGATACTAGTGTCCTGCGTGGTACTGCATACGTCCTAGGGAGAATGGAACAATGAGAAAGCTTTTGGCTCTGCCAGCTCTTGCGGTCCTCGTGTCCGCATACGGCGCTGGAGCTGTTCAAGCCGCATTTGGCGGTGCGATCAGCTACGAGAACTGCGGCTGTAACGTCGTGGATCCGAGTGGTCCTGCGACGCACACCGTAATGAAGACGGTACGCAAAGTTGTTTACGAACCAGAAACCGTTACCGGTAACCGGTTGGTAAACAAAGTCGTATACGAAGACAAACAAGTGCAGCGCGTCCGCTACGAGCGAGAAACGCACGAGCACGATGTTCAATACACGGTCAACGTACCGGTGTATGAGAAGCATGAAGGAGTTCGGAACTACACCGTTCGCCGACCTGTTCATGAAACCCGTACCAAGCAAGTGACGTACAACGTCATGAAGCCTGTCTACGAAACCCATGAAAAGGTTGTCAACTACACGGTGATGGTCCCCGTCCGTGAAACCCATGAAAAGGTTGTGAACTACACCGTTCGCACCCCAGTTCGTGAGACCCGGACCAAGACCGTCAACTACACGGTAATGACCCCAGTTCGTGAAACCCACGAAAAGGTTGTCAACTACACGGTGATGAACCGAGTGATGGAAGCCCGCGAACGCGTGATCAACTACACCGTCATGGTGCCAGTGACCGAAACCCGCGAGCGAACTGTCAACTACCGAGTCACCAAGCCGGTTAACTACACCAAGACCGTTATGGTTCGCGGTGGTAGCTGGCAAACGACGGAAGAAGAAGTTGCCGGTCCGGTTGTTCGCCGAGTCGTGCGAGAGCCAGGCACTTGGACCTTCGACCCAGCAACCTGCCGCAATGTATACTGCCCAGGTTCCTGCCGAGTTGAATGCATCCAGTGCCCGCCGAAGAAGGTCTGCAAGCGAGTTTGGGTTCCAACTTGCGAAGAAAAGACCATCAACTGCGTCAAGTACGAAACCGAATGCCTGACCAAGGTTTGCCCGTACACCGTCACCAAGTGCGTGCCCGAGTGCCGCAGCAAGACGGTTACGTACAACGTATGCAAGCTGGTTCCGGAATGCCGTCAAAAGACGATCACCTACACCACCTGCAAGCTCGTTCCTGAGTGCCGATCCAAGGAAGTTACCTACACGGTATGCAACTGGGTCTGCGAACAGAAGAGCAAGGTCTGCACCTACACGACCTGCAAGCTGGTTCCTGAGTGCCGTCAAAAGACCGTTTGCTACAAGACCTGCAAGATGGTTTGCGAGCAACGAGTCAAGGATGTTTGCTACACGGTTTGCAACTGGGTCTGCGAACAGAAGAGCTGCCCGTACACCTACACGACCTGCAAGATCGTGAAGGAGTGCCGCACCAAGAAGGTATGCCACACCGTCTGCAAGCCAGTCCACTACTGCGAGACCGTCAAGGTTGCCAAGTGTGTCAAGGTTTGCGAGCCATACACCTACACCCGATGCGTCGCTAAGGTTGTCTGCGAAGAAGTTCCAGTCAACGTCTGCGATCCGTGTGCAAGTGCTGGCAACGGCTGGGCTCCCCGCAATGGGCTGTTCAACGGTCGCCTCCGAAATTGGCTCCGCGGACTGCGTTGCCACGGCGGATGCAACTGTGCTCCCGCATGCGACAGCTGCGGAACAGCAGAACCATCCTGCGGTTGCTAATCGTACGATAAGCACCCACTAGGGCGAAAAACAGACGGCTGGTGTCCTCGCGACACCAGCCGTTTTTTCTTTTTGCTGGCGAAAATCAGCCTAATCTCGATTGCGAATCGGCTTGGCCGCGACTGGTTTCATCTGGACTCGCCCCCGCACGACTCGGTACAACCCCCACAGACCGAGTGCCCGATATTCCGTTTCCGGACGTAATGAGAATGGCTAGCGAAGGGGATCCGAAAATTCGCCGCATTGCAATCGTGCTGCAAAGCATGGATGCAGATACCGTTCGAAAATTACTGGGCCAGTTTCCAGCCGACATGGCGCGAGCGATCCGACGAGCATTCTCGAATCTTGGAACCGTCTCGCCGACAGAACGGGCTGCAGCAGCCCAAGAATTGCAGAACCTTCTCGGCAAGACAGCAAACACCAAAATCGAGCATAATCCCGCGTCCCAAGTTCTCCACCAGGGGGAACGGTTTCAGGATGCGATCCAATGGTCTCCTGAGGCACGACGCGCTACGGACAGCCACGAGCCAATTCCGAATCCCGGGACCATGGAATTTTCGACCAATCAACATGCAAGCCTGGGTTCGTCAGGGCGGAGATGGCTGAATGTGCCACCCGCGACGCTCGCACAAATCCTGGAGAAGGAACGCCCTACTGTTGTCGCGGCGGTACTCCAAGAGCTACCCGTTGTCATGGCGACCGCGGTACTTCAGTTGCTTCCGATCCCGACCGCGACCGAAACGATGGTGGCGATGCCGCACCTGCATCGGAATGATCCGGCGATTCTCGACGAGCTTCTGCACCAGATCTCGTCCAAAGTCGAGGAAACGCTCCGAAGCGAGCAAAAGACTCAGATCGGCCTCGAGAAACTCAAGGCGATCGTCGCTCACGCCCCCGACGACCAAAAACTTCTCTGGGCGACTAATCTCGGAAGCATCGATCCCCAACTGCCTGCTGCCCTCGGATGGAATCGAACTCCGCAACGACTCGATCTCACTTCCATGGGTCATTCGCCGCAACCGGCGAACCCTGCGAGCCAAGGGCAGTTCGAGCCTGATCCGCTCAAGAAGCTTTCGGTGTCTTCGAGCACCGAATCCGAGCCGCAGAGTCCTACCTCGGAGACGCTTGGAAAATACCAATCGCTCGACGACTTAATGACCCTCGAGGATGCGGATTTCGTGGAAGTCCTCCAATCCGTCGAACCCAAAACGGTTTTGCGAGCATTGGCAGGAGCGGACCGAAAATTCCTCAAACGGTTCGAACGATTGATGCCCAAAAAAGACCTTCCACGCCTTCGTCAGCGAATCAATCAGCTCAAGGATGTCTCCCTGCGCGACATCGATCACGCGCACCTGGAGATCCTCCAAAGTGCAAACTCGCTCGATTCCGAGGGACGAATCGGAGTCCAATCCATCCGCCCTTTCTCGACAGCCGCTTAACCAAATCTCTCCATGGCAACGGTACTCAAGTCTCGACAACTGCAGGCTGGACTGAACACCGCTCAAGCGGAGGTCTTCAACTGGGAAGACGTGGCTGGCCGCGCGCAGGACTATCTGGAATCGGTCAAATCGGAAGCCAGAGCTATCATGGACCAGTGCGCCAAGGACTGCGAAACATTGCGCGAGAACGCTCGTCGCGAAGGCATCAGCGCGGGTGAATCCCATGTCGAGCGATTGGCGGAACAGATCGCCAAGCAGTTGGCCGCCGACAAAGTGCAGCACGCCGCCCAATCCATCCAGAAGATCTGCAACGATCTGGAGGAAGCAACCAAACAATGGCTTCGGGAGTGGCAACATGAAACCGTGGCCATCGCGATCGGAATCGCGGAAAAACTCGTCGCTCGGCAAATGGATACCGATCCCTCGATCCTGCTCAAATGGATCGAAGACTCTGTCCGGTTCGTCCACTCGCAGAAAAAGATTGTCATCCGATTGCATGCGGAGGATGCCATGATCCTGGCGAACACCTTGTCGGAAATGCTCGAAAATGCGCTTCCAAACACCGAGATCCAAGTCGTCGACGATGCGAGCGTTGAACGTTTTGGCGCGATCATACAAACCGCGGATACAACGATTGATCGTTCCTTGTCTGTTCAGATGAAGCGATTAGAGCAGGAGCTTCGATGATCCCTCCCGGCGCGGCGGTGCAACCGAAAAGCATCGATGAGTTGCTTCGCTCGTTTCCCAGCATCCCTCAGAGTCGGCAGTGGAGCGGAACCCTCCACCGTGTTCTTCCCTCTGCGATATCAGGGAAAGTGCGAAGCATCCGTGGAACGACCATCGTGGTAGACGGTCTTCCCGTTCCGGTGGGTTCGGTCGTTCGCATCCTCCGTCCAGGCGAGTCTCCCCTCGAGGGTGATGTCATCGGATTCGATGGAGGAAAAACGCTCGTAGCGCCGCTGGACAACCCGGACGGCATCAGCTCGGGTGTGCAAGTCGAGCTCTACCGTTCGTTTCGATCGGTACCGGTAAGCCACGAGATCCTCGGTCGCGTTGTCGATGCCACAGGCCAACCGATCGATGATGGTCCTTCGCTGCCGATGGGTTACCGCATGTCCGTCGATGCGCCACCGGTGCCAGCCTTGTCGCGTCCCCCCATCGACTCGGTTCTGACGACCGGCGTTCGGGCGGTCGACGCGATGCTCACCGTCGGGAAGGGACAACGCTTGGGTATCTTTGCCGGTTCCGGCGTTGGCAAGAGCACCTTGCTCGGAATGCTGGCACGAGGAACCCAAGCAGACCATGTCGTGATCGCACTCATCGGCGAACGGGGACGCGAAGTCCGCGAGTTTCTCGAGCGGGATCTCGGGGAACACGGACGTGCCAAATGCACAACGGTCGTAGCCACGAGCGATCAGCCAGCACCCAAACGAATCCTGGCCGCGAAAACAGCCACCGCAATCGCCGAAGCCCTCCGCGATCAGGGAAAATCGGTTCTGCTCCTGATGGATTCCGTAACTCGATTCGCGATGGCACAGCGGGAGATCGGATTGGCTGCCGGTGAAGTTCCGACCACACGAGGCTATCCGCCAAGTGTTTTCTCGCTTCTGCCACAATTGGTGGAGCGATCTGGACGATCCCAACGCGGCAGCATCACCGCCTTCTACACGGTTCTCGTGGAAGGGGATGATCCGAACGAACCGATCAGCGATGCGCTGCGAGGATTGCTCGATGGGCATATCCTTCTGTCGCGAAATGTGGCGTCCCGAGGTAGATATCCGGCGATCGATATCCTCTCGAGCCTGAGTCGATTGCAGTACCAATTGATGTCCCCCGAATTGAGAGCGGCTGCAGATTCCATTCGCAATGCAATGGCAATCTATCGTGACAACGAAGACTTGATTCAGATCGGCGCCTACCCGCGCGGCACGAACCCTCAAATCGATTGGGCGATCCAACAAAGGCCGCTCATCGAGAGTTTTCTCACCCAAGACCGGGAAGTCCTCATTCCTTGGGATACGTGCATGAACCAGCTAATGCAACTGGGACAGGCCGCCCCGATGGCTTCGACGCAACCAATCTCCACAGGCATCAGTCCGCTTGGGACAGCCTCCGGAACACCGATGTCTAATCCAACGGCCCGACCGCAATGACCCAGACATTTCGACTCGACAGCGTCCTAAAGCTTCGACAACGCGAACGCGACCAAGCGGGAAAGGACGTTGCGGACGCCGTGGCTGCGATCGCACTGCTGGACACAAAGCTGTCGGAAATCGCTATGCAGCAACGTCAATTGGAGAGCCTTCGTCGTGATTTTAGCCAAGGGAGCATCTCCACCAATCGCATGTTGGATGCGGAACGCTATCAATTGGTTCTGGCCGCGCAGCATGCGCACGTTTCCGGAGATCGCTCTCTGCTAGTCCAGGAACTGGACCGCCGACGCGCCAAGCTCGTCATCCGTCAACAAGCGGTAAAGGCTTTGGAAAAACTGGAGCAACGCCACGACGAGCGATTTGCCGAAGAGCAAAGGAAACGGCAGCAATTGCTCCTGGATGAGTGGTCACAAGCGCAAACATCGATCGCGATAAGGAGCGATTCATGATACGAAAGTTCGTCGATTTGTTTGTTTGGTTCTGTGTGGCAACCATCTTGGCACAACTCGCGGTCCTGACGATCGCCGCTGCCAAGGGAAATCTCAACAACAAGATGCTTACACGGATGCTCGCGGCGCTCAACGGAATCGATATCCAGGGCGATCGTTTGCAAGAGGTTCTCGTCAAATCGAAGGGAGCCCCCGTCCCGACCTACGAAGACGTCCTCGACGCCAAGGTCAAGTCGAGTTTGGAACTCGATAGCCGCCAGGAAGCGTTGGAGCGGCTTCAACGGCAACTGACCGAGCGCGAGCGAACACTCCGACAAGAGATCACCCGCTTCGAAGCCAGCCGAAAGGAATTCGAACAGGAACTCGATCAAGTCAAGAAGACGGCCCAGTCGGAGAACCTGAGCGAAATTCAGAAGATCCTCGAGAATCTCGCTCCGGAACAGGCCAAGGAGCAAATCCTCCTGATGTTGAAAAATAACCAGAAGAAAGATGTTGTGCTGATTCTGAAAGCTTTACCGCCCGATAAACAGAAAAAGCTGTTAGCGGAGTTCACGAATCCGCCTGACCAGCAGCAACTTAGCGAAGTCCTTCAGGAAATCAAAAACACCACTCCGATCGATCGCGCCGTTGATAAAGCAGAGCAAGGTCTGGCGGGCGATTGAGCCGCATAATCGTCGAGTGGCATTACGACGCGAGACCGAACTATGCCACTTCAATTCGACGCCGTCTCGGAAATGCTCGCGGTCACCAAACAGCATCTCCACCAGTTTCATCGCATTGAGCCAGACCAAGAGGCATCGCAAGGCGTTGAGTTCTACGATCAGCTCGCTCGCATCCCAACCGCCGAACCGTCGGAGAGCACTCCCGAGGATGATCGGAACTCCGATCCCGATGCCTCGACGTCGAACGAGAAAACGGTCGAAGTGGATGAAGATGCGATTCTAGGTTCCGACCCCGTCCGCATGTTGGACGAACGAGCGCGCGAGATCGCCATCGCAACACCTCAGCCAACACCTCGTGCTCCAGCTGATCCGCAACCACCAGTCCCGGTCTCATCCAAGCAAAATCGCCAGAAGACCGATCCGGATCGAGTGGATGCTTCGTCGCGTCGCGACGTCGCGAGGAAGCCGGAGGTCGCGGGGGATGACAACGCCCGAAACCGTGCGGCTTCGCTCTTACCAACCGTCAAAACTGGGACATCGAAGAATGATCGCGTCGAAACCGCATTCCAATCACGCCCGCCTGCGGCCCCACAAAAACACGATGCGAACTCGACACTGCGTAACGAGCAAAAATTACTAGGCCCCGAACCTTCGAAACGGATATCGAAAGAATCCGATCCGGAGATTGCAAACGCCAAGAACGCCGAGGGTCCAAGAACCAAACGTCGATCGGATCGTCCTTCGTCGCGCTCCCGCCCCTCCAGCGACGGATCCCGCGAGTCGACCGAACGTCCCCAGCGAACAGACAGCCCGAACGAATCGCGACCTGCGGCTGCTCGCGCAGCGACCATGCGAGAGTCCGCCTCAACGCAATCCGCCGATTCCACGCTTCAGAGAGATGCCGCCGCGATTCGCCCACCGCAATCTATCCCAATAGCTCCCAACCCCACCATCGAATCGACAACTGCTGTCTCGGTATCCACGCCCGCGGTGAAGTCCGTCTCTGCTTCATCCAATTCGCTTCGGACCGTCTCCCAGATCGCTTCGAGCGAATCGATAACGCAGGGGACTCCGTCCGCATCTCCCGCAGCCAACGTCACCTCCCCTTCCGAGACGCCACGCTCGACGAACGAAAGCCAAGGTTCCTCAGGGACCCGGCTGTCGCAGTACCAGGAAAACAAGTTGGTGCAACGGGTCCTTCGCGGCATGGAGCAACTTGCTAATGGGGGTGGTCAAGTGCGTATGCGATTGCATCCGCCGGAACTTGGATCGCTCCAAATGTCTCTACGAATTGAGGGGACGACCGTTTTTGCCGAGATGCAGGTCGAAACCACCTCGGCACGCGACACGTTGATGAAGAATCTTCCGATTCTTAAGGACCGGCTCGCCGAACAGGGGATGCAAATCCAGCAGTTCGATGTCCGGGCCGACGGGAATTTTGACGGCGGCAACTTCAACACCAGTTCGCGAAGCGGAAACGGTGGCGGCGATTCCAATTCCGATCGACAATCCTCTCGGTACGTTACCGAGCTACAGAATCGACTCCCCGACACGAGTGGTGCAAACGCTGCCGATCTCGTTCGTCGATGGACTCGCACCCACGGCATGCTCGACTTCGAAGCGTAATCTGCCCGGGACAACCCCTCGCGAAACCGCTACAATGAATGGCATCGAAGGGAAGCGTCCCTTCCTCGGCCCCGTTCTCGTGCCTCTTGTTCGTCGAATATGCCCGACTTGATCGCGCAAGGCCCCAATCCCTCCGATCGGTGGCGACGACCTCTGCCTCGCGGAGGAGAGCCAACGGGCTTCATGCTCGGGCGTGTCGCCCCCGGCTGGGCGGTCCCATGGGATGATCGCATTTCCCGACAGCACGCGGATCTGTGCTGGGACGGCGAGAAGCTTTCCGTGCGGCGCTTGCCCGATGCGAAAAATCCGATCTTCTATCGCGGATTGAAGAAGGATGAGTTCGAGATTGGAATCGGCGACCACTTCGTCATCGGCCAAACAACTTTTAGCCTTATCGATCAGCGGGTGAAAATCATGGCCCGCACCGATGAACCACCGACACTGACCGAGCAATCGTACTCCACCTCGCAACTGAGACGCGTGCGTTATCGCGATGCGAATCAACGGATAGAAACACTTAGCCGGTTGCCCGAGATCATCTCGAGCAGCAGCAGCGACGAGGAACTTCACGTCCGCGTGGTGAACCTTCTGATGCAGGGCATCCCGCGCGCTACGTTTGTCGCAATCGTCTCCGAGCAATCGCCTAGCGCAAGATCATCGATTCCTGCTCGCATTGAATACACGCCCAACCTCAGCGGGTGGAGTGAAGCCTCGGACGCGGGGATTCGGGTTCTGCATTGGGATTCGCGTTCCCTGGTGCTCAAACCGTTCTCTCCCTCCGCTCAGCTGATACGCCAGGCGATCTCATCCAACGAGAGTATCCTCCATGTCTGGAGCCGCAACGCGGACCGGAATTCCCCTTCAGCATACACCCAGTCCGAAAACATCGACTGGGCGTTTTGCACACCCATTTCTGGCGAGGCATGCTTGGGTTGGGCCATCTACGTTGCTGGCGATCTCTCGAGCATGACGGTGCAAGGACATCGCGAAGCAACCCTCGCGGTGACCGACGACCTGGAAGAGGATCTGAAGTTCGCCGAATTGACGGCAACGACCATGGCCATGCTTCGGCAAACCCGCCTCCTGCAGCGTCGCCAAGATTCGCTGCGCCCATTCTTCTCGCCGATCGTGCGTCATGCCCTTTCGACTCGGGACCCCGATCAAGTCCTCGAACCGCGCGAGGTCCAGGTCTCCGTGATGTTCTGCGACTTGCGAGGCTTCTCGCGCCAGAGCGAAGCGTCAAGCGAGCAACTGCTCGAACTGCTGCGCCGTGTCAGCGATGCCCTCGGAGTCATGACCCATCACATTCTCAACCGAAACGGAGTCGTCGGCGATTTCCACGGGGATGCAGCCATGGGGTTTTGGGGTTGGCCGCTTGAACAACCCGACTCGGTCAAGTTCGCCGCCGCCGCTGCGCTCGCGATCCGAGCCGAATTCGAAAAATCCGCCGCGATCCCCGATCACCGACTCTCCGGTTTTCAAGCTGGGATCGGACTCAGTACCGGCAAAGCGGTCGCGGGCCGAATCGGGACGGTCGATCAAGTCAAGGTGACTGTGTTCGGACCCGTTGTCAATCTTGCGTCGCGATTGGAGACCATGACGAAACAACTCCAAGCCTCGATCTTGATCGACGAGACCACCGCCCAGCGAATCAAGGCCGAAGTGCCACCGGAGATTGCCCGCGTCCGACGGGTAGCGAAAGTTCTCCCGTTCGGCATGAAAAAACCTTTGATGGTCAGTGAACTGCTCCCTCCCGAATCCGCCGACTCCGTGCTGACCAACCAGCACATCCAAGCGTACGAAAAGGCCCTCGATAGCTTTCAAGACGGCAACTGGGGAGAAGCGTTCCGACTCTTGCATCAAGTCCCCTCGGAAGATCGTGTCAAGGATTTCCTGACAGTTCTCATCGCCCAGCACGGCCGCACAGCGCCCCCCGATTGGAAAGGCTTCATCACGCTCGCCGACAAGTAACATCCGGTAGCTACCATCGCCAGAGGGTGGGCGATTCCTGCCGTTCCCCAGAGACCCATCCACCGCTTGGCAGCGGTAGCTAAGGGCACGCAACCGGCATGCGGGCGGATATAATGGCGAGAAACTGCGGCCTATTCCTCCGGATTGGTTATGAATGAAACCACCGATACCAACCATGACAAACCGCTAGGACCCGCATTCTACGTCGGCTTAGCGCTGATGCTGATTAGCGATGCTTTCTTCGTCGTATGCTTCCTGTTTCTCTTTCGGATTTCCATTTCTTGGTCTTTTTGGCTGCCCCTGGTCGGATCACTCGGGTTGCTGCTGTTGCGAAAATGGTGGGACCACCGGCTTTTTCCCCCCGACGATAACCGATTCGCGCCCACGATAACGCCGCTTCTTTCGGTTTTGATTTTGGTTGGCACCATAGTGATCTCGTCGGTTACGAATGGCGCATCTTGGTACTTTCACCCTTTGGGTGTCGCGATGGCGTGTCAAACTTTAGTGATCGCGTGCCGGACCTACTTCAAGATCTTCCAAAATGTTACCCAAAGCAATGCTGTGCTGGATCCTCCCGTGACTCCGCACGATGAATCTCAGGCGTTGAATCCCTACGCACCGCCGATGCTGGCCAAGCCGCAAGCGAGCGATGCAGATCT